>JGI24159J19872_10012412_pt1 | contig 11108 bp, 6 predicted proteins | sample Ectturendosymbi4_FD_19872 | JGI IMG/M metagenome (IMG submission 19872)
ATGGGTGTAAGCAAGGAATCGATCAGCAAATTTTTAATAGGAAATCGATTTCACGTAAAATTACGCATCCTCAGTCCTATTGTACCTTTATCTTCCAAAGGAAAACAAGGAGAGAAAACTGTCAAGGAGCGAGAGATTTCTCTTGACTTACTGTCTACGTGTCTGCTTCTTATGGAGTTAACGTTTTGATGCGACGTTGTATTAACTTGGGTAATGAAAATTCTGATGCGGGCCATATTAAATTTTCAACTATTTTAAGTACAGACATGCCATTGAGTGCACTGGGAGGTACACTGCACCCATTTTTTGAAAAAGAATCTTTTACTGAATGACGTGATATGAAATAATAGGCCCTTATGTCGTAATTTTTGGAAATTCCACATAAAATATTGTCTTTATTGCAGCAGCACATGATTAGTTTTCACAGAACGTTTCCACCATTATTTTTTGCTCGAAATCGTTGAATTTGAAAGTTTGCAACACATCGCACAGAATGTAAAAATTACTGGCATGTTCAGCAATCAAGCGCACCAAGGTGAATATAGAAATGAAATGTGGAGTTTAAAAAAATGCGTTTTTGCGATAACCACTAGCATACCTATTGAAGTGATTTCCGATTATAGCCAGGGCCGGCCCTTCCACCAGGCTAGGCCAAGGCGGCCGCCTAGAGCGCAGCCTTCAAAGGGAGCAGAATCCGCTTGTTTCTTGGTTTCCATGCCCCAATTTGTTTTAGTGTGGTGTGTAATGTGTGCGTTTATAGTGAAGCTTGTCTAAACGGCCGAACTGTCTCGAGCCAGCCCTGATTATAGCTTACACCTCACAGGAATTCAAACACACACTTTGCAGTTGAGCTGCACAACACGATCTTTATAGGGCAAATGGCTTTCTGCGAGATTCTGCTCAGTCACCTGGCAAGGAAATATTTAGAAGATCAACTGAAAAAAGGGTTTTGCTTTTCTGCCATGTGTGGCGCAGGAAACGCTCGACTGCTCAAGGACACGCTCGATTGCTCAACGGCACACTCGATTACGCAAGTGGAAAGATCTGTCTGATTTATCGTTGATGTGGAAACAACTGTCCTATTAAACCTTTGATTTTAAAATCTGTTGCAAATATCATTGAAACCAGTAAAATCGCATAGGTAGTTCTAATGCTTGTCCAAGGGATATGTTGAGGTACCGATTGGAGCATTCGCCTACGTAGACAAATTTCTTCCGTATGGTATGAAGTTGCGATAAGTCTGTTTGCTATGTAAAGAACTGCGAACAGAAAGCTGTGAAATATCACTTTGTAAACCACATCTCTTTGTGAGCGATTAAGTTCATCTTGAAAAAAAATAGCAGCGAAGGTTTTTCTTTAAGTGAAGCATTTTTCAGTTTATTGTTGCATTTTTGTATTTGGTGTTTCAGCGCTTACTGTCGACTAAGCAGAGCTACCCAGCAAGCAGAAGCGTTATACTCGTACCGTGTTTGCAACATGACAGCATTTATTGGTGCTTTCTTTGACACAGTGTGCTATTGCGTTTTGTCGTTTGTATAAGCCTGATAAAAAGTTGTGGTCAATTGATTGTTTTGCAGTACAATACAGCACGCCAGGTTACTGCATTCCGTCCGATAGGTTCAAGTCGACATATTTTCTGATAAGTCTTTAATTAGCTAAATTTGCCTCTATGCTGTTCAGGTTGACCAAGATGTCAGGTTTGTTACAATGTAGCCCAGTGTGTCCAGTTAGCCTATGGAGATTACTGACGCCGTTTTAGAGAAAATTTGACGAATGGGCAATTTTGTTTCCATGCAGCCCATGTTGAAGACCTCAGTTTAAATAAGTAACTAGTAGCACAACTGAGTAGCGAAGCCGCATAGAAATGGTTAGATATGTGGAATGAAATATAAACACCAATGCCAAAGCAATCTAATTGGGATCATAGTATCTACCGAGAGGAGTCCTTTCTCAGCAAACATCCAATGAACGTGATGGATGATAAAGTACATTATTGCTTATCAGCCCTGTGAAGGATATGCCCACGAGTACAATATTTACATACATAAACATCATTTCACAGCTTGAAACAAGACAACGTAGACTTTAAGATGAAGTTTACGGCAAAAGGTGTTAATTTTAAAACTTATTTTGCCTTGTCAACACCTGAGAGTTCACTGAAAATACAACCAGTTCAACACAGATCGGAATTGTCTGCTGCGAAGACTGCAGCCTGCTTCGCAAAATAGGAAGAATCGCTCGCTTGCGGCAAGTCATTGTATTTATGCTAGACTAAGCGCGGAATTTCTAGCCATTCGTCGGAGAGGGTAAGGTAAAAACGCAAACAAAAGGTGAAGATTCCGACAAATACTCTGTAGGTCTGCGCTCAGACCAGCTTCCTCTAGGGTAGGACTAGAATTTGTTTTCAAGAGATAAGACGTTTGGATTACTACTGTGTATTATTATTCGCGTAATTATGATAGACAAAGCAAATTTTTAAGACAGGGTGTTAAAGGCTGCAAACAAGCAATGGGTGGAGGTAATGCTATAAACGTAAAGAACTTTGTTAGCACTTAGCAACACTGCTCACTTATGTTTTGGTCAGGTTTTGTTTTACCAGTAAAGAGCCTGCTTTCGACCAAAGCAGTGTGACGTTTAGCGATCTGATAGGTTTTGATTTGACTTACCAGCTACATAAGCGTAAAATCAGACTAGTAGCTTGTGTTGTAAAGTAAAAGCGCAAGAACAAAATTAGACATTAATCTGCGCAGCGTTTCACTGGTAAAACGAAATCGAGTGGCAAAGACAAAGATTTAATTTTTGCCTGGTAGACTTCCGAGCAGGCAAACCAATGACGTTTATCAAAACCGTTTGAGCCAAAACCACGGTCTAACTTTCAAGAGTATAGGCCTACATTGAAACCTGAAAAACTGAAAAGGGAGTTCTAATGCTTGTCCAAAGGGATATGTTGAGGTACCGATTGGAGCATTCACCTACGTAGACAAATCTCTTCCGTATGTTGTGAAGTTGCGATAAATCCATTTGCTATGTAAAGAACTGCGAACAGAAAGCTGTGAAATATCACTTTGTAAACCACATCTCTTTGTGAGCGATTAAGTTCATCTTGGAAAAAAATAGCAGTGAAGGGTAACGTATTTAAGTGAAACATTTTTCAGCGTATTGTGGAGTTTTTATACTGTCGACTGGGCAAGCAGAGCCAGCCATGCAACAAGCAAAAGCGTTATACCGTGTTTGCGACATGATGCCATATCGTGGTGCTTTCTTTGACAAGGTGTGCTGTTGGGTTTTGTCGTTAGTATAAGCCTGATGAAAAGTTGTAGTAATCAACTGGTTTATTGTTGCACAGCACAACACAATACGTCAGGGACGGCTTTAGGGAGAGTGGGCCCTAGGCCATCTTAGTTTTTGGGGCCCCACGAAAGTCTGACCTGTTTGGCCGCTTGTCTTAAAAGCGTGAAAGTATGCCCGTCTTGTGCGTAGTTCCCCCTCAAAAATCTATCTTTTGTGGTGCCAACTTTGGTTCTACGTTTGCCTTAGATCTTTAATAGAAATTAAAGCCTTTCCTTCATACTTCTCAAGAACATAAGGCAATGCGATCTTTTCTTGGAATTTATTGGTCTTTCGTGTAGTTCAGTTCTTCTCTTCATTAAACTTCTGTGATTTCTAGCGTTTTGTAGATTTCTAGCCTTTTGGTTTATTTTTTCAGTTTGTCGACCGAACACCCACAATGCGGAGATGCATTGTTTGTGCCTAGTGCTGCCTTCGTGCTCAGACAGACGATGGATATTTTTCCAGTCGTTCAATATGATCGTCAATGATATATGACAGGAGGAAAAAAGCTTACAAATATAGAAAAAAACTAACCTGGTCAACTCAGAAGCCACTGTCGCCTCACCCCTTCCCCATTGATAAGTGTTTTACAAAAATTGATTTATTTAAATACCGTTTCCTGCCATCATCGTTGGTCCTGGCCAAGGTTCTAAGATTCAGTGAGTCTAAATCTTGTTTTAGCTTCTTCTCTGCAAACTACCTGCGTAAGTCGGCACTTATGTTAATCCACCCGGCTGGATCTCCAGAAAATGAAGCCAGCTCCCCAATAGCAAATGAATTTTGTTCATTGTCCTCTACAGTCAGGGGCGTAACGAGGTTAGATGGCGCCCGGGGCAAGAAGCAAGTTTGGCGCCCCTACGTTCGAAACTGAGGTCTTTCGGAAGCACATGTTCTGTATAGAACAAAGTACTTGTGACATTGTTGGGGCTTTTCGGCGCCACCCCAGAGTGGTTTGGCGCTCCCGTAGTGACTCGATGCCCGGGGAATTGCGCCCCCCTTGACCCCCCTCACGCCCCTGTCTGCAGTTATCCCTTCAGATTAGCGTCATACGGAAAATCTTTACAAAACTCCAAGCTTCATACTATTCACATTTTCTGTCTTCTGCTCTCCCTCATTTTTTCTTAGCATTAACATCTTGCTGGAACAGATTGCTCTCCTCGCGATTCACATCAAACATTGTCGAAGCACTGTCCTCTACTACGGATGGGTAATTGAGTTTCACCACAAGCAAAAAATTCACTGTTTTTTTTGCAAATTCAGTGCATTTCTTATTTCCTGTTCTTTTTTTCATTCTTTTCTTGAAACCACTTTCATACAGACGGCCTGCATCTCTCTCGCGCCTAGCCGTGTTCCCCATTATCAAGTCTTTCACACAGCGCTTTCTTACTTGATGTTCAATCGTTCCACCGACAAAAAGCTCGCAACAATGCAAGACAGCCAGCCACTACAGAACTCCAATGAAAAGCAGTATTGCGATTCTTATATTGTGTAACAAACAATGTTATCGTGTTGTTACTGTACTGATAAGATTCTAGAGCAGACTTTTGCATTTTCGCTCGTTTCAAAGCAAATTGCTTCTGCGCAGTTTCGCAAATTTTAAGTTAGTAATTCTGAGTCGTCATAGGAAGGAGTTGCGCGGGGCCCTAGGCCATGGCCTATTTGACCTATGCGTAAATCCGTCACTGGTCAGGGTTCTGCATTCCATGCATCCGATAGGTTCAAGTCGACATATTTTCTGGTAAGTCTTTGATTAGATAAATCTGTCTGATATACTGTTCAGGTCGCCCAAGATATCAGATTTGTTACAATGTAGCCCAATGTGTCAGTTAGTCTGTGGAGGGTACTGACGCCGTCTTCGAGAAAATTATGACGAATGGGCAATTTTTGTTTCTATGCAACCCATGTTGAAAATCCTCAATTTAAAAATAAGTAGCAAATGGGTCAGCTGAGTAACGAAGCCGCATAGAAACGATTAGACATGTGGAATGAAATGTAAAAAACAATGCAAAACCACATAGTCTCCACCGAAAGGAGTCCTCTCTCAGCAAACATTCAATGAACGTGATGATTAACAAAGTATATTATTGCTCATCAGCTCTGTGACAGATATGCCCGCGAATACAGTATTTATATGCATATACATCATTTCACAGCTTGAAACACGACAGGACACAAGAACAGAGAACACAGTTCATTTTTCAACGCTTTCATAATCACACCCATACACAACGTAGCAAAACGTACGCACACTTGGCGTTAACAAGAAACACACATATAAATGAAAGAACGCGAGCGTATAGATGTGGCGGTAGGATAGTCCCGTCACCACGGGGGATTTTGTGGGTTTAATCCCCCGAAACAAAGCTTCAAGTTCCCCCAAATTGAATTTGAAACGATATAAATTAGTGGAGTTTTTATCAAACCGTAATAAGTTCTGTAATTTATGGACAGAGCAGTAGCCTACTTGTCGCTGTTACCTGGAAACAAGGGCGTACCGATGTTAGATGACGCCCGGGGCAAGAGATAATTATATGCGCGCAGAGATAGCTATCTCTGCGCAGAGATAGCTAAATACGCGCAGAGATAGCTATCTCTGCGCAGAGATCGCTAAATGTGCGCAGAGATAGCTAAATACGCGCAGAGATAGCTATCTCTGCGCAGAGATAGCTAAATGCGCACAGAGATAGCTAAATATGCGCAGAGATAGCAGTTTTTGTGCTAAATCTGTCAGATATAATATTTGTACGAACGGCGCCCCATAGCGCTGACCCAAGTCTGGCTGAGATCGTTTCACCATTCCACCTCACAGTACGTTTTACGCTGTAGGTTGTGGCCACGTTTTGAGAGCGAGTTGTTCGGTGTGCCTCGCATGCGGTAGCCTATTGCACAATTGCTGTTCTGCTACCGTGCCATCGTCAAAGCAATATCTGCTGCTGCTAATTAGAAGCCTGTTGTAAATAAAGATTTGCTCACCAGGAAGTCTGTGAAACCGAACTGTAAAGAGGTGAGAGCCAAACGCCTTGCTTCGACTTGGCAATTTAACATGTCAGGCAGTTTCAGTGGAGAGACTGAAAAGTGCTCATAAACCGACTAGGCTGCCTTGCTGTTACTAGCTTTTGGGGAAACCAGCAATTCTATATGCAAGACGACCTCCCTCGCAAGCAACCCCTACGCTTGGCAACACCCCAAACCTATATAGAAGAAAGTACTTCTGACATTGTTGGGACTTTTCGACTCCCCCAGTGATTTGGCGACCGGGGCATTGTTTGTTTCCCCTTCCTACCCTCGGTAGCCTACGCCTCTGTCTACTCTAGAATAATATCACCGGATACCACTGTTGCCACGCCTAGTGATTTTTCACTACATCCAGTGATTTTAAGACTGTCCTAGCGATCTAGTGATTTTTCACTGCAATCTAGTGATTTTTTGCGAAGCGCGTGTTTGAAGAATATCTGTTGTCTTTTTTTATCATTAAACTTTTCAGCCTTTTTTAAAAGATTTTCAGCCTTTTTTAATCCGCAAACAATTGATTCCGTGAATTGTTGTTTGAAGATTTGCACCAACAGCATGTACAAGTGTTTCTAATTTGAGTTTCTTATTGTTTCCACTTCCGTGCTGTTTATTGTTGCGTTATGGGCCATGACTGTATTTTATTATTATTTTATTTAAATGTTAGGTTGATTGGTCTAAAATACTTTGTCAGTGGTGTCGTTTTCATCTCTTAAAAACAGTCTGAAAATTGTTAGCATGAGATTTTCCATGCTTCAGCATGATCTATTTTAACAAACTTGCAAATGATGATGTAAGGGTTTTTAGGCAAAAAAAATAACTAAATGATTTCAAGCAAAAATGCGAATTTCGACGCAAAAATTTTAAATCTAGTGATTTTTTTCAGATCGGGGAATTTTTTTTTGGGGTGAATCTAGTGATTTTTGTAGAGAAGCCTGTTGCAGCACCGCCGGATAGTTTTAATACTTTTGTGATGTATTAAGTGTGTTTGAGGCTTGTGTGCAAAGCCTCAGCATTCATTGTTTGGAGTGTTAACCATGAAGTTAGCCCATATGCTTAATTGTATATGTCCAGTCCAGAAGTCTGACTTACTTTTGATCAACGTATTTTCTGTAGTGGATTTATTAAAAAATGTATTACGGCTAAGTCAGATAATCCTACTGGTACTGTATTTTGTACTGCATAGAAGCAAGATACTTTTTGTGCTTACGACCAAAGTTAGTCATTTGCGCAACATGCTGTTCACAGACAGTAAGATGGAGTTGATAGTATAGTTGTTAAGTTTATTTAGCAACCACTGCTATGCTTACCCAAACACAGTAGCGCAGTTAGTGCAGGCTTACGGATGTTATAACCATGTTGCGTCCACGTAGGTCTTGGTCTACACTTGTTAACATTTATAGCCTATACAAGATACAAAATGGTATTAATCTAAACATGTGCCATGCACCAGGAGTCGCAGGAGATTAACAAGTCTAGACATCCGTAAACAAACGCATGCTTATTTCGGCCAGAGCCCGATGCGCATGCTTTAAAGCAAAATTTTAAGATGAAATTTACGGCAAAGCGTTTACTTTCAAAACTTATTTTGCCTTGTCAACAACTGGGAGTTTTACTGAAAATACATTCACTTTAAACATAGATTGGAATCGTTTGGCGAGGAGACTGAAGCCTGCTTCGCAAAATAGGAAGAATCGAAATCGCTCGCTTGCGACAAGTCATTGTATTACTGCTAGACTAAGCCCGTCATTCCTAGCCGTTCGTCGGAGACGGTAAGGCAAAAAACGCAAACAAAAGGTGAATAATTCTACAAATAAACTTCAAGTTTGCCCTAAGAACAGCTTCCTACTGAGAAGAGGGTAGGACTAGAGGTGGATGTTCCGGAGTAAGACGTTTGGATTACTACTGTGTGTCATTATTCGTGAAATTATGATCGACAAAGTGAATTTTGTAAGTCAGGTTGTTGAGGCTGTTGGCTTCAGAACAAGCAATGGGTGGAGGTAATTCTATAAACCTAAAGAACCTGAAGAAGTAGTAGCACTGCTTACCAATGTTTTGGCCAGTTTTACCAGTAAAGTGCTTGCTTTCGACCAAAGACAGTGTGATATTTAGTGATCTGATAGGTTTTGATTTGAGTTACCAGCTACATAAGCGAAAAATCAGGACTAGTAGCTCGTGTTTAAATGTAAAAGTGCAAGATAAGATTAAATAATAATTTCGCGCAATTTTACAGTGGTAAAAGGAAGTCAATTGCAAAAACAGGAGATTTAACGTTAGAAGAGATTTGACTCCCGTTCAAGTTAACCAGTGACATTTATCAAAACTGTTTGAGCCGAAACCTCAGACGACTTTTCACGATCATCATCGTTGGTGAAAAAAGACATTTTTTCCTTGTTTTCACTGTGCATAGCAAACCTTTTTTTGATTAGTATGATGTACCGCTGGGCACGAGACAAACTTTTCCTAACCACATCTATTTGGCGTCTGCTAGTTGAAGCGTGTGTAAGAGTCTGGAAAATATTAGGTTGGTGCGTTTTTCTATGCTAGTTAAAGCGTCTGCTAGTTGAAGCGTGTGTAAGAGTCTGGAAAATATTAGGTCTGTGCGTTTTTCTACTTTAAAACAGGCACTGTGTTAGTAATAGTAAAAAGTGATAACTTAACTGTGTTCATATTATAGAACAATCTTTCTGAGTCTTGTGTGCATGGACCCCTTGAATGTCAATGGAAAGGATTGAAGGGTTTCGTGAATATCATTGTTCAATCGCAATTGATAGAGGTGAAAACAGTCTTATGAAGAAAAGTTGTACTTGTGGGAAAAGTATGCTTGAGCCCAATATACAAATTGTATGGCACCGTTAAATCGTTATTGTGAGGTTGAACATTCAGTAGGTTCAATTGTAAAAAGTATCGTTGCATACCATACACCCAAAGGTCACTAGATTTTGCGAGCGGAAAAATCTAACCTGTAAGTTTTGAAAAGCAGTACAATTCATAAAGTTCTAGCTTAAAATTAAGTTTTCTGTAAAAAAATAATTTGCCACGTCAAGTTTGATAAATAGAAAAGTTTTAACAGGCAATTGCATTTAATGTTGAGCTCTTCTTTGTTCTATTGATATGTGAGAGTCCTGGGAACTGATGCTCATCACCTCAAACGAAATGATGTCATCTTTAAAACTTTTCTGTCAGTTATAATTATTGCTCTCATTGTGACACTGTAAAGGTAGATGGATCACAAGCAACATTATTTTTTGTAGTGCACGGTTGCATTGCTGTGCAGTAAAACCGAAACAAGCAGATCTCACTGTAGGCCAAAACCTTCTCTAAGCAACGAACGTGTAGTGTCAAACACGGAATTTGCAACCAGTCTAACCCACACCTAACGTAATGGAAGTGCAGTGTTTTCACCAGCGATGCCGATCGGCTGGAAGCGAGTATTGCCAGGGCTGTGTAATCGAGATGTATCGTGGCAGGTCACACAGGTCTTTCTTTATTGTTAGATGGCAAGAGCATGCCTTCCTGACATTGTCACCAGCCTTTTCTTGCATAAAACTCGAAAGATTCTTCTCCTTGGCAAAGACTGATTTTTAACAAATACTTATTTTTTCTTCAACCCTTTCCACAGGTTAAATACCCAAACCACCGGGTGATTGGTTTCTATCCAGGACTAAGCCGATTGCAGTGGTCAAGCAACCAAAGAAAGGCACTGTACCTATGGAGTACTGCGACACTGCGGGTGCAATGTGCTACCGGACATTAAAAGGAAAGGCGACTCCTGATATTTCTTGCACTTCAGACTGATGAAAAGAACAGATGCTTCTACCTCTTCATCACTATCTCCGGCAAAATCTGGAAACGGAGTGCCTAAAAATCATTGACGTTCTTGATTTCCTAATTAAAACAACATACACATACCAAACGAGACTTTCCGGAAACAAATACCGCATGCTTAGTAACAATTTAAAGTTAAAGCAAACGATTATGTGTACCGTATTTATTCTATTGTTAGCCGCCTTGATCGTAAGCCGCACGAGATGGTGTTAAAAATTGATGTAAGCCGAGCTTGAACATAGGTTACCTAAGCCTCTGAGGTACTTTCGCGTACTAGCACGTTTCGCGTTTAACTGGTAACCGTGGTAATGGTGCTTACACCATAGGTGGCGGAACCTTTTTCGAAGTGGGGGGGCACAAGTGCACTTTGAAAAGAAATTATAGCAAATTTTGTGGTTTGAATTGGCAACTGTGACATCACAAGCATTGAAATATGACGTCATTACATATACACCACATAAAGGTCTAAATCAGCTATGTCCAACCCGCGGGCCGCATGCGGCCCAGTCGAAGGTTTTGTGTGGCCCAGTTTAGGCTGCAGCTGCAGTGAAAGTATCCTACATACTGATAACCAGTCCTTATTTTGATAATCGCGAATGTGACATTTTTGATGCAGGTAGTCCTCAGTGCCATTTTATCACGCCTGCTACCACTGCAGTTATTCGAACGCTTTGAGTAAATTAGGTTAAGCTAAATTTAGTTTGCTAAGATCAAAGTAAGCCATTCAAAGTCCCGCCCTCATTAATATGTCCTTCAATGTGGAGCCCTAGTCAAGATAGTGACATAATTTTTTGCTCAGTAAGCCATTTTGGTTGGACATAGCTGGTCTAAATTATACTGTTTTAGACAAAACTACACCACTATGAAAACGTATCGGTGAACCACCTGAAATTCAAATAGGCTGTTACAGGGGCGACCCAGGTCATCAGCGTCACTCGGGC
>JGI24159J19872_10012414_pt1 | contig 11105 bp, 6 predicted proteins | sample Ectturendosymbi4_FD_19872 | JGI IMG/M metagenome (IMG submission 19872)
CCCCGAAAATTTTCAAGAACATTTTGAATGCGCCAAAAACTGTTTAGTTGTTAAAAAAACATGTAGCAATCGTTTTGCTCCCCCCAAAAAATATCAGCTGGTTGCGGCCTTGGTGCTGTGCTGATAGTGTTTCGAAAGAGTGTCTAACACGTTGGCTAAAATGGTAAAAATACAATAAACTACGCGCATGTCGTGATCTATGAGACACCAGCAACATGAAACAAAGCAAGTGCTGTTTGGGCACAATCGCAAAATATGATTCAAATAAGCTTGAGATCTTGACAACCTAAATAACATGAACATTCATCACGCACAATAAGCAGAACATGTGAGACACAGATTGACAAAAATAACGGAATTAACGACATAGAAAAATGCTTTTAAATGCTCGAGATGTAATTTACATGAACAAGCCGGATTTTTACCAGTTCGCAATCGACACCTTTAGGATCAAAACCAAAACTTCTCTTTATACGAATAAAAAATGCACGATTTGTAATTTTGCAGCAAAAAATACTACAAAACACTTTCGCGAAGAGCTCATGCGTGCCAGTGCCAAGGTACGGTGCATGAAAAACAAGGCACAACGCTATTGCCTGAATTACATTTTGCGATGGTCACTAGTTTGGCTTTGATGGCAAACAGTGAAAATTGAAGAGCGTGGCAAAATTTTTTGAAATCTTAGCCAAGGAAATTCGAAAACGCCAATCCAAAAACGGGATCTTTACATAGATAGACCAAAGAAAACTATGGCTGAACTTGCCTTGTATAGCGGTCTCCTCACGTCGATTGGGCAGTTCTGAATGACGTCATCAACCACCATAGATATGGGGTTTGTGAAATCGGGGTTTGAAAACTAAAAAACACATTTGTGTTGTGAAAATATATCAAATGCATGATCGGCAAACTTAAAACAGCATAACACACACAGTGTTTCACAGCACTTTTTATTACACGAATGAAAAAATATCGCACTATTCTGAAACTTGCACAAGCTTCGTACAGGGCACTTAAAATTCCCTGTTTATTATTTCCGAAAAGTTCTTTCCACGAGGGTTACCACTGGCAACTCGCACTACGTGGTAAAACAAACAACGCAGCAACGCCATTTCGCTTAAAGAACCTCTAGTTCAGTGCTTCTCAAACTTTTTTATTCAATTGCCCCCTTTTCTCTCTCGACACGTCGTTTTCGTCCCGCAGGCCTCATAAAAAGCAAGCACAAGGTAGTAAATTTAAAAGATTTTATTTAAAGGAAGTACTAAATAGCTGCACTGAGCAATTGTATTACGACGCTAATCTTACGTTCAGAATTCTTGTGAAAATAATCCACAAAACCGAGCACATAGATGATCCAGAGTAAAAATTGAACGGTTAAATTACCTTAGTAACAACCTCCAGTGATTATCATAGTAAATTAAAATTTGCAAGAAAGTAGTAATTCATAACAGTAGACCACTGAAGTTAACTCAGCGATCAATTGGTGGTTCAGCATTTTCGCCCTCTTTGTGTTGTTTTTCTGCCCTATCGCCCCTTTGCTTTTTTCGACTCCTTACCCCTCAAACTCGCCCCCAAGGGGCAATTCCACCCACTTTGAGAACCACTGCTTTAGGTCCATTTCACGCATCGTTTTGAGTCTGACAGCACAAGGTTTGCGAATTACAAGGAAATTTTGCACGTTGTTGGATGCAGATCCATTAAGTTCTGCGATGTTGAAGGCTGATGCCATTTTTTGCTATCAAGCGTTCAAATCTAGCCATTAACACTGTAAACCCAAACTTCAGAAAAGCTTCCTCCGTGACTTGGCTTCTTCGGAGGCAAGTTTTTAGCTTACACTAGACTACAGCCTACATTGCTAGTCACTATACGGTTTGCGATACATAAGAGACTCTGGTACTATAACGTCACAGAAGACATGGTGTTATAAATGAAACGAAACAACACATGAATGCAAACGAAACTCTACAATCTCTATATTCTACAAAGTTGAAAGTATTTTAGTGCATCGTAACAAAAAAAACAAACGATAATCTAAATTGCTCCCAAAAATGTCAAATTACCAACAAGTTAAGAAACTCTGTTTCTGTGTACCGCAGTCTCTTCTGTATCGAATTTAGGCCTTAGCCAGTGACTAACAGTCACTGCTAATCGCTAGTAGTGTAGGCTGTAGTGTAGTCTAGTGTAAGCTAAACACTGTTAAATTGCCTCCAAAGAAACGAAGCTACTCTCAAGGTTAGCTTTCCAAGTGTTAAATACTAGGTTTGACCGCTTGATAGCAACAAAAATCAGTAACAGCATCCCCATTGTATAACTTTTATGGACATTTGAATGCAAATCATGATGTCATTTTTGTGTCCATTCATTATTATTACTTGATTGCAAGCTGTAATTTGTTATTTTGAGAAGAGGGTTAATTGAAATCCTACAGGTTCTTCTCAGAGGTAACGATATTGAAAAGGTTAAGAACCACTGGGACAGTGGATCTGTTTAAATTAAAAGCACTCACGATGTTTCCTAGTTTATTACATCATATCCGTTACCGCAAAGTNAACAAAGATCAATCAACCACTGCACTACATTGCAGTTGTGTTTACAGGGATGAACAAATGTAACCTAAGGTAAGNACCTCCGGGTGGAAAAATATCTCAGGTCCAAGGAACCGCTCGTGTCCGACATCAATGTTGAATTTTTCCCGAGTAACAGAGTTCATTCCTTCATAGACTTTAATCCACTTTTTCGGGTCGGCTTCGTACTTCGCAAACTCTTTGGCGATATCCGGACAAATGTAACAAAAACGTTCCTGCGAGACACAAAAACGAACAACGCGATCACTTTTGCGCCAATGCAGACGGTCTAAAAATCGGGATATTCGCTATCAACATCGTTTAAGCACTCAGATGGCCCCTGTGCACTGGCTAGTCGTCACGAATGGGTCAGCTGCCCGAGAAACACAGTTCTGAGCAGGTACGTGCAACTCATCATCGTGCAGATAGTCGCAAGATTTAACACATGACAACTGCTCTTACTTTCACTGCTTTCGCCACTTCCAGCGATTGCTCAGGAGGGATCCCGGTTTCTCTTTCACGCAGCAACTGCTGGATGAAGTAGGTGATGTCTCTGCCCGCGATCGGTATATGTTTGATGCAACTGCCGATCACGTATCCTTCTGCCTGCGGAACAAGCGTGCATGCAATTTAGTTAAAGCACGGCTGCGGCGCCGGAACGCAATTCAGCTCATTCCGGTCTTTGCAAATAAATCAACTTCAGCACCGTTTTTCCACGTGCTGCTCCATAAAATTTTCCGCTTTCATTTAAAGTATTCTTAAAAGTCGTATACTAACTGAAAAATTTGAATTTTTTCACACAATTTCACTAAACCGTCACCACAAACAAGGAATATTATTTTTGCAACCACAGTAATATCAGCTACACTCTAAAACGCGGCAGCGTTTTGGTCTCGTCGAGCAGTGAGCACCCGCCTGCTCGGGCCGTATTATGTTCCAGGAATTCCTTTTTAAGTTTTTATCAAGCTCAAAGCAACCTGTGTGTGCGAGAACAAACAGACAGTTCGTATGTTGATCTTACGATGTGAAATGAATTTGAACAACAGTGACTCAACTCGCATATGGAATTGAAATCGAGTTGTAGTGTGGTCGTTTCGTAGTCTTAGTTTTCTATCAAGCGACAGAGCTTAGACCACTAATGAAGTCATGACGTTTCGGACCCGTAGTTGGGATCGCGTGTTGGTGATGGGAAGCAAGAGCTCGTATTACAACTCAAATATAAGCGGGGGGCGTTGCTGTGGGTGTTTCCCACGCCGGAACTTCACAGCAGACACGGTACTTTGAGCCAACGCATGCGCTGAAGGTACCCCGAAGAAAGGTTTCCTGAACAATGGAGAACCGTGCGTAGTGAGATGTGAAAAGACATCCTTGAATTTCTGGGATGAATGCGTAGATAGCAGTAGGCATCACAGTGGTCCGAGCGTAATGAGCAGCAGTGTCGAACATGCGCTGATGCATACAGACGAATCAGATAGATCAAGTGACGATAAACGGATAACAATTTGACTGCATACGCGTTAGCCAGCAAGTTGTATGCGTATTTTATTTATTTTTTTCAAGGAACATCCACATCATTTGAAGTGCCACCGTCTGATGAGCCATCGCCTTAACACCGTGGTTCAGTGCAACAATACCAATGGTGTGGTGCGAGAGCTCCGCGGCAACCGAAGCAGTTCGGAGGCTTGGGCTGACACCGCTACTATCGGTGTCACGAAGTGTTACACACACTCAATATTATAAAGTTCAATGTCTTCAGTTCTTTGCATTGTTTCTTCGGCCGCACGATGGGATAAAACAAGAGAAGCAGTGACCGAGCTCAGGGCAGACATGAGAAGCGTTTTAGGTCACCTATGCCAAAATTTATACAACGGCAAGTTGCAACCACCGTAATCAGCAGACGGGCAACCATCTTGCCGGCCGAAGTCAATTGCATAGACGTGCTTGAAACTGCGGGTTTCCAGGTGAAATTCTCCTTCATCTGCCACATGATGCTACAAAGGAAATGAGAGGCCGAAAACTTGAAGAAATTTGACCATCCCACTTACTTGACGCAAATCCGGAACTGCCTGGTGGCAAAGTAGGACTCAAAATCGCTGGTTTCCAGCATAGCGTTTAAGCATTATACCATAAATTCGTTTGCTAGGGTCATGTAGTCGTTGAATCAAACTATTTTTCTCTTTTTCCTTAAAACCTGCCTATTTAAGGCTTTGTTCCACGGCAACAAGAGCTACAGTATTTTTAATCTAACCTTCGCCCCATTCTGGCATGAGTGCATTACTGCCACACAGCTCTGCAGGTGTCACGACATGTGAGCTTTCCCGTCACTGCAGTGCAGCGTGGTTTACTTCCACGATGGTAACGGTAGTCATGGGAGAAAACTTATGAAGACATCGCGATTTGCACGATTTGAAGCAGCTCTGAATTAACGATATGAACGTTAATTACACACATGATCAAATACAAGTAGCACATAAGGAAAAATGGAAGCCTCTTCAGGTGTTTCATGACACTTCGCAGATTATTTGCAACGTTCAGTTGCTGTATTTGAACGGCATGTTTGCTTATGCAGAACTTACAAATTCTCGGCACAGTGTTGGGGTAAATTCTACCGATGAAGACATCGTTCTATTTTTGGGTTTTAACCGCGCGCGGTTTCTCAACATAATCACACCAAGACTCACCACCGGGATCACATGCGTCACACCATCACCGCTGTCAATCACTGTTCCGGTTAAAACTCGTTCTCCGACCGATCTTGACGTCCATGAAGCAGCTAGCGCAAGAACCGCCTGTAACAACAAGGAAATCATGCAAACTGCTGCTGCTCCCAGTCTAAGCGCGGCCTTCCACAGTCCTGCAATAACAAGGAACTTTCTACCGGTGTTTCAAGACGAAGAGCAGCGCACAAGCTTTTTCCGCAGTAAACTTGACCATAACAATCCAGCCGTTGAAGATCCTGACTTACAGGCACAAAGCTAGATCTATGTTTGAATTACTTCTGTTCGTCATGAAGCTCGACTGCGTAACCGTCACAGATAAAACATGTACAACACAAAACTATCTTTCTTATTTCGAAAACCCACTAGAATAACCTGAAATTGGAGTGACGTTGGTCTTCAGTGCTTGGGCATTTTCGCAAAAGGCTACTTCTTACGTTAATTGCAGCCTTCTAGTGGTCAGTCAGTCAGAAGATCATTTGCGACTGCAATTAGATCTGAACCGGATTCCATTAGAGTAGGATGTTGGAATGGACAAAGAACTGAACATCAATGGTGCTAAGATGCATATTCTGATAGCCAAGCACTAAGACATATACATTTGTGTCCCTCACAGCTGACCTATGCATTCATTTTTCTCGTAAGTCCTTAAAGGTCAGGCGAAAAACATCCTTTTCCGCCATTTCTGTGAGGCTCTTAGTAGCCTCGGTCCGTTTTTCACTCTACAATGTACTTCAGCCCGATAAACGAAGTGTGGAAAAACAAACTGGCCACCTTATTTGAGATCCACAGCTTTTAATTGTTTCGCATGGTGACATCCCTAACAAAAGTGCGTAGATTTGCAGCAACATGGTTAAATGTTGATTTGATCTACACTCACATGCAAGACGTTAAAACTGCTTGCCCACCGTTTGTGTCACCCGTGCATAGCCGTGGGAAAGGCTGTTGCCCCCCCCCCTAAATCCAGATGGAGTCCTTTCATATCAGCAAGCATTTAGGAAACTGCGTGCTTTTTCGAGCCAGTTGCAAATTAGCCCCCCTGAGCAGCGCTGTTTCAAAACCTAACCAAGCTAAACTAATAATCGTGAATCAGGAAGAAGTTCTTAACTAAATACCTTGCATTATTTAAACAAACTTCACCCATTTTTAATACACATTCAGCAAGTAAGCAAGCGCATGCACCGCATTTGCTTAACATTTCGAAGTGCCACTTTGCACGCACCGCAAGTCAAACGGTATCAATATTAAAAGGATTTTTTTCGCGCCTGCTAGTGTCCCAACGCCCGCAATTATTTTTCTAAATTAACGAATCATGATATTACATGCTTAATCTACCGGCTCTGCATTGAGGGCAAAAACCAGAAGAGAAGCTAGGGTAGAGAGACGGCTTCAACTTACTAAATGCCATATATATTGCGGCCCCTACGAATGGTCCCCCTCCCCGACTGGGTTGTAAGGGGTTGCCTTGTCACGGCACTGCACCCGTGGCAACCATTCGCGCCACATCAGTTGCACAGGTTTCTGTAAGGTTTTGATTACTCACAATCTGCCAATGAGAACAGCAAAAGATTGCTAGCAAAAAATCGCATAAAAGCTCTTACTGACTTGAAAACGAGTCTACATCATGGCAAATGCCAATCATGTAAAATGGTTTACGAGTATCGAATCAGTTGATTTGCAAACCAAGTATATTAAATTCTTTATTCACTCATTAGCAGGAGGTAATTTAAATAATAGACAAAATATGATTGCTAAATCAACACATATTTAAATTTCATGAATGCAAATTGTCAACAGTAACTTCAAGACAAAGACAAACGCAATTTAGTTCAACTGAAATTTCGCCAGTGATAGGAAAATTCTTAGTGGTGAGTGTCTGCGCCGAGCTTGCTGTATATCAACACCGTTTTTACTTTCCAACGATTTCTACTCAACATAACCTTGACATTTCTTAAACACGCTTTGCAACCTGTAGTAATTATTTTTCATGAAACGAACGTCGTAAAATATTCAACACAACATTTGCAAAATACCTGATAAAGCAAAGAGCACTTCTAGTACAAATTAAGTCTTACCTGTACAGCAATATACAATCCCGGTACGTTGAAGGATTCAAACATGATTTCAGCTAAATATTCGCGATTCTCGGGAGTGTTCAGCGGTGGTTCAGTCTGCGAATAATGGCAACTAACAATTCCGCGTACAGTTCAACCGTCAAATGCTAGGCTTGTGTACACCTCTAAAACCTGGTCTTGATTTAAGTCGTGAGAGTTACGCGTTGCATTGCGATCATATGTTCAGTGCACTAAGTTCGTCATATGGCAAACTGTCTTTTCCATTTTTTAGTGCAATGCGATGCAAAATTATCTTTGACATTTCTATACCGCTAGCAGAACTCAAAACAAATTACTCTCAACTGGCCGCTGAATGCACTATTCTACTTAAATGCATCAGCGCACACACGTACACTGTAATGCAAGCGAGCTACTGATCCCTTGCTTACCAATTTCGTTCAACACAGCAGTTTCTTTCATAAAAACACGTGTGCACCTACTTCTTTATTTCACAGTGAAATTCGTGATGCATTGCCCAGTACACTCTACTAATTCCGTAAAGCCATCCTTTCAAATTCAAACAATGGTTTTGTCCACGAAAAAAAAGATATGTATTGCTTTGCAAGTTTAAGTTATTTTTTAGATAGTTGTTAAAATTCTACCAAAGTATTACTTTGAAAAAACACAAGTTGAATTCAACATAAATACAAATGCTTTGATTTATAGCAACTACTGAAGCAGAGACTAGTGAAACTACATGACAACAGTCGCACAAAACACATGCAATGCCAAAAGCAAGAAATAAAACCATTACCATGAGGAAATGGTGATCTTCTGGCTCTGCTCGAAGGTATTTAAAAATTATTTGTTCCATAAATTTCTCCATTAAATCCCAGTCTTCAACTATACCATGTCGCACCGGCCACTAGATCAACAGAATATGTGATGCAGTGAATTTTAGATAGTGTTTGTATTGGAAATGTAGCCTCCTCATAATTATTAGTAGCCACATATGTGGCACTATTGCACAGCCACACCAGTACATTGGGAAGAGATTTACCCCACATGCAAGCTTTAAGAACAAGAGATGCACTAGCAAGAAGTGTATGCCAGTTAAACGTATTTTTCCAAGCATTTCCAAAAACATAAACATATTTAAAAGTTGTACCTAAGATATCTTTACAAAAGCAAAACAAACTTTTATGAACTGGGCATCACACATTACCTGAAAACTATCAAGAAATTAAAATTTCTGAATTTGCACAACGAAATTGAAGAAACCAGGCAATCCTCTTTTTAGTGGATTCTTACATATATGCTAACACACACTTCTACTTCCATAGCCTTTAAACAGACTATCTTTAATAGCTACACTGCTTTTCAAGTTAGTTCAACATTCAAGCCTTCCACATACAAAAAATATACATCACAACTACTCAAGATTGCCTACCATGGAAGTTAGGCATTTTTGGTTACTGGTGTGCATAGGAATACTGTATACAGCTTATTTGTTACAATATAGAAGAGCAATGTGGAAGCAAACACTACTAAAACATATCCATAACTAGGATAGAGAAACACCCCTAAAGTTATGCAGTCTAAGTGCCCCGAAACTTTGTTGAATCAAGTACAGTGTTACCATGTACAGTATAAACAAATTACAATTGTTACAATGTAAACATATGATGTAGAAAGCACACAATTGACTAAAAAAACAAACAAATGAAAACATGATATTTTTTAAGATAGATGTAACAACAAAAATTCATATATGACAAAATTTGCTTAAATAAAAACAAACTTTTTCATAGTGGGTGAAGAGACAATCTTTACACTGTTTATAGATAAGATGGATGGGGCAAGGTTTTCAGATTCTGTTCTATTTCTGCCCAGAGTGTAGCCCTTCTAAAAAGAATAGTCTGTTTTCCAGAATTTGTAGAAATCCTTTGTATGAAATAATTTTGGTTGCCAACAAATCTGGCTTGGCAACAATGACCACAAGAGATACTTCAAAAGAAACCTTACAGATTTTGGGCAATGCACCATGCTGTAGTTTGTGCATAAATTTTGCCGGTGTAAATTTATGGATGGCTGAGTTCAACACATTCAAATTTTTATGTAAAGGAGTAACATGACAACTAAAATTACTAAGCATCATTATTCTTCAGTGACAATTCACCACAAGGGCAAAGCAGCTAAATCTGCTCACTAAGTGTTTTACGAGGAAATTGATTTTCTGTCAATTATGCATTTTCTATCCTATAAATTGCGCAAGGAAAAGCTTACAGGTGAAAAGATGAAATGCAAAAGCAAGACCTAGGGGCCATTCCATGTCAAGTCATCCAATGGGCTAAACCCTATCCTTACAGAATTCAATGAAATTTGGCATACGTGTTGGTTTCGGCCCCCAAACCTCAAATCTAAAATTTTTTGCTGATCGGATGATCGGTTTCCGAGATAGGGGGGGTTAGAAATCGCGCCCAAGTTCAAAGCCCCATATCTGTTGAACTAGTGGTCCAATCTGGAAAAGTAAGGTATCTTTGAAAAGGGGAAAAAGCCAGGAATTCAAATCTGATATCATTTTTGTAATTTGGGTAAATTTTGGGGTGATGACCTTTTGACCTATATTTTGACCTTGAAATTGACCTCGTGGATCAAATGAAAAAATGCTGATGACCATCGGATATCACAGCCCTATTTGTTACCTGCAATATTAAAAATATGGAATACATAAAAATTTTTGTTTTTGAGTAATAACAAATTGAAATTAGCATGTGTAGACAATATTGGTTAAGTTCACACAAATCAAATGCAGAGCAAGTCTTCTAAATGCCATCATTTTACTATGCACAACTTCAATGCCAGGGTTAGGGTTAGTTTGTTTTATGTACATTGCAGAAGGTCAAATTAACATGGCAAAAGTATATTTCCATGGTGAAATGACAATGTTAAAAGGTTATGTACCCAACCAAATGTATGTTACCTACACTATATTCTGATATGAAATGTGTTTTTTAAGTTGCATAAGGTTATTAACATGTCAGTATCGGTAAGTTAAATTTTTGCACTGATGTCAACCCCTGTAACCAGAAGAAAACATACCACTAAGCAGAATATTTCACTGGTAAGACAACAACTGAAGATATCAAAATGTTAGCATTAGTGACTCTGTTCCCCTGAGTGAAAAGTGAGCAATGGCTGAGGCACTACCGCATCACCCAAAGCAAAGTAATAAAATTGTTCTGCAAAACATTCCTCTTCTGACTGACAATGTTTCACTTGTCGATCTTGCTGGAAAATATTTCCTGGACACTACTTCAGCTCCTGAATGTAGACCACAGCTTTTTCAAAAGAAACCTAATATCTTGGCAACAAAATAGTGGTTGTATTACTGCTCACAACTTTGTGAAGAACCTAAATGTTGCCAATGATGCTTCAGAACATGCCTTTTAACACTTTGAGAGCCGGTCTATGATATATTCGTACTTCGATTTCGGCCTAAAAAACAGCAATTTTCGGTTGCCTTACCAACGCTCTAGCTCCTCCGTCGATTGCGCTAGAGAGCTGTTCAAGAGCTCAAACGGATCGGCCAGTCTAGTAGATTGCACTCGATAAAAATTTTTTGGTTGGGGGGTGCAGATTTTTTATGACTGACGTCATAAGTGAAGTAGTTTCGGGGTCATTTTGGCTCATGTTGCCTGGCCTAGGGCCCAACCACTAGGCCAAAGTGTTTCGCTGAAGTTTTCATTGGAAACTAGACTTGAGTCCGAGTC
>JGI24159J19872_10012416_pt1 | contig 11105 bp, 7 predicted proteins | sample Ectturendosymbi4_FD_19872 | JGI IMG/M metagenome (IMG submission 19872)
AGGCGTGAATGCAATTTCGATTATAACGTCAACGTGCCCCCCTTTTAGCTATTCTAACTATCGCATGGCCTGTGATGAATGAAATGAAACCACAGCGTTGTGACATATCTCACTTCGCTTGAAACTCCTGAGGCCATAAATTAAAAAAATGTTAACGTTACTTAGCGAACTGCCGCTGCACAGCACTCCTTTGAATGCTGTGTTGCAGGCACATTATTCTCGGGATCTTACTTGCCGTATTGGAGTGTTTCTGCGTTCTGGACGTTCAAATCATCGCTCTAGACCAGGGTTTCCCAAATTTTCTATAACCATGTACCCCTTCAGCATGTACCTCTAAAATGTCTAATGACAAAATATTTTATCATGACTAATCATAGATATATTCAACAACAAACACAAACTGATGCTTGAAAATAATCTTTACTGATATATGTATAAATATTTGGAAATAAACAATATATGAATATATTTTCCCTTCTATTGCTAACCTCAAATAAACCCATTCAGATAGGCAAATGTAGCCTTAGGGGTACATGTACCCCAGGTTGGGAACTTCCGCCCGAGACGTTTCGGCCATATGAACGCTCTCCTAGCTTCAACGCTAATTGGATATCCATCTCTAGTCCGGTGGTTCTCAGCCTTTTCGCTAAAGGGAGCCAAATCCAGAGTTACGACTTCAGTAGAGAGACGTACTAAAGAAATTTTGGCACAATTCAATTGACACGTTGTTTTATTGCAGAACGAAGTATGTTACACAAAATATTAAAGGTTTTATTAAAAGACTGTTGAGGGTCGCACAAAGGGTGCTGAGGAACCGCATGCGGCTGTCAGAACAGTGGCTGAGAACTACTCCCACTGCTCTAGACATTTGTGCTTTTCTCCGAGGCTTTTTCTCTGTTTTGCTTTCCGTGAGGATTTTCCCTTCTACCGTCATGTGACGAATGTTACAGCTTACAAAAATAATGCGTATGAATTACAGTTTTGTGCCCAATTATTTGACAAAAGTTGTTGTTTCAATTGTTATGTAATTTATCACCATTTTTAATGTTTGTTTGGGAATATCTGAATTGGTGCTATTTGCATGGTTAGACTAATAACATAATTTGAAAATGTTAAAAAACGTAAATCTTAATTTTAGCTACCATTTCGCCTAAATTAGCATTTTCAAGAGTCAAAAGTGGTCACAGATCGAAAATACCATCAAAATAGGATTTATAGCAGCCAAAATGGCCTAGGGCAAAGTCTTCTCTGTAAGTTCTAAAAATGCTCCTCATTCACCCGACCCTACTAACAGCCCTTGTTATTGTTGTTTTTGTTCCTCTAACTAACCTGGGTGTTGAATTTTGCTATTTTACTTACTTTTGAACCTCTTGTCTCAGCGAAATAAATAATAATCCGCATTACGCCGCGGTAGGTTTGTAGTTTTCAGATAACCCGGTGTCGAATAGCTGGGTTTTGGAGTTTGCACTTACCGCCGAAAATGTTACTAATGATATTGGACACAACACAGCAATTTATAGCAGGTTCTCGTTGAAAAACACACCGCACATCGCGTTGCCTCAGAGGGTGTTAAATTATTCCAAACTGCGCTAATGGACACAAGAGGATGAAACCTTTTGACCTGAAGCTATATTACCAGATTTCCGCCCCGAAGTAAAACCAGTTCATGTCCAGTGGCGGTTATGAGAAAGTTACGTCAAGCAGTTCGACTGTGAGCCTCCAACACACAGGGCTGCATACCAAGGGAAGTTGAGAGATTGCGAACAGATCGGAATTACCCCGTAAATTTCCGAACGAGTTTCTTCTTTGTGGAAAATTTTGTGATCTGCGAACTTCGTGAACTCTTATTCTATTGTTTTTTTTCTCTACGTTTGTTAAGAGTTGTTTTTCTGCCTCAGATATTTGCGGCCCTTCCTGCAACTGTATTACGATCAGGGTCACAACCCATAAGCACGTGACCTTGATCAAAATACAGCTCAGTTATAGGTAAAGAAATGCAAAACACACTCCACGTTTTCAAACATGAAATGCACTACAAGTCATGAATAGACGTGTTTTGAATCTAGATGGAAGGAAATCATTATTTCAATAAAAAAACAGCTAGAGTTCTCATAACTATGCACAATGACAGCCTAAAGTCAGCGTGCGACACCAAAGTCGGTAACAAGCCAAAACTTGTCATACTTGTTTTACGAATAGGGTACCAAACAAAAACACCAAGAAAAACTAAAATAATAGATTTGCTAAGAAACAAAGCAGCGTTTAAGCATTGGTAAATTACACATTCGCCCAACCATAATTTTCTGTAGACAATACTTCTTTCAGGTTGTCTTTGTTCGATTATAGTTTTTCGGAAAAATCACAACAGGAAAAGTCTGTATTAATTTTACAGGTGATAAGGGCTTTCACATTCTGCTTCTATTACCAGACCACATGTTATTCATGATGGTTGACTGAATGCCTAACCGGGACTTTTGGGTTGACTGACCGGGACAAAGTCTTTAAACCGGGACTGTCCCGGCTAAAACGCGACGTATGGTATACCTACGTATGAACCCGGCATGTTTCATTAAATTTTCTTCCCTGTTGGCTTTCAGCCTGCGAAGCCTCACCAATTAGCTCCAATAGTTTACTCATTCTAGTCTAGGGGATCAAACAAAAAACACAAAAAGTGTGTTATGTTATTTCGGGGCCAGTGATGGTGGGATACTTTTCTAATCTACAGATGAACATTTATGTATGTTTATAGTTCGTGTGATATCCCATCTTTAACGAAATAAAGTATGTATACTGCATATGCACGAGGACGTCCGAGAAAAATGTACCTTGACCAACTCAACGATGGGCTGAATTTAAATACTGCAGGAACCTTGCAGCTTCCCCATGTCAGAAAAAGTTGGAAGACTGCCTGCACATTTGGCCCTCATGCCTGGTTCAGGCAATGGACCTTCATGATGATGATGATACTGCATTAGGATGATCGTGTTGGAAGAATCAGTTTAGAACGTATATAAAAACGTGAAATGAAGATTCTGAACAGCACCTTCCACGAGTGGTGGCATGAAGAGCAATTTTTGGGAGGATTTTATTGTAATTAGCTAACATTTTTCAACACAATAAATATTACCATTGTTAACATGTAGCTATGCGGAATATTGATTGCTAGTTGAGGGCGTACGGCTTGGAACCCCGGTAATTGGTAGGCCTAATTAGACATGCAGAAACGTTGATTAGCTTACAATAGCACATTTTAGTCTTAACATTAAGACTTGCTGTTTATACGTTATTTGGGAAAGCAAGATCAAATTTGGACAAAAATTTTTGGATCCCCAAAAATATGGACTCCTGTACACTTATGAAAAGCGCCATATATAGCGGAAGAGAGCTTGGTCAAACCAGCAGCCGTGAAAAGAGCTAGGATAATTTGCGGTGATGCCGTGTAGTTATAATAAGTTAGCTATGGTCTTCTTCAACCAACACCATCAAATGGGCATCCAAGAACTCTCAGTCAATGTTCTGCAACAAAGTATTGCTGCTGCGAAGCGAAGATCTTATTTTACAGTTGGGTGAGACTACAGATTTAGGAAACGATGCATGGTTCATGATGTTCGTGCAATGCTATGGGACTGAGGACTACGTGGAATACTTTCGCCGTCCGCTTGTCAAACATACCACAGAAGACAAATGTTTGGAATATCAGCTTTCGCGGACTCACTGCGTGTCTGTTTGTGCCGATGGTGCTTCGGTCATTACAAGAACCAAAAAGATTAACCAAAAAAAATGTATGAAAAAGAAAAACAGAAATGTTTAGGTAGTTATTGTCTTCTTCACCGGGAATAAATTTGGCAGCGAAAGAAATTTTAGAAGATCTGACATTAATTTTCAAATTTGTTTCATCTGCTGCCAATTACATCAAATGCTGTACACTACGCATTCCTTAATTTGCAGTGCTTTGTGTGACGAGATAGGGGCCGAACACAGAGGGCGTTCGTTTATTTGAACATCCGTTGGCTCATAAGGAAAAATACTGGAGAGAGTGGTCCACGCATTGGCACCAATGCGTTATCAAAAGACCACAATCACAACTTTGGTGAACGATACAGCGACAGCAAGTGGATTACCAAATAGCTATTCTTAGATGATTTTTTATACGTTTGAACCACCATAACATCTCCATCTAGGAAACAGGTAAAACATTTTTAGATGTGTGTGAGACACCGCCGTGTTTAAAGGTGAATTACACCCCTTTTCAAAATTACATCAAAAAATTTAAATGGGTTTGAAGCCGTTTTGAGGTGCCAAAACTGCAGGTTTATTGTGAAGTGAATTGCATTGCTGCACAGCTGCCAAATCTCTTATCCAGTTTTGGTTGAATGTCTATTCAATGGAACCAAATCTCTCTTGACCTGTGTCGGCACGCAACGAAAGCTCTTTTGCTTTTTCCAACTGCATACCTTTGTGAAGCTGGTTTTTCGACACTAGCACTCTTTGAAACTAAGTGCCAAAACCAACCTCAACCAGAAGACTACATCAGGTGTGCATTGATGACCACATGCCGTTATTTCGACAAACTTGTGGAACGAATTCAGAGACGTAATTTTCATAAAAATTTGTGAATGTGGGCGATAAACCAAATTTTTTAAAACTAGTGTTTGTATTATTCTCGTAGTCTTGATCTATCTTGAGTCCGCGAGGATTTATACTGGTCCGAAAATAGCCCGTGTCTTAAAAAGGTTGGGAAACACTGATTTAAAATCTATCTTAATCCACCCCTTTTCATCCATTGTGAATTTCTTCGGAGGATTACTTTGACAATAAAATTAAAGTAAATGCCAAACAAATCACTCGTGCTATGCTGTTCACTCGTGCGGTTTTGGAATTAGCTACAGAGCTGCTCTTTGGTTTTCTCCATGGGTGCTGGATCTGTGATGGCCAGCAGCATCCCTGCCTGAGTACCTTAAACAAAAATTTAACATTTCAAACTTTTATTCAAGTGTCAAGTTCAGCCACAATTAAATTTAAGGAAAAATTTCAAATGCCGACGTTTGCGTTGATTTACAGATAGTTTTGTCTGCACAGTGAATTGTGGCAGACGCAATAATGAGCATTGACACAAAAACAAGCGATGTAAGGCTTTGACTACCGTACGTTATTTAAGTTGGATGGCATAGCCAGCATAAATTTTTTTGTATTGATGACTAATGCTTCATATTGCGCTTTGAAATATAAAAATTTGAAGCTTAATTGCGAATCGCTAGATGTAGGTACGTCAGTGTTGTGATCGCTAAAAGTTCAGGGTATCTTGAGAAAACGTAACATGTTTGGTTGCATCAAAATGTTTAAGAAAAAGTACAGTTGCCCGCTCTGAGTTTCTGGGATAATGGCTAAATCTTCATTTGCAATGAAAAGCAACACGCCAGCTAATTTCAACTTAAAAACTTTTACTTTTAAGTTCAATAAGCTGTTTGTAATAACACCCTTGTAATTCCACAAAACGTTGATTTGACTCAAGCGATTTATTCCGTTTAAAGCAACTCACGTACAAAACGCCTTGACAATGTTACATATGCACAAAATTAGGATAACCTATACATGTACAAAACTCAGTCGGAAACAAAAGTTTCTAGGCAGTTTCTAAATGAAAAATTCTTACTTGAAAATTATATTTGAACCTCTTAATTACACCACCTAACAGTTTCACGAACAAAGTCTTTGTCATCATCGGTAAACTTTGAAAATCCGATGTTGCTAATTTCGTTAATTTCATTTTGGACCCATCGTGAAGTTTGGAAAAAAACTTTTACCACTCCTGTACGACCAAAAGGTCTTCATACAGTTGGTCAAAAACTTGGATGTGATCATCCCTATTATCAAGCGGGCAGCAGAGGCGTATGTTAGTAAGAGCTAAAGCATGCAAGACAATGTTTGGAATATAAAAGAGCACTCTTAAGTCATTACAAAAACCGGAAACGAGTCCTCGTTTTGGTTGTTTGGACCCATGGAGTGCATACTATCTGATCAGAGTGCAGTTACGATCTTTCCAAGAAAGTACATTGTCAATGTAAGAACAACGCTGGTTTTGAAGCCGCTTGCGCTGTTGCAACCGTCTGTAACAACAAAAGCCAAAACTTTGCACCACAGCATGGCAATTTCTCATTCACCACAACAAGTCATGGGTGAGTTAGACTTAATATTTGAGATAAACTGTAAATACAAAATAACGCCACCAATACGCAAAAACACCTTGGTTGCATAGGCTTACTCGGTGGATTGCAGTCGTCAACTCTTTGTGTGGATTGCATAAATAGAAAGCATTGTCGCAGCATTATTACAAAAAAGTATGGTTTGCCAATTCTAAAACACGTCAAAAAAATGAAGCACATTTTCTCTTCACTTAAAAATTGTTGACCAAATGGAACACAGCTACACGGCGTGCAGGAAATTAGTCTTTGCGGATGAACCAAATGAACGGATTAGACACGATTTGGGTACGGTTTTCGGATGCAAGACAAGCTAAAAAGAGGATAAAAACAACTGCTTTATGGCTTTGAAAAAGCAGCTGTTTTTTTTTATTTTAAATTTTTTCCATAATTTAGTTTGCTCCAGGAAAAAACTGAAACTACCTCTGGTTTATCCAGAATCATGTTAATGCCTTTAGTTTGAGGTTGTTTGGATGCGAAACAAGGTTGACTACCTATGGGTCACAACAGAGAAAAGCGTTTGATAGAGAATGTCCTGACAAATCTGGGAGCACTGTTTGCAATGTTTTAACTCATGCGTATAACTATTCGTGCAAAACTACCGATGTTCGCTGATTTTGGTCAAGGGACCATTGCTTTGCCATTTTTCAAAAATTTTGATGCTTGCAGTACAAGATGATTCTCTGGACTCACTTGCTGAATGCAATTCAATATACAGGGGGCTACCTCTCTTGGCGATTGCAGGTGACTCCCGAACCTGGTGCCAGTCAAGATCAACGCAATTGTTGCAACTACTACCGCGTTTGATCTGTCCCCATATATCGCGACTTTTTTTCTGCGACCGTCGGGACTTCCCAGTACCCAGCGCATTTTCTTCTCACAATATCCGGTATCGAAAGTGTTAAAACGCAAAATGACCACAACCTGTTACTTAAATTTTGTTTTTAATGTTGCACGTCAACTACCTGAGACGTGCAATCACCATACAATGGACCCTTGCAACAAAAGAGCTTATCTTGCACGATTGAGGTCTATCAGAAAAATACGTAAATTCTTGCTCGCATCGTTTAACGGCGCAATGCGCTACAGATATTTTGAGCAGCGCCAAATGCTTACATTTTATCCCATTGTGGAATCAAGCTCAGCTGAGACTTGAAACTGAAAGACTACCCTGATAGACACCTTACCTGTAGAGCAAGTGCATACAGTAGCTCCACCGACATCAGCGCACTTTCCATCTGGAAGCGAAACATGAGAACAGCCTCGTTGAATTACTGTCGCGCTGATTGACATAACTGCAAAACAACAATAAGCAATGGTTTCCCTGCGCAGTTTTCATTGATTTTCTTCAACCCTTTCTAACGAAGTTCTGTACTGTATGCTTGATGTCGTGGTATTCAAGGCTGGTTTGGAAAACCTTTGCAATAAAAACTATGCTTTCTGAGCAAAAACTCTTGCAGCGTGCCAATTGAAGAAAGACAGGTTTCTGTTTGAGGTTGCTGATTCGATATATCATTATGAGCGGGTATAAGGGCATATGTGTGCGCCATACACTCAAGGTGCTGAACCTTTTGCGATTTTGGCCTTCTCTTGATGCTGCTATGAAAAAATAAAAATTAAAAATTTTCGCCGGCCGTAGTTTGGAGACCCTGTTAGGGGGAAACAGAAGACGAAGTCTCTTTTTGAAACCTTTCATTTCCTTCTAAGTCTACAACCCTGCTTCGAAACTCAGAACCAGCTTTTCTGCTGGAACTAACAGAGCTCTGTGAAAAATGCAAGGTATTTCGAGAGCTCACAAGGTTGGTGTCCCCATGATCATCCCAACAGGATAAGTTGGCGTGAAAATCGAAATCTTTTAGCAACGTCCATTTCTCATTCAAATACAATGTGATATTAGTGCCTCTTGCAGTATATTTGAATAAGATTGCAGGACTGTGGATACCTGGGGGTAGAAAAAAGTGAGTCAGTGATGTAGGAGCTGGGGGTGCAGGCGAACCCCTGAAAGTTTGATTTGTTCAATGTTTGGGTAAAATAAAAAAAAATCGGGCAGAGAAGTTTAACATCTTTCAACAATTATACTTGTTTGACTCCAACAAGAAGTTAATTTGGCATAAACTCCTCTATTAGAGTTGATGAGTGTGGTGTATTTTCCGCGTAATGATCGCGGTGGCGGGTAATGATTGGTCGTCGCATTTTTGCGTGGCTTGCTGGAATGCAGCTGAGCGCAACCGTACTTTTCTCCGCGTGTTCACCGCAGAACGTGTTTGTCGGTCTGGTGTGCACTGCTCGTTCAATCTACTAAGTCGAGTGGTCAGCGTAATGCGGTTTTTTTTCTTTTCTTTCACCATGCTGCGTTACTAAGCTTGCTTAAAAGTTATAGTAAATTAAAGCTTGAGTTTTGAAACGAAAATATGTGGTTGCTACAGGCCAGAGCAATGAGTAACCAAATTTGTAGGGGAAGTTTGCCGCATAAACATTTTTCGGGCAAACTATCCTTCGCACCCCCAAAAAATTGCCTGCTCCTACACCTATGAAGCGATTTATGATCAACACAAATTAGTTATCCCTGATCATCGCAAAAGGTTCCTTGAATCATATTTATCTCAACGAGCGGCAGGCCGGAGCCTGAATATGCTCTTCGTCGCAGCTAACAAAACACGCCAAGGTTATGGATTCATATTCGGTTCTGGTTCACCGAGATTCGCAAGCCACTTAATTTCTTGATTTTTAACGTGTTTAGACGCTTGGCTTCGATCAAGGCGAAAAACTCTCATGCGGCACTTACTTGACACAGTCGCTTTGGATTTCACACATTCCGTTTCTGTGGCGTTGCAAGTTATCAGATGACTATCCGATACTTTTGGTCCCATACATGTAAGGTCGGGGGATCCCATACTGGAGTAGGTACAGTTGTAGCATTTGATTGCATCGCCTATTTGAAGTAGAAGAAGACTTCAGCTTAAATAATTTTCCACAAAATAGCGAGTAAACAGCTCTCAGTATGTCTCGTCAATTGTTAATTTCACTGAGACGAGCTTAGCAGCCAACTTTTCATTGGAAACAATTGAGTCATTACAACCAATGTTTATAGACATCCAAAGCCATTGCGCTTGTTTTTTACTCACCTCGGCTGCACAAAATACCAAACAGGAAGATGACCATGCACGAATTTTTTGCATTCATGATTTGCAATTTGCAGAAATATGCAACCTTCCTAAAATTTTCTCTGCTCAAAAACAACAAAAAGGAATTTTACAGCCGCATAAGCGTAAAATTGCGCAGTTGTATTAACTTCATTGTCCAGTGGATGTGTATCACGGGAATAGGCCCGCAGGCCGGGGGAAGGAGCAACCGGGAACCTGCCCCCCGGAATTAAAATATTTATTGTTAAGTACAACAAGCTGCAATCACTTTTCTTCCCTCATCGAAATATCAGCTGGTTGCGACCGCACGGGATATTAAAATCATGTTGTTTTTGAAAATTACAAAACACAGGCTTCCGTTCCAAACAAAAGTTAGGAACTTTAGTGATGACAGGCTATGAAATACTTAATCGCGTTTCATTCCTACCTACCCTGAGTTCTTTGTATCAAAGCATTAGCTTTAAAACAGCGATCTGCTGATATTCTTTGTTTACTATTTTCTGTTTCGCTTAGGTCGACAAGTATTTCCATCCGTTCCCCTAGTCGCAGAAATCGGTCAATTTTATTTGGCTCTAAGAAACTTCTAACGCTGCCATAATCCACCAACCAAAGCATTAAGTTACGAAAAGCATTCACAATTGCAGAAAATTAGCGTTTCATCCGATGCGCGCCCGACAACGGTAAGAACCCGTCTGATCGCGACTGGGGGGGATGCGGAGCAACTCATTGGCGATAAAAATGCAATCCACGCTAATTGCACGCTTACGGGAAACACGAAACCAAATTGATTACACATGTCACAACACACTTTAGCTTCACATGCGAATGAAAGCTTATTCGTGAAAGGGTGCGTTGCCGCCAATTCGCAGAGTCGTGTCTCTCCGCCATCGCTTTTTCTCTTTTTTTGACTTAATGCAGATCTTGTCACGTCGCGTCGCTCACGTGTTCCGTGACGGAAGTGAAACTGATATTAGAAAACCAAACCTTCTTGCCACGTGGTCACCGTTTCCACCAATGATGTTCAAGCAGTTATTCCCGAGTCGCCTTGGCAATTTTGCGTTCCATAAAATTGCAGTTGTCTGCTGCTCGTTATGAACGACGCCGTGCGGCGACCTGCCTCGGTTTGTCGTTCTGGCACCAATCGACCACCACGAAGATGGCTTGATGCGCACACAAAACGAAACCGAAGTATGGGTCAGAACCCGCGCGTGAAACCGTTTGTCAAAATAAATCATGGTGATGCATTTTCACTGATAGTAACAGCAATCCCCACATAACACAGCTGCAACCGCAGACGTGGTCACACGCGGGAGGTGTTGCAGCCCGTGAATGCGTTCGACATCTAAACAACTTTTTTTAGTAAGCTGGCATTCCAAATATGTTTGTTTCTGTTGTTCCGCATCAGCGCTTTGGACCAGTGTTAAAAGTAATATCAGAAATATCGGAACTGCCAGTGCTGCAAGAGTTTGAACATTTTTACGGGTGGTCCACAAACATACCCAAATATGTTGAATGCGGCAGAACAACGGCGAACCAAAAGCTGGTAACGCAAAGCGTAAAGAGTATTTTATTGCGATCGGAAATCCCGAGCGGCATGTCCGCAAAGCTTCGTACCGTGGCAGCAAGCAACAATAGAGATCATGCTCGCAATCTCTCTTACTATTGCTTGCTCACTCTACATATATAATGGTGTTATTCTTCACGCACATCCCGTTCGTGGTGAATCACACAATCAACGCAACGCCACCGGAGAGGTTGCAAC
>JGI24159J19872_10012419_pt1 | contig 11104 bp, 7 predicted proteins | sample Ectturendosymbi4_FD_19872 | JGI IMG/M metagenome (IMG submission 19872)
GGATTTTTTGTGACTGACGTCATAAGTGAAGTAGTTTTGGGGTCATTTTGGCTCATGTTGCCTGGCCTAGGGCCCAACCACTAGGCCAAAGTGTTTTACTGAAGTTTTCATTGGAAACTAGGCTCGAGTCCGAGTCTTTTGAGCCTTTGATCGACTTTCTAGGGTTTCTGGTTCAAAAGTTATGATCTAAAATAAACAAATTAATTAATTAAGTCAAATATTTTTACTAACTTACATCACAACTTTTGAACCCGAAACCCCAGCAGGTCATCCAAAGTATCAGAAGACTCTGGTTGTAGCCTAGTTTCCAGTAAAAACTTCAGCGAAATACTACCACCTAACGGTTAGTGCCCAGGGCCAGGCAAAGCGGGCCAAGGTGGCCTAAAAGTCATCCACTGATGACGTCATTCACAAAAAACCTTCAACCCCAAGCAAAAAAATGTTTTTCAAGTGCAGACTAGAAGACTTGCCGCGTCTTGTGAGACTTTTACCGGGTCTGTAGAGCATACCGGACCAGAGAAATTCCCACGCAAAGCCATGTGCATTTAGGCGTTTTTTTCCGAAAATCCCCGAAAGCAGCCAGACGCCAAAGAGTTAAATGGATCACAACAATTTCTTCACTGTAATGAAAATTTAAGCAATTCTTGCTCATGATGGAAACAAATTGTTTTGATATGGTGTACTTAGTCATACTTTGCATACCAACATTTTAATATCTTCTTGTCTTACCAGTGAAATATTCTGCTTAGTGGTATGTTTTCTTCTGGTTGCACGGGTTGACATCAATGTAAAAACTTAACTTACTCACTGATACTGACATGTTAACAACCTTATGTACCTTAAAAACACATTTCACATCAGAATATAGTGTAGGTAACATACATTCAGTTGGGTACATAACATTTTAACACTGTCATCATTTCACCATGGAAATATACTTTTGCCATATTAATTTGACCTTCTGCAACGTCCTGAAAACAAACTGTAACCTTAACCCTGGCATTGAAGTTGTGCATGGTAAAATGATGGCATTTATAAGACTTGCTCTGCATTTGATTTGCGTGAACTTAACCAATATTGTCTACACATGCTAATTTCAATTTGTAATTACTCAAAAACAAAAAATTTTACGTATTCCATATTTTGATATGAAGCTCATCAGGGCTGAGCAGGTTTCCAACATTGGCAATTGGGAATGCCTCTGGCAAGATAGCAGTTGGCTGTCTTGTGCAGTGAGTAGTCGACAGTGGTTCCAGGGGCTTTTGGTGTTTAGTAGGGTATTGAGTGAATCTCCACAGGCGAGATCCTCCTCCTAGGCTGCTTGTATTCCCTTTTATAGTGATGATGAATCATGGTGTTCAGACCATCCAAGCGTCATTTGCATTGTTTACATTCCCATAAAATTTTCCACCCAATGACCACGAAAACAAGTCCAAACTGCCAACGCAAAATTCATACAGCTAACCAACCTGAAATGCAGCCCACCTGGCAACCCTAGCAATAAAAAAGTGTTGTTTGAAATGAATCACTTCTAAAGGCCTAATGTAAATGGTATTTAAAATTTGAGTTAGGAAATGTTACTATTGCAGATGGATGGTAACTTTTGATCTTTGTCACCTTTCTTTTGCAAATCTGTTTAATTGCCATGAAACTTTTATACTTGTTTTAAACATTCTTGTTGCTAGCATCATGATGTGGTAATGCAAGAAAAGGATTTGCTAGAACAATGACTGAAGTATTGGAAGAACCAGCATTTAAGATGTTGTTAAAGCAATTGAGCAATGCACGTCCAGTTACATCTTCTGACAAAGTGGAAACCATACAAAAGTCACCTTATTTTAAGTGGGTTGTAATGTTTGAAAACCCTTGCCATCAGGAGTTGATGCCAATATTCATTTCAAATATATGGATTCAAGGACATATTACACATGTTTTTGATGAGAGTGGAAACAAAGCTTTACTGGTTGATGATCACACTGGAGTAGCTTTGGTGTCTGGTTTATCACATCTCCCACAATCATCATTATCATGTTTCAAATTAGGTTGTCTAGTAATGGTGATTGGGCATGTTGTTGGAGTCAATGTGAATCTTCCAATAGTGGAGAGATTGGTTAATGCCAAAATAAAAGCAATCAAATTGGTGAATATATCTCAGCATTCAAATTGCAGGACTGGTAAATGCTGGATGTGTGAAGTTAAAGATGCACAGAACCATATTGCATCATGTCAAACAGTGAATAACAAACTCAGCAGTCCATAAATGAATGATTCACACTGTACATGTTTTGTTGTTTTTGCAGACCAAGTCATAGCATGTTGACCTTCATACAAAATTGAGATTTTTTAGGTGTCAAGATGTGTTTGATACAATGATGGAAGTTTATTCATCATAGTTTATTTTTGTAGAAAGAACATCATGTCTTCTAAAACAAGTTCATCTGTCCAAGCATTTCAGCAAGAAGAAGAAAGATTGTTAAAAATAAAAGAAAGACTGAATGATCAGCTTCGGCGACTACAAGTGGAAGAATTAGCCTTGAGGAGTATGTTGCAGTCTGGTGAAGCTTTGGAACAATTCAAAAAGAATATGTTAGATGACCTGCCCACAAGTTCAAAGCATGCAGTTGCTGAATAGTACCTGTTACGTGAAAACTGACGTCAAGTCTGATGTTTACCTGGTGTTTACAATGAGTAGTTAGTTCTTTGAATGTTGAGATTAACAGCTTTTTTCACTGCATTCACTGAAACTCAAAAGCATTCGGCTATGAAGATAAAAGTTTTATGAAAAAATAATACTTGGTTTGCAAATGAACAAAATGCATGCAGATTATGTGCTGCAAAGTATATGTGCTTGTTTTCAGACACGGCTGTTACTCACATGTTGTTACCTGTCATGGATGTGAAAATGTTCTTAAACATGAAAAGAGTATACCACACATTTCTTCTAATCACAAAGTTTGGTGAGCTCTGTTATCTGTGTATGCAGATTGGAAGCTGGAATGCACAATCCCATTAGCTGCTGAAATATTTTTGTAGTATTTGTTCTGAACCTAAGTAAAGCTATTTTGAATTGTAAGTGATTATGTCACAGCAGACTCCATTCATTTCAGCTATAACCAAGTTTCTTGGTCTGGTGAGTGCTTTTCAATAGTAAGCTGGCTTTGAATTTTACTTTGAATTCAAGTTTTTTCTTAACATATAATGATTCAAATATATCATTATTTTTGTTGTTTGCTTTTTTATTGTTAATGCCATCACACACAGCAAAGTAGAACTGAAGTGCGCTTGGCACAATCAAGAAACATGCGTGTATATATTCATGAAAGAAAATGAGCATAGATATGTGGCACTAGCAAAGAGCACAAATAAAAGCTCTGGGTTTTCTGTAGGCTTTCGAGGAATTAGTCGACTGGGCTCTGCTTTCATCTTTTTGCATTGATTCAAACTTGCGCGTATCTGTATTCAAGTAACTTCACTCCACAGGTGAAAGAAGCAAAGAATCAGTCGCAAATTTTTAACAGGAAATAAATTTCATGTGAATAGAATCCATTTGAATAAGATGATAGGACTGATGATGCATAGTGTTATGTGAAATCGATTTCATATTAAAAATTTGCAAGTGATTCCTTGCTTCTTCCACCTGTGGAGTGAAGTTATTTGAATAGCAAAGAGCACATGCACAGTGCCAACACAGTTGCTGTGATGTTTGGCATCGCTCCATAATGCTGTGAAATATTCAAAGAAGAATTCGTGAAATACATGCCTGAGTTAAAGGCTGTGAAGGATCAGGGGTCATGTGGGCTGTAGGGGCAAAGCTACTGGTTTTAAAGGGAACAGCTGGTTAACACTTTGGGTACCAGGTGGATTCCCTATGGTGATATCCACAAGTACCAGGTGTTTTACCTGTAAGAACCACAAGAGTCACTGTTTTGGCATAGCTTTGCAACACTATTACTTGCCAGCCGATTGAGCTAGGGAGCTGTTCAAACCCTCTACGGATTCAGCAGGTCTTCTCTTACAAATGGAAAAAACTTTTTATTTTGGGTATGGGGTTTTCTGTGGGTGACGTCATTTGGGGACATGTTTTCGCCCTTGTGACCGAGTTTACTTGGCCCTGGGTGCCAACGCAACAGGCCATTTTCTTGGCTCAAATTCTTTTTGGAATCTAGGCTGTCATCCAAGTCTTTAGAGATAATGATTGGCTTGCTAGCATATCTGGAGCCAAAATTATGGCTGAAAAAATAAAAATTGGTAAAATTCTACCCCTGCAAATGCTAACCTTGGCTATATTCCACCCCAGTCCATAAGTCGCCAGCCAATTGAGCTAGAGGATTGTTCAAACCCTGTAAAGATGGGAAGTCTTGTAGTTCGCAATGAAAAAAAAAAGATTACCCCATCCTGATGTTATCAAGCAAAAACCCCAAGCCCAAAACTAAAAAAATGTTTTTTATTCTAAACTAAACTGCAAGACTTTCCGAGTCTTTAGAGGGTTTGAACAGCTCCTTAGCTTAGCAATCAGCTGGTGAGTTGTGGCTTTTAGCCAAAATGACCAAGGTTACCTTTTGTGGGATTTGAATTTATATCCAATTTTTGGTTTGTGAGCCATAATTTCAGCTCCAGATAAGCTAGAAAGCTCATCAGGGATCCAAAGACTCAGATTATAGTCTAGTTTACAAAAAACACGTAGAGCCACAAAAATAGCACATTGTTTTGGCTCCCAGGGCCATAAAACCATGATTTTCATTCAGAACGTATATATATGTGGACTGTGCACAAGTGACAAAAATCAGCACGCATAGATGTTATTTGATGGAAATCGATTTCCAGTAATAACTTTTGAACCCGAAACCCCAGCAGGTCATCCAAAGTATCAAAAGACTCGGATTGTAGCCTAGTTTCCAATAAAAACTTCAGCGAAATACTCCCATGCAACAGTTTGGACCTAGGGCCATGTGAAGTGGGCTGAAGTAGCCTAAAAGTCCTCCACTTATGATGTCACTCACAAAAAATCCACACCCCCCAACCAAAATTTTTTTTGAGTGCAGACTAGAAGACTTGCTGAGTCTTTTGAGCCTTTGAACAGCTCTCTACCGCTTTCGGCGCCAGAGTTATGCTCACACAAAGCCACATGTGATCTGTGCTTTTGGCACGAAATCCTCGAACATTACTGGACGCGAATGAGTTAAATGAAAGCAAAATGTGGTGCAGGCAATTTTAAGCCATCATAGGAAATTTGTTCAACTTTGCTGAATATAAAATTTTCACTTTGGAGCATAAAATTGGGATAGACCTAACAGTTTCATCAACACTAAAAAAGCCTTCAAAAAACTATACATGTTTTATTTTGAGACGTTTGGTATTATTCTTAATCCATCTTCAGTCAAAAAATAAAGCAACACTTGCCAATGCCAGCAATTCAAAACCAAAAGACTCTGTGACGCAAGAAATAACAGTGTGACGCAAAAGACGTCAAAAGCAAAACCAAGACTGCCAACCCTGTCAAATTCACTAAAAGTCTTTTGCGTCACAGAGTCTTATGGTTTTGATTTGCTAGCATTGCCAAGTGTTGCTTTATTTTTTCACTGAAGATGGATTAAGAATAATCCGAAACGTCTCAAAATAAAACATGCATAGTTTTTGAAGGCTTTTTTAGTGTTGATAAAATTTTCACTGTTTTTACATTTTGTAACACCATTAAATGCTTTAGTATTGCTGTTAAGCTTTCGAGGAATCAGCCACCTAGGCTCTTTGCCATGATTCAAATATGCACATTTTTATGTTCAAGTAACTAGTCTCCACAAAGGTGAAATATCCTTACAGGCATCCAACCTGCTGAGTTTCATCTCCAAGGAGCTACACTGTCTCTAGCACACCATGCCATGAACCCTGGACATCTGCTCCACTCAGTACTCACCTGTCCACCAAGTGGGACTGCACGGCATCCCTAATCAAGACACACACCCATTTGTGCCCTCCCCACAGTAACTGATCAGTTTGCCTGACAACTACAACACCAGTGCAGCGCTTTGGACAGATCACCAATGGAATGCGAGTGGCTGGAGAACACCACAAGACTCTTTACTTTCATCCCTGACACCGGCAGCTACCCTTGTGGAATGGCACTCCCAAGATCAGTGTGGGTTCTGCTTAACTCTTTGGCGTCTGGCTGCTTTTGGGGATTTTCAGAAAAAAAAACGCGTAAACGTGCGTGGCTTTGCGCGAGAATTTTGCCGGTCCGGTATGCTCTACTGGTAAAAGTCTCAAAAGACGCGGGAAGTCTTCTAGTCTGCACTCGAAAAAAATTTTTTTGCTTGGAGTTGCAGGTTTTTTGTGAGTGACGTCATAAGTGGAGGATTTTTAGGCCACCTTGGCCCACTTTGCCTGGCCCTGGGCGCCAACCGTTACGTGGTAGTATTTCGCTGAAGTTTTTACTGGAAACTAGGCTACATTTCAAGTCTTTTGATACTTTGGATGACCTGCTAGGGTTTTGGGTTCAAAAGTTGTGATGTAAGCTAGTAAAAATATTTGACTAATTAGCTAATTAGATAATTAATTAATTTTCTTACTTTAGATCATAACTTTTGAACCAGAAACTCTAGAAAGTCAATCAAAGGCTCAAAAGACTTGGACTCGAGCCTAGTTTCCAACAGTCAATAGACCAAGATTTTTTTGAAATGATTGAAAAAAATTTAATCATTTCAGTCATAATGTCTGAAAGTATAGACTAATGAACACTATTACAATTGGGGCTGATACCAATATATTGGCTGGGGCTGCGGAGTTGAAGGTAAAGTATTAGACCCAGACTTTCCAAATTTCTGACTCTGACTTCCCAAAATTTCTGGCTCTGACCCCCTAACATAAGGGGAATGAAATCTGGCTGTTAAATCAATGAAAATTGTGGTACACAGCAAGAAATCCCTGTTTCAACAAAAGTTTCAAAAGAAATTGTGCCATTTCAACAGGAATTCCCAATTTGGGAGTGTGATGTAAAAAATGATCCAGAGTCGGACAAACAAATCCAACTCCCAGTGTTGTTAGGAATCCGACTCCACCCGAAAAGCTCCAACTCCTTGCGACTCTGGCTGATTCCGCAACGCTGATATCGGCCATTCATGGACCGATAGCTGATAACCGATATTTCCAAATTTTTTAAATCTTGTTTTCTGCTTCATCATCAAAAAATAATGTATTCTACGCCTTACCTTTTTTTGAAAAACTTAAAAAATCAGGATTTATTTGCTAAAATTTTTCAAATTGCAGCGATTTCAATATTTTCCTATTATTCTTAATTAATCTGATTAATGATGGTGCTTCTGCTTTGGCTGTGATGGCTGATGCGTGCTTCATGGTTCATCTTGGCTGCTTGTTTGTGAAAACACAGTCTGGTAGCGTTGCTGCAAGATAACTGGCTTGACTTGGTTTGTTGTGCTTACTTGCACAAGTTGTCTGGATGCGTGAGGAATCTGACAGCAGTTTGTCAGCACCTACTGAGGCCGATAAAATCGGCCGTTTTGGCCGACACCGAAGTATTGGTAAAACCCTAATATCGGCCAAGCCGATATATTGGTCGATCTCTACAAACATTGGCTCTTGGTGTTGGTGCTCTGGGTCAGGTAACTTTGGCCAAAAATGTGTACACCTACCCCCATTATGACGTTACCCACGAAAAATCCATAACTTTGCAATTAAAAAAACAATCTAAACTAGAAGACTTCCCACATCTTCAGAGGGTTTGAACAGCTTTCTAGCTCAATTGGCTGGCAAGTTATGGTGGTGCAAAGTGATGCAAGAAAAGTGGCTCAAGCATGATTTCAAAGTACAAGTATATTGTACACTGTCTCGCAACATGTTGATTATTCATGTAAACATTGACTGCAGATTGATGAAATTTCAGGATGAAATGATAAGGAAAATTTTACAGAGCTGCCTTCAAATACCCTTGAAATGCAATTGGAAAGTAAAACTTAGGAAGAGTATTGGTTTTCAGATATGGTTACTTTTCCAAGACTTTGTTAAACTGAACTAGCTGTGCTCATTCCATTAGCAACAACATAACTTTGTGAGGTAGGATTTAGCATTCTTTTGCCATTTAGAAGAAATCTAGAAATTGCTTGAATGCATGGGCAGACTATTGTTGCGATCGGAAATCCCGAACAGCATATGCGCAAAGCTTCGCACTGTGGCAGCAAGCAGCAATAGAGTTCACATGCCATGATCACTCTATTATTGCTTGTTCGTGCCACATATTTGTATGGTGTTGTTCTTCACGCACATCCCGTTCGTGGTGAATCACACATTCAACGCACCACCACCGGAGAGGTTGCAACAACATCCCCTCCTTTTTACAATGAAGCGCACCGATCGCACGTTCTTTGTGCGAAGGCTAAACTCCGCACGCCCTTCACATCCTGGTCACAGCACCATTTTGTTGCGATCGGAAATCCCGAGCGGCATATGTGCAAAGCTTTGCACTGTGGCAGCAAGCAACAATAGAGTTCACATGCCATGATCACTTTATTATTGCTTGTTCGCGCCACATATATGTATGGTGTTGTTCTTCACGCACATCCTGTTTGTGGTGAATCACACATTCAACACAACACCACCGGAGAGGTTGCAACACTATCAGCCATTTTCACCGTTCTAAAAACTCAAAAAGATTTGTTACCGAAATTTTGGTTATTTTGCTATACCTTTGGAACCAGAAACGCTAGAAAGCCAATCAAAGTCTCAAGCAACTCAGTTTATTGCCTAGTTTCCAGTTAAAACTTATGTCAAAAATTCCCTCCAACTGTTGGCACCCAAGGCCCGGTAACCTGGGCCACAATGGCCTAAAACCTACCCCAATTATGACGTCACCCCCAAAAAACAAAATACAAACCTCCCAATTTATAAAAAATGCTATCTAGAAGACTTGCCACATCTTTTGAGGGTGTGAACAGCTTTCTAGCACAATTAGCTGGTGAGTTATGGAGCTGCAAAGTGACACAAAAATAGCGGCTCATGTGGGATTTTAAAGTACGAGGTTATTGTACACCCACTCTCAAGGTGTTAAGCCATAAACAAGAACACAATAATTATTCAGCTGCAATACATGAGCAAAATTTTGGAAGTCAGTCATTTGATTTGGAAGTTAATTTGTTTTTTATAGAGGATATTCAAATCAAGGCAGTGTATGCTGCAAGTGAGCAGCAATACTCTGCAACAGGTGGAGAAGTTCAAGTACCTTGTGGTGGTATTTACGAGTGGTGGAAGGTTTCACGAGGAGATTGATGCACAGATTGGTGAAGTTAATGTAGTTCTACGTGAGCTTTATTGCTCTGCAGTTGCAAACTCAAACAAAAATTGGCTTGTTGGTTTGGTGCCCAGGGCCTGGTAACCTGGACCAAAAATGCCTACACCTACCCCACTTATGATCTTACTCACAAAAAAAACACAATCCAATACTTCCCAATTATAAAAAATATAAACTAGAAGACTTGCCACATCTAGCTCAATCGCCTGGTGAGTTGTGGTGGTGCAAAGTAATGGTAGAAAAGTGACTCCTGCGGGTTTTAACAGTAAATCCAGGTGGCACCTAAGGTGCTAAGATCAATGTCAATAGTGTGTGAAGTGATCATTAGGTGAGGTGATGGTAATCCATTTTTCAGTTTTCTGGGGTTAGCTTTTATACTGCCACTTTGGGTATAGCAAGAAATAAATGTATCAGAGCAGGATTTTTTCATGTGCTTTAGCAGTTTGCACCTTAGGATAGTACAGTAAGATGCTCACAGACAAAGATGAGTTGCTTTCCTGCAATATTTTTGAGATTTCATTTGTTCTTAAGGAGCTTGTTTCTTTTATTGTGTGACAAAAACTTATCAATGATTGTATGTGGATTCATGTTTCTCCTTTTTTGTCCTAGCTGGTGTACGCTTTATATTGTTGCAATAGAGTCCTGTGCGGGTTGAAATTTTGTGTCCGCACCCGCAAAATTTAAACCTGCCCCACAGACCATCCCAACCCGCACCCACCCCGCGCTTTTTCGGTCTCAAACCCCCACCTGTCTGAAAACTACCAAAAACTCATAACTAGGGCAAATTTTTGTTGCAATAAAATCGTGAGAAACCATGCATTCATTTTTAACAAAAGTTGCATTTATGCACAAGCATTTTAAAAGACAGTGATTTACTCAAGCAATTTATTTACATATAATGCTAAATATTTCCAAACATCTGGCGAGAAATGGCGATCATTTGCCAACAGTTTGCATAGCATGCTAAAAGTTCACTCTACAGTGCATGAAGTTGCTTGGCAATTTAACAATTTGGCCTACAGTTCTGGACTGATGTTTGTTTGGCTGGGTCATTTCTACAATTGCTTTTAGGTGATTATTCAGTTCGAATCGTTAATCAAAGAGAACAGAACTATACTGAAATAGTTCTCGAACATGTTTTTTAAATCACACTTTTACATTTTACGCAATAGGCCTACTTGATAAAAGTTGCATGTGAAAAAGAAAAAAGTCACCATATAAATTTCCTGCAACCAGCTCATCATACTACATCAATTCTGAGTATTTCAGAAGCTGTTGGAAGCTGTAAAAAAAGTTAAAAATTTGCCCTGTCTAACAAGCAGCAAAATCAAGCTACTCATTCTTTTTCATTGACAACCCAACCAAAACTTTCCACAGATCTGATATTTCGCAGTCAACAGATTTGAGATGATAAAAAACACATTTCGATTCAGTTGTGACTAGCTGAGCATTAAGCGTTGTTTTATCCATTTAGATTAGAGGTGCTGCTAGACTGAATTATTCCTCACCAAGTACGACGGTGTACGAGCATTGGAAAATGTTCACTTGCCCACCACATGGCAAGAGTCTGAGCTAATGTTTCGCAACGATGGGTTGTTACATCATAATCAGGGCAAGTTTTTGCAACTTTTTTTTACAGCTTCCTAAATACTCAAGACATATATATTTCAATGTTTCGAGCTGTTTCCCAGAATTTTATATTGCAACTTTTTGCAACTTTTTCGATTTTTGCATGTTACTTTTCGCAACTTTTTCGATTTTTGCATAAAATAGGTTGTTTCAAGTCTTTCACAGTCAAATGTGCGCATA
>JGI24159J19872_10012420_pt1 | contig 11103 bp, 5 predicted proteins | sample Ectturendosymbi4_FD_19872 | JGI IMG/M metagenome (IMG submission 19872)
TTATGACGTCAGTCACAAACAATCCGCACCCCCAACCAAAAAAATTTTTTTCAAGTGCAATCTACTAGACTGGCCGATCTGTTTGAGCCGTTGAACATCTCTCTAGCGCAATCGGCGGAGGAGCTAGGGCGTTGGTAAAGCAACCGAAAACCGCTGTTTTTTAGGCCGAAATCGAAGTACGAAAATACCGTAGACCGGCAGCCAACGTGTTAATGGTTAGCTGCATATCTCAAAGTTTTGATGAAATAATGCCTTTATTTCTCTCACACTACTGTATCCCTGTGATATGATGGGTGTATGACATTGACACTACAATCGGGGTGATGCTAAATTTTTTTTCTCCCATCCGTGTGATCATGTGCAAACACCTATTCTGTAATGAGTTATGGCTAACCATTTTTCTTGTGATCACACATTGTTTGCTGTGCCTATGATGTGGACCATGTATCTGCTATAAATCATTATTATTATTTATATTGGGGCTGGCACAGCAGATGATTCCGAAACACGTATGTTCAACACAATATCAATTTACATTGTTCAAAAACATACATCGTTTCATGTCATTCTGCAAGTGCCCATTCAATATGTCAACGAAATTAGTGTTTTATAATTATCCTATACAATGTTAGAAAGGAATGCTGTTGCCTGTGCCAAACCACCTGCATTAGAGACCACATAGCTGTAGTTGCAGCATTCAATATTTGATCAGCATTGAGGCTGAGTAGCCTACAGTACCGGCAGTACAAGTGGGCCTGTCATGACAGCCAAACAGATCCCCTAGATGCATCCCTGCTTCAAATTTATAACCAGCAAGATGACAGCATAAATGAAGTCCCAATTAGATGTTTACAGAATGCATTTTAAGCAATTTTCATTAATACACAAGCCTAGAAGACAAACAAAAGCATTTGGTTTTACCAATTTTTGTTCCATCATAAAACTTCATCACAAATCCACACATCAAAACTATAAGTTTTTGTAGTACCTGCAAATGTTCTTCCATATTCTGACTTGATAATCTTCCATTAGTCTTCCAATGAACTGCTGAAACAAAATAGCTACAACTGAAGGATATCACCAATATTTGAGAAACTTTATGAATATTTCATGGTGTAATGCAGTGTTTTTCAACCAGGTTTCATAGAACCTCAGGTTTCTGCGAGTGGCTGCCAGTGGTTCTGCCAAAACAGACTAAAATTGTCTGGGACAAAATTTGCAACCACAGTTCTATGCCATTGTAACAACATAGACACTTGGTTCATTGCATATGGTTCCATGAGCAACGCAAACATTTCAGGAAGGTTCCACTGCAGCAAAAAGGTTGAAAAACACTGGTGTAATGTATACTCAAGAAACAAATGACAGAATTCCTCATAATCATCACCAGTGCTATAAATACAATCTTCAGCACTCTACAAGTCATGCCAAGCATACTGTTAATTCAAAGAAGACTGGGCATTAGGGTTAGCCTTACAGTTAGGGTAAATCTTTTGTTTACTTCGTTTCTGCCAAGCCTGTTGCCACCGCCATCTTGGCAGCAAAATAGACACTGCCTTAAAAATACCAGACTTTCACCAGCCTCTGCCAAGTTAGCAGTAAAATAGTGGCCAGACCAGCAAAATACAACCCTACACATATATATGTCTTATTGTTGCAAAGCTAATATGGGGAATACCTGATATACCTCAGTAAGATTTCAACATCATGTGACTCAAATGTCACAGCTCAAATGCACAAGACTTAAAGCAATGCTTGCCATGGTAACATGTTTGGCACCTTGATGTCTTGTTTATACCGACCAACATCTTTCCTTGACAGAGCACATACACAACCTTCAACCAAAACTCTCCTGAATTATTGTTCAATCCACAATAATGTATGCTGGCATGCAGACGCCTTCATTCTTTACCATGGTAAGTTTTAGTGTTAACATTAAGACTTCATTTTTCGAATCGCCAAGAACACGATACACACTCCCATACACCTATGGATAGGGTTGATTGATTTAAATAATAGTGATTTAATTGTTTATTTAAATCAAGCAATGAAAATAAAAAAATCAGGCAAAAATAATTTGGGGTAGGCTATTAAAGCTCAGTCTGATTTATATGTCACATTCAATCATCATTCTAATTGGTTTTAGCTTATATCAGTGTAGAATGCAAAAATTTCATTATGCTAACAGAAGTTAAAAGGAATTAAACTTTCTTCAATCATAGCTGCTCTGAGGTCACAAATTCTATGTCAGTAGTTCTTAACCTTTTCTCAACCATGCATCCTTTAAGTAATTGTCTTTTGTTTCATGGCCCATGATATTAAATAAGTTGTAAAAACAAATGTATTTATTGATAAATTAATTTATCAAACTTTTTGTATTGCAAAACATGTAAGGTCTTGTGCCCCCCTGAAAATTCATTCATGCTACCCCTGGGGAGGTGCGCCACCCAAGAACCACCGTTCTATGTCAACTCTGGTTCTTTTCAGTCAAAGACCAAGGTAAGTCATTTCTGTCAGAATGTCTGAAAATATAAGCTAATGAACATGGTTACAGCGAGTTTTAATACAACTGTGAAACAAATTACCAAAATGTCTCAGTTAACAAAAACAGTGTCAACTTACTGCTAAAATGATGTGTCCTCTGAAATCACTAACCCTTGCAGACCCAGAACTGCTCAAATACCGCAACTGTGAAAGTGTACACTTAACACTAGCATAAAATTAAAGTTGCATCTAAATTCTATCAAACATAGGCTGTTCACTACAGACACACTACTTACACAACATTTTTAATTCAAGATAATGAAAATATTATATGTTTTTACACTTTTATGGATATAAGTTATACTTTTTCAGAAGCTAACCTAGTTAAGGCTTCGTCACAATAATGAGTTTTAACAAAAGACTGCCCAAAACAGTTGACAATCTTATATGTACAAGCTTTGCATTATGCCATGAGTGTCAATTAATTTGATAAACTGATCATTTGAGCATTGTCATTTCAACTAATGGGCATTGCACAAGTGAAAAGATAGATTGAATGAAAAATCAGATGTTTCCAGTTGATGCCACTTGAGCTTAAAAACACACATACATTAAATTAAGATAACTTTTTTTTATTAAAACTTGAGGTTCGGTAGTCACCCCCTAAACATTAAACTAGCAAAAAAATAAGAAAAATCGAAACAATCTTATTAAAACCAAAAAAATTATATTCAAATCAAAATAATACGATTTTTTTTTTAAATCATGATTTATAACAACCCTGCCTATAGTTAATAATAACATGTATGGTTCATTTCATTATAATTCAGCCCATGGGTGGAACTACATGGTTTAGGATTTCATTTCTTTTCACATATGCTTACACCTACAATTATTTTTAGCAAAATTGACACCAATGTTGCAAAAACTGATCGAGCGGTTTTTGATTTATCACTGCTTTGGCATTTTTTACCACTAGATGGCATTCTCATTGATGAGCAACACAAAAATGTGTTTAAATCTAGATCTGCTAGTCAATCCTAATGAAATTGGTGTCTATCCCCATGTTTTCTAGGTTGGGCTTTCTAAATATGCAGTATAAATTTACCTAAAAGTAATAATTTTCATGATATTTGCATTTTTGTCCCCCTATACTCCTCGCCCAATTTGGGATGGATGCAAAAAAAATTTTTTTTTTTGCTAGTTCAGATGGAAGACATGCCTGTGTTTCCAAACATATTATTCTCAAGACTAACATTTATAAAGTTCTACAAAAAAATCACAAATAAATGCAAAACAACTGGCTCTAAATGAATATCTTTTTGCTGCTCTATGACATCACAAGTGACATTCACATACTATCTGTTACTTAACAGTTTTGTGAATTGCTAGTTCATGACTTCAGAAATACCTGCAGCACTAATATGATAGAAACTGCTTTTGATTACTTGCATATGGGTTGTCTTTTAGTGTTTCTTATGGAACTTCTGCATTTTAACAGTCCTTTTTAAACAGTTTAACACTGTGGCGTCCGCTAGGATTCGGGGATTTTCGGAAAAAAAGACGCCTGAACACATGTGGCTTTGCACGGGAATTTCTCCGGTCCGGTATGCTCTACAGACCTGGTAAAAGTCTCAAAAGACGCGGCAAGTCTTCTAGTCTGCACTCGAAAAAAATTTTTTTGTTTGGGGTGCGGGTTTTTTGTGAGTGACGTCATAAGTGGAAGTCTTTTAGGCCACCTTGGCCCACTTTGTCTGGCCCTGGGCGCCAACCGTTAAGTTTTTACTGGAAACTAGGCTACAATCCAAGTCTTTTGATACTTTCGATGACTTTCTGGGGTTTCAGGTTCGAAAGTTGTGATGTAAGTTAGTAAAAATTTTTGACTAATTAGCTAATTAGATAATTAATTAATTTGTTAATTTTAGATAACTTTTGAACCAGAAACGCTAGAAAGTTGATCAAAGGCTCAAAAGACTTGGACTCGAGTCTAGTTTCCAATGAAACTCAGCGAAACACTTTGGCCTAGCGGTTGGGCTCTAGGCCAGGCAACATGAGCCAAAATGACCCTAAAACTACTTCACTTATGACGTCAGTCACAAAAAATCTGCATCCCCCAACCAAAAAATTTTTTTCGAGTGCAATCTGCTAGACTGGCCAATCCGTTTGAGCCCTTGAACAGCTCTTTAGCGCAATTGACAGAGGAGCTAGGGCATTGGTAAGGCAACCGAAAACTGCTGTTTTTTAGGCCGAAGTCGAAGTACGAATATATCGTAGATCGGCTCTCAAAGTGTTAAGGTTGATGTGACATAGCATGCTGAAGACTTCAGGTTTCTTTGAGTTCAAAGCATCTCATTCAATGGAAGTGATGGAATGAAGGGCAGATCTTGTTAGATGGCTAATATACTTTAAAGGTTGGATAAACTTCAATAAATTCATTTAAAACATGTGTCATAAAATTCATAGATACAGACACATCATCCTGAAAACATTGTTTAAAAGAAGTGTATGTTTTTGTTACTGTGCGTATGCATCTACACAACAGGAAATCAACTGCAGTGATTTTCTAATGTGACCTAATCTCTCCAGGGCCATATTGATTAACCACAATGTGGGATTGCACAGACTGTAGTATCATCATTTGTAAATTACTTTATTGTGTATATATTACAAGCAAGACACCACTTAAATCCATGTCTATGGAAAGAAGTCTTTTCTCAGCAAAGAATCAGACACTTTAAGATCTTACAGAGTATATATTTCGCTTACGATGTAGGCATCATCAGCTCTTATTCAAATAGAAATCCAGGAAGAACTTATGGATATAGGTGTACAACACTCTGTGCAGCGCCTAAGGTTACTTTAGGACTGCTTTGATTTTTTTTGTGCTGAGTGAATGAAGGTGAAACAAATTACAGCAACGTATTTGTCTGGCAGCAAATCTTTTCCAAAAATAATTTTCATGGTGCAGATAAACAGTAGAAGGAGATCTTTGTCAATTACTAAAACGGTTCATCTACAAAACAAGCATTATTGCTCCTCATTTTCAAAGTTGCTAGTTAATTTGGTGCTGATTTTTCTCACAGAAGCTAAGGTCTTGTAACAGCTTCCACTGTCCTCAATTTTTAAACCAATACCACAATGATCCAAAGACCGTGCTTTCGCAATATGAATAAATGTAGTGGGCTAAAATTTTTAATACAGATCAAAAAAATATAAAAATCTATAACCCATTACATTTTGTTATACACAGAATAATTAGGTCACATTAGAAAAACACTGCAGGTGCTTTCCTGTTATGTATAACAAAAACATACGCTTCATTAAAACAATGCTTTTAGGATGATGTATCCACAACTATGAATTTTTATCAATCATTTTTCAACTTAACTTATTGAAGTTTATCCAACCTTTAAATTTTTTTGGCAATCTAATAAGACTGGAATGAGACGCTTTTAACTCAAAAAGAAACCTCAAGTCTTCAGTAAGCTAGTTCACATCAACCTTAAACAGTGTAAAAAATTCTGTAATGCTGTTTAACTGTTTAAAAAAATATTTTAAATGTTAAAGTGCAGAAGTTCCATAAGAAACACTAAAAGATAACCCATATACAAGCAATTAAAGGTAGTTTCTATCATATTACAGGTATTTGTGATGTCATGAGCTACCAATTCACAAAATTGTGAAGTAACAGATAGTATGTGAATCTCACTTGTGATGTTCATAGAGCAGCAAAGAAGCTTGTTTAGAGACAACTCTTGGCATTTATTTGTGATGTTTTTGTAGAACTTCTTAAATGTTAGTCTTGAAAATAATGTTTGGAAACATCGGCATGTCTTCTACCTAAACCAGCAAAAATTTTAAAACAATTTTTTGGCATCCACTCCAAATTGGGTGAGCAATGTAGGGGGGCAAAAATGCAAATATCAAAAATTATTGCTTTTACATAAATTTATGCTGCATATTTAGAAAGCCCATCCTAGAAAACATGGGGATAGACACCAATTTCATTCAGCATGGGACTAGCACATCTACAGTTACACTCATTTTTTGTTGGTCATCAATGCAAATGCCATCTAGTGGCAAAAATACAAAAACAGTGATAAATCGCAAATCGCTCATTCAATTCTTGCAAAATTGGTGTCAATTTTCCTACAAATTTTTAGGTGCAAACATATGTGAAAAGGATCAAAAAACTAAACTGTGTGGTACCAAATTTCAGAAATATGGGCTGAATTATGATGAAATGACCCGTACGAACTCTCCCCATTATCACTGTAGTGGCCTGAAGATGGAACTACATGTAAATAAATGGTCACTGGTAGATGGTGCGCATAAGTCACAAGTCACCACAAGCAAATTATCATAATTCACTTATCCCAATACAATCATAGTGCAACCTAGTATCAGTACAGTGAATTTGTCGAGTGAACTCTATTGCTACTTGTTGCTTTCCTGCAAGTTTAATGCCCTGCATTACCATGTTTCCCTTGTGCTTGCTACTGGAGTTCAAAACGGTGCCCTGTAAAAGACGGGGAAGTGACTATTCATCTGTCTGCCCTGACGCAATTCAAATAAAAAGGTCACTTTGTTGTTCAAACCATGTGGATTGTATAGTGCAATGGTTAACCATGTGGATTGTATAGTGCAATGGTTATGCACTATGCCTTCTATGCTTTAGGTTTTCCGTTCTAATCTCACCTTGCCGACTTCGGTTTTGTTTTTTTCTTTCGACTTTCCTTTTGTTTTTTTTACTTTTTTTCAGGCTTACATTTTATGTTTACGAGTGACTGTTTGGTTAGGGATACGATAGCGTTAGGTTAGGGTTAGGTTAGCTTTGGGTTAGGTTAGGGTTAATGTTAGGTTAGTGTTACCTTAGGGTTAGGTCAGCTTAGGATTAGGTTAGGGTTAGTGTTAAGTTAGCATTAGATTAGGATTAAGCTAGCTTCGGTTTACGTTAGGTTAGCTTTAGGTGGTTGCGAAGGTTAATGACATAACCAGAGTGGCTAAATCTGATATTTCGGGTTAAGCAATGAGAACTAAAATGGTATAAAAAATAATTGTACTGCAAAAGGTGGTATTACACTACGGCAAAAAACGTCTGTTTTGAAGTTTGATATTTTTCGGTTATCTGAGTTTCGCAACGGTTCAGGGACAAACAAATAGGTTTCAACAGTTGTGCATGCATAAAATTTTTTTAAATCACAAACTTCCACGCATTCCATGTTTGGGGGAAACGCATATTAAGTTGCAATGATACACCATTTTTCTTTTACTTTTTTACTTTTATTGCTTTTGCAACACAACTTTTCTCCACTCCAGTTACGTCATCAAACCTCCACAACCAAGCTCCGCTATTTACGGAGCTCCGCCTTTTACAGGAAACCCAACAAAACTGGCACCCGTTAAGCGACCTGGGAGAAAGGCCATAAGCCCCTTTCAGTACCATCCTCCACTCAAGTGACCATGAATTGAAGGGCAAGGGTCGGACTTGAAAAAATGAAAATTAAACTATTAATGACATGTGGTATAACTTCAACTTAATGGAGAGAGAACTGATGTGGCGGCCTGGAGATGGTGCCACATGCAAATAAATGGTCACCAGTAGATTGTAACCGTAAGTCGCAAGTCACTGTGATAGTCACAAGCGAAACATCGTAATTCACTTAGTTATCCCCAGCCTATATGCAGTAATCATAGTGCAACCTATTATCAGTATAGCGATCTCGTCAGGTGAGCTCTATTGCTGCTGGTTGCATTACTGTTAGTTTAACATCCCGAATTAACATCTTACCCGCAATTGGCTATTTCTTCAATTCTTACATATAATATTCACTTACATCAACAAACGAAATCCGTTCTTACCTGTCCATGAGAATAATAGCAAAATAAACACTTTCATCTCATGTGCACGTAATCATCGCAATCAAAATCAATACAAACACGTTTCAGATGCAGTAGCAGAGTACAGTTACCTTACTTTACAAGATTTCTGCTACAGCAGACATTACCAAGGTGAAGCTAGCCGCACTTTTCCCATCAGCAGTTTTCGGAAGATGCGAGGTTCGGATTAAATAATTTTGTTCCCAAATTAGCAAAAATTTTTTTTTCTTCATAGCAAATTAATGCGCAATCTTCTACTAATTGGCAATACAGTACATGTCGGAAGTCGCAGCAAAAAAATTCTATTTCACATTAGCAACTAAACTTGCAAAATCATATCAATATCAGTTGTTGTAGTTTCAATAAATATAGTATGCATTAATTAGTTTTATTATACCGATAGTGGTCGAAAGCAACCAATAATGATATAGCTATCGGAAAACAGCCAATCAGTCAAACTCCATTTTTTCAAGAGGAAAACCAGCTTCTCTGAAGTTAGTGAAATTGGCCCAACAATCATAACATTCCTACCACTAAATCATCGCATCGACTTTCATTGCCATAGCGAATTGCAAGTTGCCGTGAAGTTTGGCGCAGTTCATTTTCGTCGTGAACTGTCACAAATCCCTCCGACCGTATGTGTTATTTTTAGCAAAATTTCCATTAAACAAGCCTTCATGGTCTTCGGTAAAGCATTGACAAACCATTCTTTCACAGGAAAAAAATATGGCAGTCCATTATCATGTGTTTTATAAGCTTTACTTAGTACCTTCAATAAAACAACGTCGTCCTACTCAAAGATGTTCTGTTCTAAAAAAAATTGAAATATGACTGTTGCCAAACCATTTACGTTTAAATTAATGGCTAGTAAAACTATACACAGCTAGCTGTAAGTTGCAAAACGTTCTTATCGTGTTTTTCAGTCACTTTCAGTGTTTGGCGTCTGTGGACATAGGTGTACTGTGTTCATCTGACTTGTGACCAGCGGTGTAGTGGGTCAGGAACGCGTGGGAATGGTGTTCCTACACCTTTTTCATGTTTCGTTTCAAGATTAGTTCGAAGCTCTTTCAAAATGGCTAGTTATTTTGAGTGCACTCCCACACTTTTTTGGTAAGCGCTACATCCCTCCTTATGACAAACTGTAACAGAACACCATCCAGGAACGTCTGAAGTTTCGGGAAAAGTTTAACTTATATTACTGGGTTTCCCACGACGCACTTCCCTGAGCAAGGTCTCTGTGAAATACTGCAGACGTGCAATAAATACCGCAATCGCCTTGTGACGAGCAACATCGGGGAAACTCCATTTAAACTGACCAATTTCCAACCTGCTTTGAAAAAGCTTGCAGATAAACACCATCGAAAGGTTCGCATTACTTGCAAAGAGCTGTTTTTTGGAAATGAACAACATTTGTTGTACAAATGCATTTGCATTACTTTTGTTTTGTGCTAACTAGATTGCCCGTTTATATTTCATTAGCTCCGAATTATTTCCAAAGCAAAATACTATTTTCAGAAAAGTTATAGGAAGGGGGGCGATTTTCAAGCAAAGTGCCTGTTGGGGAGCGGTTTCATAAAAAAATCTTCAAGAGCACTGATTTAGATAAAACTTCGTTAAAAATGTGTCTTAATTGTTATTCACGAAATTTCCTTTTATTCAACTTTCGTGGTGATAACTTTTACTTTCATTAAACTTTCGAACACCAGAGTCTTCCAACGAGTTTCCATGAATCTCAACATGATGGTTGGTCAAGCCGCATGCCAAGTATTGTGTCGATATACTCAAAGCACGCTGACTGCGTCCTGCGTTTGCTGAATCGTACCGATTGTTACGTGTGACTCTATCAAAAGAACATGTGTTACTGTTCATGTTTCAAATGCACCTGAGCAGTGGCATGACTGAAGGGTGTCATAGGTGCGAACCGCCCTGCCCCTCTACCAAGCTAAATGTAAAAACCGGGCCCCTACATAGTTTGTATATTTACTATTCTTTTGGTTTGAGTAGATTATTTTTTTGCGTTTTTCGGAGTGTTTTCTGCTTATTTCGGATTTGTGTATAGCCGTTCAAAACCGGATTTACTATTGTTTCTCAACTATTTTCTGAGTGTTAGTTAGTGGGCTCCCTTCAGCTAAGTTTGCCCCTGGTTGAAACCTTTAGTTACGTCACTGCACCTGATCAAATCAAAGTTGTATTATAGATAAAAGCTGTGTAGGGCTAGCAGCAGTTTCCTACAATAATAGCATAGTTGTTTCTTAGGTGACTGAGCAATATATTGGTTTTGTCAGCATTTGCGTCGAGTAAAGCTCGATTGGTATTTTTTCATGTTATTTTTTTTCCTTTTTTATTTTCTTCAGTAAAGTCATTCAGAAATCAGATTACTACTGAGTACTTGCGCAAGTTTGCACTGCTCCCATGCTAAGAAAATCAGAGATCTTGATGAGCTTCAAAAGCAAAGAAAAGCCACTTTGCCAACTGCCAACCGCAGAATTCTTCCCAACGAGACAGGGAAACAGCAATAAAATGACCAAAGCGCGTTTGGGTCTGATGTCTTAGATTAGTTGTTTTTACTATATGCAACCGCGTGAAGCCTTGTTTCTTAGCGTGATGGTCAGTAACAGGTCAGGCGGAAGGTCCTTTTAAAGATTAAAAAGATTAAAAAGGAATTAAAGGGTTGAAATGTTCTAGAAGAGGTTGTCCACACTAACCATCCATCACATTAAGAGTGACAAACTTGGACAA
>JGI24159J19872_10012422_pt1 | contig 11102 bp, 10 predicted proteins | sample Ectturendosymbi4_FD_19872 | JGI IMG/M metagenome (IMG submission 19872)
TTCCAAACGACAATTAAACAATGTAAGGTTCCCCATTTGAAGAGCACTGATCCAAACCGCATCCAAGTGACTACGCTCACTTGCTGCAACATACAAGCCAGACAGCACTGCTGCACTATGTTGGCTACTGCCACCGGTAATCGTGATGTAACAAACGTAACCTACGATGAGAATAACTGTTATGTCGTCACGTGAACTGTTTATCTCGAGTCCTCAATGTACCTGCGCCGACGTCGGTGACTACGTCATCAGATCGTTGTTATGTGCCGCATTGCTTGTTGGTTCCGTAGCGGTGCAGTGTTAAAGTTTGACCAGTTGTATCATTCAAGCTTCTTCTAAACCAAGCTTAGACATGTTTCCTCGTGAATGCACGTACAGTATGCGGAAATGGTTGATTTACGCAATATGGCCCTGTGCAGCATTGGGTTCTTTGCAAATTGAAATCGCATCCTCCCCCACCAAACTAGCCTGTGTCCGCTGCTGTCCAGATAGTCTATTTTGTAACTTATCGCAATGGCGCCATTCTACGAAATTTTTGCGATCACTGTTGTACGCAACATTGCTCAATTGAACATGAGCGGGTTGAGGCTAATCCAAAACGTTTGACATATCAACTATCACTGATGAAAACTAACAAATGTGGCAATGGTATTTATTGAAAGTAAAACTGCTGAAACATTATATGTGACTGAGTTGACAAAAACATTTTCATTTTTGAAAACTTGGAAAAAATCTTTTTCCTAGCTTGAAACATAGGAAATGCTCAAGTCTTTCTGCTTTGTGTGTTGCGCTGGTGCTGCACAAATTTCTTTCACAAGCATTTGTCAAAATAAAGGTATGTTTTTGTTTATATAAATACTATGTGTTAAATGCAATGTATTGTGTATTGGGGGCCCCAACGTCAACGCATGGGGGGTCCCAACCACCTAGCGCCGGCCCTGGTCACAGCGTGAATATTTACTGCAACAGAAAGACTTGTGCTATTTCGTGAGATATATTGAAAACCCAGCACCGGTAACACAGTTACAGTTTCAAACAAAGTAAGGAAAGTGCCGGATTTCCCAGTAATCATATAGTACTGTACCAGATATTGTAGCTTATGAGTTTTGGAAGGATATTACTTATGTTCAACAGTTCCTTTGAATTTTTAGTTGCACGACCTGAGTATGGCGACGCTTATTACTTCAAAATCTGTCGAATGCATGGCCAGTTAAGTAACGTCGCCATGGCGGGTTTTTGGGGGCTTAGCCTCCCGCAAATAAAGCTCCAAACCCCCCAAATTGAATTATGAAGCACTATATATAGGTGGGCTTAACACATTTCAGAATGTAAAACCCCCCTATTGAAAACTTTCTGGCAACGGTTCTGGGCCAGTTGTCTGCAGAAGCTGCATCCGAGTTTGCTACAATCTGGCGTCAGTTATGAGTTTTCCAGATTGCATCCTATTTTCAGTATTGCCTTTCAATGCTGTCATCAGGCAATAAAAATAAACTTGTAACAAAAGCAGACCAATTTTGCACAGCATAGCGCTAAGTCGAGAACTGTGTTAGCGAAAGCCATTGCATTTGTGATTTGATTACCTGAGTTAGGTTGGGCATTTCTCATGCGGGAAAGAAATAACGGAACAATATTATCACAAAATAATATCATTTTGATCCTATTCAATAGCAGAGGCTGGGTAAAAGTTCGACACGTAAATCCTGCAGTTCAACGAAATATAAAGCATTGTTTAGTTTTAGAGCCAGGTTTCTTAATCTGGGGGGCTTCGAAAGATTCGCAAGGGGGCGCGAGTATGGCAGCGACACACTGTTGAAAAGTATTAAATGCATTGGTTTTTCCATCCGTAAATTTATTATCATTTCATTGTAAACGCCATAATCGAAACAAAGCGGACAAGACAAACCTCGGAACAATCCGGAATGTGAAGCCGATTTACGATGTGGGTTTGTCTTCAACAAAGCCTCGAATTAAACTAATAGTTTCCAAAGACAGTTGCATCCTTCCGATAATGGCAAATAAATTGTTGTTCTGTGTTTTGTGTTTAATAGGATCCAATAAGGGTCGCATGTATATCAAAGGGGTGCCTCAGACGTTTGTGATGTAGCTGCGCCAAACTGCACACCCCCTGGATCCGTCACTGCTACACAAATTTAAGATAAGTAATTTGCACTATTTGCTAAAATCCTGATCTTGCAGCGCGGCCCTCGGCGGCAACTGCTGTTGTTTCAAGCGGTCTCGCGCATGCGCAGTGAGTTGGGGCTGCAAGTGGACTGATCAACCAACTTCCCGTTACTGAGGAAAGTTTGAATATAAATTTAAGGAAGCGCTGCTTGTAAAAATATAAACGACTTCTGTCAGTCCGGAAATAGCGTCTTTCCAAGCGACTCACTAGCAACGAATTCATTGTTGATATCCTTAAAGCTTTAACGCCGTCCCTCCTCTCTGCAATAAATGTAATTATTTGTTTTTTAAGTCCCGCCTTGCGATGGTGCTCGAGGCGAACAAAGTGTAAACGAGACACAAAGGTTTTCAATAACTTCAGAAGAGAGTATGGACCAACTCACCGGAAGCAGTTCCATCAGTAAAAACAACAGTTCGTGTTTAAACATCCGAAAGTGGTGAGCAACTTAGTTTCACAGAAACAAAGTTTTTTAAGCGGATGATTACTGGCACTGGTTCATTCAACGCTATTTGGGTCATAGTGATCGACATTCAAATCAACACAGCTTCTAAGCAAGGCCTTGGAACCATATAAGCTACAATTGTACAGTATGTAGATTTCTCTCATCGATTAGGCCCGAACATATTTCGCATTAGTTTGGTATCAAGAAGTGCACGGTGGCTTTCTTTCCGAGTGAAAAACCACGTCATTTACTTGCAAGTTGACCTGTTGTTTTGTTGTTTAAAAACAAGAACATGGTAGAATGTATGCTTAAAATGTTTCAAACTTGTAGTTCAGTTTCGTTTATACTCGCTTTTTCACTCCTTGCGGAGTGACACGAATGGTCTGCGCAGCCCGTCTCCACTTTGCGCCGTGGAACACGCGGCCACGTCCGCAGTGAATGCTTCATGAGTGGCGAGTCAATGCCAGCACCGCGTGTGAACTGTTCCCTTCCACCCTCCCATTAACGCTGAGCACGCGGCTGGACAGACAGCAAGTACAGTACTGTTTTTCAACTCTTTGGAGTGACCCGACCGGAAATCGAATGGTGGCACGTACTCGACATAACTGCATCACAAACTCGGCATTTCAAAATTTGTGCTTTTTATATTCCTAAGAAGCAAAGACAAAATGCTTGAAAATTATAAAAACGACTGCACGGAAATGGACAGGCAAAGTCAACAGATGCTCTCGCAGTCCACATGAAAAGTATGGCATGCGATTGCACAATTGTTAAACTCACGAACAATTGTCAGAAAAGTCTCTGAAATTAAGCTCGAGACGGCAGAAAGGTTTCGAATCTTTCTGATTCTTCTCAAAGAAGCTGCTTTGCACCAACGCGGTTGTTGGACGGTGCGCAGTAACTTTTGAGAAACTAATTATTTTATCACTTGAAATTGTTGTTATTCAGAAACGTTTGCCATCGCTGTTCAGGTTCCGGAAATCTCGCTATGGTTGCGTCACAGCATATAGGTTCGTCATTCTTTAACATAAAAATTGTATCTTAATTGAACCTTAGTTTCAAAACACAGTAGTGCGTAAACGTGCTTCTCATACTAGACCAGTTATGTTAAACCTGCGGCCCAGTCAAAGGTATTCGTTGTTTATGTACAGTGACAGCTAGTCTTAATTTTGATGATCTCATTTTTGACATTTTTGATGCAGGTGATCCTCAGTGCCACTTTATCACGACTTTGCGGCGCACAGGCAGATTTCCACGTGTCCACTGCCACCTCGGTGCAAAGCTGGTTTCTAGTTTTATGACTTCTACGCGTGATATTAAGAGGCAGAAGGGCCATAACACTCGCCCCCACTGTCAAGAAAGTACAAGTGATTGCGCAAAACATGGCCTATCCCTTTCAAATGTAGCAATATTGCATATCTGCTCATGCAGTGGGCGCAATGCAAGGCCTCTTCTACACAAACGTGCCTTCAGCAACGCCTTCCCGTGGTACCCCCTGCTTTCGCAAACATTGCTATGTAAATGGCGCGTCCGGTTTGTCCACTGGTATACCTTGGGCAGCTACTGCCATGAAATGCGCAAAATTGAACAAACCCATCGCGCATCGATCGTCGCGGACGTCACCAAGGACCGCGCTTAGTCTTTAGGCAGAGGGGCCCGTTCGAAGATTCGCGACAGTCTCCCCCATCAGCTATCCACAATAGGAGGCCTCATGTTGCGTCCGCTACGCGTTTGGGGAGGCGGATAGGGTCAGCACAGAGGGTTTTCACTATGGGATACCTTATTAAATACCACGTGTAAACAGCAATCTTGCCCAACGCTGGTAACTGGAAAGTGGAACATAACTTCACTCACATGGAATGAGCACGAACTGGCCGAGGAAGCCAAATGATATTCGATGGATGTTGTTGGCATTTCTTCGACAAGCGTCGTGGTTCTAACACTGTTGAGCTGGACGATGAGTGGAAGCTTTTTTATTTGGACGTTGAGCCAACACAGCCTACCCAGGCTGGGGCATACTCGTAAGCCCGAAGTGGCAGGTTGTGTCGATGAATGGATCCCACTAGGAGGAAGAGTGTCATGCAGCTGTTAGACCTATCTACGTATTTGATACAGGCATAAGACCCAAACTCATTCTTCTTCTTCTTCATTTGAGNGAGTTCTTCTTCTATTCACTGCTTGGCCGAGCCAGATCTCGCATCAGGTGCTGAGCAACCATTCGATTGTCTCATCGTCCGGAACCATCATCAGACCGTGCCAAACCCAAACTCAAACGCAGTGAGCGGAATTCGTGAAAGAAACTAGTGATGTTCTGCGAAGGGTTAAAACCAACAAATCCACGATCCTGTTGAGAGACTTCAATGCACAATCAACGCTGGTGTGTGGAAGGATGTGATCGGTCAAAATTGCGATGCTAACCTAAATGAAAACGCAAGGCTCCTGTTTCAACTGTGTTGTAATAAAGCACTGTGCATCATGAACACTTTCTTCCAACACACAGATTTGTATAAGTNCANCCAGGCCCGTAACCAGCTTNGCACACCAGGAGGGGCGAAGTGTTTTCTGAGAGGGGCCAAAAATTTTTGAACTATGGCCAATATTTTCAAACTATATCCAACACATTTTTCCAGGGGGGCAAATTTTTTTCTAGGCGGGGCGAAGCCATCCACCGACCCCTGGTTACGGGCCCGAGTACACCTGGTGCAGAGATTCGTTCCTGCTTTGTCCTTGGAAGTTTATTGTCTTCCCACCCACGCAGCATACATGGCTGTAACAAGGAGCACACAGATTCAGGGGCATAACGAGGTCAGATGGCGCCCGGGGCAAGAAACAAGTTTGGCGCCTTCATGTTCGAACCTGAGGTCTTTCGAAAGCAAATGTACTGTGTTGAAGAAAGTACTTGTGACATTTTTGGGACTTTTCAGTGCCCCCCGCAGTGATTCGACGCCCGGGGAATTGTGCTCCTCCTCTCGTTGCGCCCCTGCACAGATACATGAAAGAACATTTGTCCTGTCATTCGTTGCAGTGATCTGTTCTCAGGAAACGTCTTCCTTTGTTGTTTNCACAAATTGATCTCGAATTAAGACATAATGGACTGAAACGAAATTTTCAACAAATTTCAAGAGGAAATCCTAATTAATACCGTCGAAACTAATGACTAGTTTCAACAGTAGTTACCTTTAAGTGACATGATATAATCTTGATAGCTTTAATGAAATTTGACTGGGAGAAAAGAGAAATAGCCTAGGCCGGAAGATCTCCTCACTTCTGTAGGACGTGACAAACCGTACTGATTTTTGGCTGAAGTAAATGATGAGAATGAATTGTACCTTTATTTGTGAGTTAAAAATCGACTGTTGATAGAATGTTGTTAGTGAAGCATAGTAATGATTCCTAAATTCACTGTCAAGCTTAACTAAAAAATAATAGTGGATTTCATCCGCTTCATTGCGATTGTTATGTCAGTTACGTCATGAATACTCTGCACTGTTACAATTTTCTGACGTTGTAAGTACAAACCGATTTTGGTTTTTCAAAAACTAATACGAGCTGTTCCTTAGAAATAGCTCTAAAGTCTGTCAACTGAAGATTGACGTGTATTAAAAAATAGCATAAAAAATGTTTTTCATCAAAATGGTGGATTGGTTGACAGGCTTACTTTTTTAACTTTCGGAGAAGAGAAGCCTCTACTCTACCTCGCAGTGTTTTTGCTGTTGACTAAAACTAATGCGTTTCCAACTTAAATTTGTCAATAAATGACAATTTATTTGGAAAGCCATTTCCATTTTGTGAGTTGTCGGCGTTTTAATAGAAGTGTTTCAAGCAAAGTACTAAAAACAGGGAAACAAGTATAATAACAGCATATTTGCCAGCAGCTTTTGCAAATTCGTCATAATTGTCAGGAGCAGTGGCCGAGCATACTTTGTGGTAAGCTCGTGTCTCGAGACAGAACCCCGCCAGTTCGAAAAGAATGCCGCTCGTGCACTTTGTTTGATCTGGCCAATAGTAGCGGCAAGCGAGCTGAGTTGACACTTTGTTTGACGTAGACACGTACTTTACGGCTCGAACGAGAAAGAACGATATTGTGACGTCACAGCCTCGGGCGCGCGATCGGCTTCATTTTCTCACGTTACCTACCGTGCTGTCGCCAATGCAGGACCGGTAGCTCGGGTCAAGACAGCCATAAATAGGATCTTTTGCATACAAAGGAATGCTGTATACATTTTCTCCACCTGTTCATTGACTGTTAAATATTCACAAAAAGGCAAGTTGCCTCGCATAGCGCCACAGGGAAATGTGCACCCGCTTAAGATAAATCACATTATCATTCCGCCTTTGGTTTTGAAAGCATCTGATTTAATTCTGGCGAACAAACTAAGATTGTGAAATATTTTGCAGAGGGACAACCGACGAAGATTTCGGTTTCAAAAAGAAAACGTCTAAACAAGAATTTGAAGCAAACCAGAGTGCGAGACATTCTTTTCTGTCATGGCATGCTGAGCGTCGGATTTCACAATGGTTTGTCTGCCATTGCACTGGCTCGAACCTAACGTCTTGCATGAGTGGGAGCAAGAAAAATTAAAAATTGTTTGTACTGAACGTTGGTACGCAAAAGTTTCTGCCGTAAGTTCACTAAAAAAGGCGCAGTTAATTGTTTCTTTAATGGAAAGGCTGTTTATTGTAACTTTTACGGTATAACATTTGATTGGAATTACTAAAAAATATTAACATTTTGGACAAGACGAAGAAAACTGCACAAATAGGATCTTTTCCGATTTCAACGTCATCAGACAAGCAGCCGCCTCGTCTGCAACATTAGTATTAGAGTGCCTTTTGGTTGCATGCAAGAATTTGAAAAACAAATGCCAGCTTTTCAATGTATGCTAAAAAAGATTTGGTCAGCTGACAGCAAGCAAAGGTATTTGCAAAACTGCACGGCGACTCGCAAAAGGTGATGGCCTGATGTCCATGATACTGTTTCAGTGCCGTTCAACTTAAATCATCCACAGATCGGAATTTCCGAACTTTAGAAAGCTGGGTTGATTCGTTGAGCAGAGAAGTGAGAGACGGTAATGCGACTGCGCGACTCAAAATGTTTAGGTGTTCGTGCATCGCGCTATAAATAGAATGACGAAACAATCGCATACCCACACGTCACTGCAACGAATGACAGGACAAATGTCGCAGACACTGTCATCAGCAAATACGTGGGATTGACAAAATTGAAAGGAACTGTTGCGCCACAATGAAATGAACGCAAAAGACTTTCAGGGGATGCGCCATTTTTTAAATAAAGTCGCTGATCATTTGAAGCCGGCTATTTTTAAGGTGCTGACGTTTCTATACTGCACTTATAATGCTGTCCTGAACATAGGCAAGATATGTCGAAAATTAGGTAAACGTTTTGTTGGTTTTAAGGTTAAAATAGTTGAACAAGAAGGGTTTAATTCTGCGAACCTGTACTTTATAAAGTAAAGAAAATATTCAGCTTGTCCTGTACCCTGCTCGCGAGCGCCCACTGGTTTACGACACTTGCAGAAACGCTTTGTTACCATAGTTACCATACAACCACGAAAGGTCGGAACACTGGAATGTTCCATAAAATGGAGCCGAAAAAACTGTAATGAGCTTTATTGAAAATTTTGTCCTAATTGCTTTATGTGCATGACTCTGTTGTGAGTTGCAAAAACAGAAGCTTTCTTTGACTGATTTCTAGAAGTACTCTTCGAATTTTTCTCAAACTATTGAAAAACGTAGAAGAACACACAGAAGAATTCTTGTTTTGCAAGAATATTTTTTTGGTATAGAAAATTCACGGTACATTTTGCGGTTTGAGAACCATTTGTCGTAAGTACTCTTTTACATTTTAGTCTATCATATACGCCTGTATGGTAATTCCATGAATTCCTCTAAAAATGAAAAACATTTTTGCTATATATTTCACTTCAGTTTTCGACCGTTCTAAGAGGTATATCATAAAGCTGATGAATAGCCGAGGTAAGTTTTATTGTCAACTTTTGCAAACAAGTAACTTGAAAAGCTCACATAATCAGATTTAATTTGATTTATAATAGCAGCAAGATCAATTGGCTAAGCGAAGATAAGTCACTAAACCGCAGAGAAAATATCTCATAAGCACAACGTTTGTGTGGATTCGCTAATTATTGGCACTGTCATTTCAAACAGCAAAACAGATGCAATATTAGGTTTGAAAACTTTACTTTGACAATCCTAAAATAATTAGTTTTCCAACTTTTTTTTGCGATTGCTACTTTTTGAAAATATATTTCAGGTGTATTTTGACACAACTACCTATTATGTTACGGATAACGAAACACATTTAGAAAATAGATGCAATTCTTAAATTATCACTTAACAGAGTCAGTGGCCAAGTTACAGAAATTTTCGCTAAACCACTACAATCAAATGCTTTATTTGATTCTGGTCATTCTGGTTTGAAGCACGTGGCTGTTTATGACGAAAGCATGTGGCTGTTTATGACGGAATCGTCTTCACTGCCGCAGCTCTTCTTGGTTTCCAAGGAGCTGAGAAATCGGCGACTAAAGAATACATGATCGCATCCTTGTCTCGGCAGCGCGCAAGGTCGTCAACGAGATGGGGCAAAATTTGTCACAACACGTCCTTATAATATTTGACATATATTTTCACAAAGGCTTTGTTTACGGTAAACGGCGTACTCTTAAAAGCTTTCTATTCATGGCTGCAGAGCTGTGTAAGTTAGCAATGAATGGTTTGAATGGTCGGGCTGGCGATCGTGTGGAGAGATATCTTGTTCGAAGTGTGTTCACAGAACACTCGAGCCTGTTGGAAAATTTCTTGAATTGTCGGAATCACTTTCGCAGGCTGAGTCGCACTGTTGGAAGGTTTTAGGCTTGTATTTGCTGGAAATCGGTTTGCAAGGTAATACGGCAAGTCTGCAATGTATCCCATAATAAAACGAACTGTGTCTTCTACTAAGAACGGCGCGTACAAGAAGAGGTACAGATCGGTCGATTTCGAAATGCTACCGTGGGTGCAGTGGTTGGATGTAGGTGAGATATCGATCAAACTGAAGCGTGCGTTTTNACGCANCGATCATCACGGTGTTTATGACGCAGAACCGTTAACTGAGGAACAGCGCAGGATATTCCGGTATTTATACCCGATACTCTTGCAAGAAATAAACACAAAGAAACCGTCCAAGCTACTGCATTTCTTGATTGGCAGAGGTGTGCTGTTCTGGCAGGACGTTGTTATCATTCAGCATCAGCGCCAAACTGACATGGAACGAAACAGGTATTTACAAACACGCTCGTCGTATATTGCGCGTAACGGCTGCCCGCTGCACTGATGTTCCTTGACTTGCAGTCCTTTTCTTCGTATTCTGATGTCAAGAGGTCAGGAAGCGTACTACTCCCTCATAGATGGTCTACGGTCTCGCTACGGTGCTTGGCAAGGTTACCTGGCTGACCTGCTTGCGGCCAAGTGCGACCTCACAACCGTGAGAGGTATGTTGTTGTTTCACACTGACGCGCCAGGCACCCTGTGCTTGTCTATTGTTGCAACGACCGGAGCGAGTGAAAGCTTTTGCTTCGCATCGTGTCGCCATCAATTGTTACCAGGTAGAAAGAATGAATCAGAACAGTCGGTTACCATACATCGGACACAGATTTGATGAACCGAATGACTGGGGTCTTAGGCTGACATCGAAAACACAAACCATGCGATTTGTTGTTTATTTTATTTCCTCTTTGAAGTGATAGTTTGTTCACGCAAATCAGTTGTTTCTGTGGTGTTTCAGTGGAACCACGCAAAATACATTAAGATGTCTTATCCGGTTAAAACTAATTTCCTGCAGTAACTGATTTCGCAGCTGGAAAATGGGTTTTTGATTTGCCGCAATTTCGTTATCACTGGATGCATGTTTAACTGAACCTCTGTCGAATCACAGTTTGATAAAATAATTGTTGTTTTGAAGAAGCTCCTATGTTTTTTCTTTTTTTACTCGGTAGGTTTGACTTCAGGGTCGGGATACTCTTTAATAGTGAACCTCATGTGTGACAAAATACAAACCTGAAGCAAAGCAACGGTGTCGAAGCACAAAGACAATGAAGCGAAACTGATCACGAATTCGGCAAAAAACACTAAATTCTCATGGGTCATTTTTTTCAAAGGTCCAATTTGTAAAAGAAAAACACTCACCAAAATCATAGTCGAGGTAGTTTTTGAGGTAGAAGGAAACAATCTTGCCAGTTGTTTTCAAACATTTTTAGGAGGGCCCGGGGAATGCATTTTGATCCTTCTTTGGTATTGCACAGAAACACTGAGCCCAAACGGGACAGCAGCAAAAAACGGCGTAGGCAAAAACCATTATACTTACGTCCAGGTTTTTTTTTAAGGTTTCGCTTTGGTGACCGCAAGGAAATTTTAAGAGACCGCTTGGAGGAATTTGAGAGACCGTTCTCCATTGATGTGATC
>JGI24159J19872_10012423_pt1 | contig 11102 bp, 8 predicted proteins | sample Ectturendosymbi4_FD_19872 | JGI IMG/M metagenome (IMG submission 19872)
CCCCCCCTGGCTGCGCCTTTGGCAATGGTTTACAACACTATTTGGAAAATGTGTTTGTTGCTTGTGTCCACTTAATTCGTTTTTGGCTCTGCAGCTTCAGGACTGTTTGTGGCCTTGTTGCTATCATGTTTTCTTCTGTCTCTGCTATTCTCACTTCGTTCCATCGGGCTCCGGCTTTCAACTGCGCAAGGAACATGCTGATAAGCGAGAGTGTCAGGTGGCTTGTGTTTCATGTTTGCGTAAAATCCAGAGGCCTTCATTCCTTTGAAAGGTTCCAGACTACTTTTTTACGAAAACACAATATTACAACAACTGCTGGATGACTTTGAGCGAGCGATTGTCACCAGGCCCGTAACCAGGTGGGCGCCAATCCCCCCTAAAATTCCCCCCCTGGAAAAATGTGTTGGACATAGTTTAAAAATATTAGACATAGTTGAAAAAATTTGGCCCTCTCAGGAAACTCTTCGCCCCACCTGATGTCCCAAGCTGGTTGCGGGCCTGATGGCCACTGTTACCGAATTTTTCGACGCGTTTGTTTTACGAGCAGTGCATCCGAACCAATGGCGTGCAGAAGAGGCAGCGTACGGAACGACGGCCCCGGGCATCGAAGGCAGGGGTGCATCCAAAAGCGAAATTACCAAACTGCAATGCTGTAACTAGATGGTTTTCGTATTGTAAGGCTGCTAACACTTGCTGCATGGATTTAATTTTTCGAAACTTGTTTTTTTGTCAACATTAGTTCTTAGTTATTTCAAATGCCTGTGTTTCCCGCAGTGCTCAACACAAGGCTAGAATTTGGTCGGGGGCATACAGTCAAGCAGGCGCCCCGGGCATCACCAGACCTCTGCAACTTCCTGTTCCCAACTAAGCGTACCAAAGCCCACTGAGGGACAAAAGGTACTTGCAATCTCAACGATTCAAAATCAATACAACAATCAGACATGAAAGGATGCCGTCTCGTTTGTAATAAACTGGTGTTTCAAAATTATATGCATTTACATTTTATTTAGCAAAAACCAAAATGACGTTAGCCAACGAGGTCATAGACCTGGAGTGCTCAATACGTCTGTCGGGATCTACCAATCGATCTCAAAGGTACTGTGGGTAGATCGCATGACATTAACACTTTCGGCGCCGTCAGACGGACATGTCAAAAAACGCACATAGTTAATTGTAGCCTATTGTGTTGTGTTGTGCAATATTGGCCCACGTGGGTATGCAAGGTACATTAACATACATTGTAAAAGAATTCTCAATATATTCATTAATAAATATGTTTTGCATTTTTGCAGCAGGTAGATCAGTTTTACTTGATCATTTTATAAGTAGCTCGCATGCTGCGAAATAGGAGCACCCCTTCCAAAGACCATCCTATGTGTAGATAACCCTCATTTAGACTACTTGATTGAAACAGGTTAGGTTAAAATCTTTTCGTATCACCACAGAAAGGAAGCGGGAGATGATTGTAAACTGAACAAGAAGCAGTATTGAATGTAGTGTAGCTGAGTACTGGACAAAATCCTTATTTCTTTCCCAAAAACATCTTAGGCACAGATGAAATACATAGGCGCAGCCAGAGGAGGTACTGGGCCATGCCCCCCAAAATTTTTAAAATATCTAGTCATTTTGTGCTTGGAGAGGCGGTATCCCAAACAAAATACTATTGCTAGCCTAAAATCAAACATTTTGGCCCCCAAAATTTTGGTCTNGCTTCGCCACTGATGAAATATAGAACAGGNTCAGCTCTAACAGTTCAGAGATATTCCAATATTTTTGCAACGTGTGTGTGGCAGAACGTTTANAGTAGAGGATGATCGCTTTTAAAATTCCAAAACGATTCCAGGCAACGGTCTGCGAGTTACCCAGACATTACATCCAGCATTTTGCACACCTCACCCAAAGAGTCCCAGACATAAGCGTGGCGAATACGTTGGATCCATGTTTAGGTGCAGAGGCCGGCAGAATGAAGAAATATTCCCGCCTGTCAATCGCTTTCCCCTGCCCAAAATGATTGCCTTGCATGAGTGAAGATGTCAGAGTGCCTGTGAAAACGACCGTCTGATCCATAACTAGAGCCCTGGCAGGCGTCATTACTTCGTGCCAAAGTGCACCAGGAAATAATGATGCATAAAGAGTATTGTGGTTTCCCCAAACTGCAGAACTCCCAAATTGCAGCTCCGTCATCTGTTGCAGTTTAACGTCATGTCAGGACTTGGCACTGCAAAGCTTCGTGACTAAATATTATAGTTTTTAAGGTAAGCTCTTATTCGCTATCCGTTCTCGATGTGTTTCTAAATACCTCAAGACGAGTTCAACCTAACAATTTACGCCACACAGCTGGAGGCTATGTCGGAATCTTGAGAACGCCGCTCTTTTCAGAAGATTGTTTGCACGTAGGAACTGCTTTGTTGACGTTCTTAATGTCATTGCTCAGACAAGTAACTTAGATAAGAACTTGTAATTTACTCGCACCTCATTCTTCCCAACCTCATTGGTACGCCATTAATTGCTACAAATTATTTGTAATGCAGGATGACATAATGGGGATATAAACACGTAGTGCCAATGGGCTAAAGCTTGATAGACAAGCTTAAGAAAATGACGAAAACCATTCAAAAAGATCAAAATATATCATTTCATTTCGGCGCGAAAACAATGTGAATTGTCTGATATCATGTTGGAGAATCCATATCCCGAAGTTACTACAAAGTATCAAAAAGAAATTAAAGAAAATCGCAAAATTCCGTTGCCAGTTTGCATGCTTCATTATTGCTGAACATTTGACGGTGTACAATTTCCTTCAAAATGACATGAAAGTTCTGTTGCCTATTTCATGAGTTCAACATGACACATACCTTCAGGCGGTTTGACCTCTTCTGTAAGCGTTTTCTCGTACTTATCACTTATTTTATAGAAACCAAACTATTTTACGAACAGAAAACTAAAATATCTAAAGATCACCGAGTCTCGGAAACCGTAACGCCTTCAATAAATGGCAATCCGTCAAATATGATCCAAAACCGGTATTGAACGGGCACAGCACGTAGACTGGGTCAAGCTTTACGATTACTGAGAATTTTGTCGGTAGTAAGCCACCGCGGTCACTAATTAGGTCAACCATAGATGGAGGTGCTAAGTGAGCCAGTGCCGCGACTCTTGGTGTCAAAAGCCCGTTTCCTTAACGTCTGCCTGGATTTCGCGTGTCGCTTCACTGCACTTGATATATTACCAGCTGTGTTCAATCATATATTAGAACTGGAGCCTAAATTCGTGCGATTCTCATGTCGCTTCCTGTTAGCTGATATTCCGCCGTGCAGAAATTTATCCAAAGGTTTTTTTTTCCATATGGTTTGGACTGAACACCAATGCGTACTTGGGGCTTTGTACTGTAATCAACGAATTTTTACCAATGATAAAATCCCTGACTTTTCAAAACGTCCCAAGTGAAATCAGTATTTTTGTGACAGTGTTGTTTAAACGAATTGGCAAGAATACTACGGTTCACTGGCCCGCGCGATCATCTTTATTAAAGCATAATACAGCTACGTCTGTCAAATTACTCAGCAACACCCTCGTTAGCCTGGGTTGGTTTGCTAACGATACACGAGCGAATCGTTCGTTTTCAACCCAATTTGTTTTCCGCTTGTCTGGATTGTTGATTTTCATGTTTTGTTCGTGAATGCTGAGACGTCCACCTGCCGTGGTGCGTTTGGCAGCACGACCGATTGATGTGTAACAGCACGAAGAAGCGGTTCCATTCAATGTTAACGAGGGTTAGTGCCCGGATGGTGTGCAGGTGTAACGGAATGCTCCGTGCTTGGAAACGCAGTCTCGGTCATGCCGACCGTTAGGTGTATACCAGCAGCCTGCATTGTCTGAGTGCGTCTGTCAGCGCCTCCAGCGGAGGAAGTTCGAACAGTCGCGCGATATACTTGACTTTGAAATGGGTTAAAACTCGGTCCGACCTCCGATTTAACAAAGTAACTGGTGACTTCGCCGCCGTTTCTTTTTTTTACGCCACGCCGTCCACCTGCGCTCAATCACGATAAATAGATCGGTAGGAAACGTGTATTGCAACTTGTTATGTCGGGTTATTGCTTCCGAGAAGGGATTGTGATGGCGTCCGTTTCTGATCAGTAGATTCTCGGCTACGATGTCCGGAACAATCGTGACTGAATTATGCGGCTGTTTAGGTTTGATAGCTTTGCGAGGCCAATGTTTCGACACAGCCTTTGGTCGTATATCACACCCATCTGCTTTGTACGTATTCCGTTTATCCTTGACAAAAGTTTCGAAGTGCAGGTGAGGCATAAGTCCGTGCCCATGCATACATTTTGTGTATCCACTCTCTCTGTGTGCTTTCCCTCATTATAGCTGCTTAATGTTATGCGACGCCATATTCTGTGAGACCATTTTCTCAACATAGCAGGGGTTTTTGTCCCAAATGTCGTGGTAACTGCTGCTTCTAATGCATCATTAGATTAATACAGTTGCTTGGACACAATATCCTCTATGTGTCTTCCAAAGATTTACCACATCTTGTTGTCAAGTCTGGACTTCTTGCGGTCCATTGCACTGGCACTGGGGATGTTACAGACAACGACCTGTCCACTTGTCAGGCAAAATATCATTAAGACAATCAGGGTTCCCACGCGGTATTGAAAGTATTGAAAAGTATTGAATCTCAAAATCGTTTTTCAAGACCTTGAAAAAGTATTGAGTTTGGCCAACATGTACATTAGGTATTGGAAAAGTATTTGAAGTATCTGAGCAGAATTTTACTGAAAGTAAAGTATTTCATTATTTATGCAATGTGCAAAATTGAGTTTCATGATTAAGAATTTCTAAAATTGAAGAGAAGTAATGGTATTAACTCTTTAATTTAGTATTGAAAAGGTATTGAAAAAGTATGGAAAATGTTTTTTTTAAATGTGTGGGAACCCTGGATAATAAAAAAACTATAAGAAAATTTTTGTAATGCATGCATAATTAAATAGAGCACAATAACAATGTATGGGTAAGGACGTATGACCCTCCCTGTACATTCCATCAACACATTTTGAACCATACAACCAGATCTCGTTGGAAATCCCTCCAACCGAAGAGAGGTTGTGTGTACATTTATGTAACGGCAGCATTCATATAACGATGTTTTGTTGAGTTTTGACAGATGACTTGTTTCTGCAAAAAACATTTTATTTCTGTTACGCATAATCGTCGTGACAATCATACAATTTTTTCTGCCAAGCTAAAACAAAATCACTGCAGTGCACGGGCGTTGGCGTTATTACTGTTCGAACGAACGAACCCTCAGATCAGTGTTTCTCTGCTATTTTTGACTGCAAAGTATTTTCAGGGTTAACGGGGGTCAGTTGTCCTTCGGTGACTCGCGTGTTATTCCAGGCATTGCAAACAGCACCTTAAACAATTAAGTAATATAAGAAAGAAATAGATGTATATACCTTATGCGCAAGATCCGTATATGCAAATCACGTGTACAGTAGGTCGTTATTTAAATCTCTTTATTCATTGACTTCCCAAAAACACTTGTCGTCGGAGGTGGCAACATTAACTCTGGAAACATATCAGGCGTCTTACTTTGACTGAAGAATAGCTGCATCTTTGTCATGTTGAACAAAATGTAGCTTGGCAAAAGCAGCAGGATGGCAGATCATGGGTTTTCTGTAACTCTGGTTGTTTCTACCAAACATTTCGGAAAGCGTATTGTCGAACAGAGTGACTCGCGAAGATTTCGCTGAAGGCAGACGCGTCAGCGTATATTTCAGGTCACGTGGTGCATTGCAGACTTTGGCCTGCAGCATATCGCTGTCAGTCAAACAGTTTTGTGTACGCGTTTTTTTTTTGTTTTTTTTTTAAAGGTTTGTTGTATGAAGTGTCTTGAGCACCTGCGTCCTGTTTTCTTTGCTGAGACATTTCCGTCATTTGTCCCGTAATAGTATTCAGTGCAGCAGCAGTCCAAGCCTGGGCCCCCCTAATGGTGATTTCTAAAAAACAAGATTGCAACCTTATGCTACGTCTCGAGACCGAATGACCTTCACAAGAAAACATCCTAATTTTTTATTTTTTCTTATTTCAGTATTTTCTAGTTCCGCTTGCAAACACAATTTCAGCGGAACCGTGGCCAGAAGGTCTTCTTTTGTGACCTTCATGTTTGTGCAAGGGGCCTAGACATTCTGAAAATTCATATTTAATTAATTCACAACACAGCATTTGCAAATGGTGCGAATTAATCATGAATTTATCAATATTTTGTTAATCTCCTGGTGCATGGTACATGTTTAGATTAATAATGTTTTGTATCTCAAATCGGCTGTAAATGTTGGCAGATACAGACTAAGAACTACGTAAACACAACATGGTTAACACCCATAATCCACTAACTGAACTATTCAATTTTGGGACAAGCTGCGCAGTAATTGCTAAATACACCCTTCTTACTACACTTACTCCATCTGGCTGTCTGAACAGCCGACTGCGCAAATGTGTAACTTGGGTCGAAAGTACCAAAGGCATCTTTCTTCTATGCAGTACAAAATACGAGAAGACTACCTGGACTAGCCAATAGCCATAATACATTTTTTCACAACATTCATTACACAAAACACATTGATCAAGTTGAAGTCTGACTTCTGGACCTATACAATTAGGCATGCAGGCTAACGTCATGTTCAACACGCCAAGCAATGAATGCTGACGCTCTACCAAGGCTTGCACAAATGGAACTCCAAAATCCCAAGAACAGTACCAAAAATCGCTAATTTACATAAAAAAAATCCCTTAATCTGTGAGAAACACAATTCATCAAAAATACTTCTATCTTTAGTAACGTAGGCTGCATGCAACACGAAACCTATTTCATCAATCAAAGCTGGAACGAACACACACAAAATTTACAATACAGTACATTGCTGTGCTTCATTGTCAGTTGCTATATTTTACACATTTTCGAACTTTTCCGAAAATTCCTAAATAAAACCTCTACTAAGGCTCAAAAGTTCCAATCTAGGGACAAAATTCCTAAAAGTGAGAGCACTGCGTTTTTCGCTCAAGCCTCGTTTGTGTTTATTACCTCACAAACGTATCAAAAATGATGTTATTCTAGGTAAGAGCAGCAGGTATTGCTCTGTCTATAAATGACAGGACAGAATAGAACACGGATTAATAAAAACTTCACTGATTTCTGCTGTTTCATATTTCAATTTGGGTGGTTGAAGCTTTGTTTGGGGGGCTAAGTAGTGATGGGACTGACTTTAGGGCCCCCTGTGTCAGAGTGGGACTCCCCAATCGGGGTATGGAGGTCGCCTGTTTTGGCTCTGATGGCGTTAAAATCCGCTACAACAGTATTCACTAACCTAGCCTTTTGGACATCGTGACCAAATTGACTTAATTTTGTGCGGTCATTTCAACAACATTCGGTCCATTGACCGAAAAAAACAGTCTGCGCCTTGCACAAATCATTTGCGTGTGTGTAGCAACTCCGTCCAACTTAGCGCTAAAGTTAAATTATTATCGATTGTTTTGACCTCGGATTAATTTTGCGTATGCAACAAGAGGTTTCAGGGACATTCTGCGTGAATCTCGTAACTTCATGGGATGACAGCTTCGTGAGATAATAGCTTCATGTGATGACAGCTTCATGAGATGATAACTTCATGAGATGACAGCTTGCGGTTCTCAATCCCTCAACTTCGTTGACATGCAGTAGCGATTAAGAGCAAACTCGGAGGTATTTTTTATGTCTTCATACAGATCGCACAAAGCTGCCAGCGTATTTAACAAGCTTCAGCGCTGTATATATGTATACATCAAACTTGAAGCGCGTAATTTCTGTGCAAAGAAACCTTTTGCGATATTTCCAAAAACGTATAGAGTCAAAGCCAGTCAGCACCTTTGAAGTACAGTCGTTATCCGGGTGATGCCTGACGATGGTTTTAAATGTTTAGGTGCAGTTGTTAGGTTGCCGATATGTTTACCAGACGTCGAAGCTACGCGTTTGTGGAGCAGGTTTTATTCTTAGCCGCAACGGTGCGCGTGGCTTGTCTCGCCTGTGTTTCGGCGCAGTATAAAGTGACAGCAAACCACATTACGTGACGGCATTCATGTGACTTGCTGGTCTGCTGGCGTCTTTACTCGATTCAGGAAGTAGTCAGCGACCGTGGAAGCATTTCCGTGAAGTGATCTGGGGTCGAATGGTGCCGTAAATATGGTGAGCTTTCCAAATCAAGCGGATTACCCAGGTAACGAAATACGATGCCCTGATCCCCATCAGCTGCCCAAGGATGTCCGTTGCTGGGGCAGTAGTAGACCCGAGCGCACGTGGGCAGGGTGGACTGGATCCGACGAAATTGCGTAACTGTCAAAAAATCGTCGATTTTGTTTCATGGCAGCCGCTGTGGCGCAAAGGAAAGTTCAGTGGATCAAATATCGAGTACAAAATACCTTTTCAAAACTAGCGCTGCGATTGTAAAACGTTTGGTTTTTCTTTCTTTTGTAAATATTTCTCTAGATACAAGTTTTGTGCTTTTGGAAGCGGACGGTGGTCACAAGACACTCTGAGGCGTTTTGACCCTGGTCGTGAGAGCTTTCACCTTCTAATGGAGTGTACTTTATTTAAATACGGGCGCGTACACGAACAGCTTTCCTTCAGGCATTCATGGAAAACGACCGCTTCGACTGTGCCAATCGCCTGTTTGACCGGGTTAGTCAAACACATAAAACGAACTCTCCACAGACATGCAAAGCAATTCAGAAAGCATGCTAAATTACGTACATGCCACTCTTCAGTGGATAGATTTACAGACGCCCGGAATCCTAAAATTAATTTCTTTCGCAAGTTCGGAATCGTTTTCTCCGCTCCTCTTGGCTGTGACTTCTCCGCTCCTCTTGGCTGTGACTTCTCCGCTCCTCTTGGCTGTGACTTCTCCGCTCCTCTTGGCTGTGACTTCGCACTTTCATTTCATTGCTGCAGGCAATAAAACGACGGAGTTTGTCGCAAAATATACCGTGCTCCTCACGATGCGTGCGGGAAATGTTAGTAGCCAAAAACAACTTTCTTAGCATACACTTTTTGTGTGTTGAAACGTTTTGCTTTAAATCCAGGAAATTTATTGATGCAAAGTTCCGGCAAGATTGTTTTTCAAGAACCGCTAATTTGTTTGCATATTTGCACTGAATTGGGGAAAATGTGGAGCAAAAGTCGTGTGTAGCTTTGATGGTTACACTGTGCGCCAGAGAAGCAGTCGTTCGAGGAGGAAAAATAAGCATACCAAAAAAGATTGGCAGTATAAGCAACTTTGCTGCTTTCGCATGATTCCTGCGACTGCTTTGTGCGTTAGCACTTTTCCTTGCTGGACTCTTATCGAGCAAATTATCCAGTGAAAATGCTCACACTAATCCACTGCGGATCACACTAGTCCACTGAGGGTACGCCATACATGCGCATTTCCACAGCGGTGGCCTGTGCTACTATACGGTAAAATTGAACCAGTTGCCCAAGCCTGTGTTAGGCTTCATTTTACACTGAACATGCAGAAACGTTGTTTGAGCAGGCAGGCATAAAGTTTCTGTGCATGCAAGACAACGGCATTTGACCGCTCGATGTAGAGAAAATGTAACTTGGTCGTTTCGTGTGACGTAGAAATATCAATACTGCAGGACCGCAGTATCACGTTCATGCTGAACAGGAACGATCTGGAACATCTTTTAATAGTCAAGACCCTGATGAACGTGTGGAACCACGAACCTAACATGCTGACGTGATTCTAACCAAAATACATAATTTCGGTTAACCACCTCCGCGGGTCGGATTTGAATTTGACCTTACACCGCTACTTACACGCTTCGTCTCCTCAAACTAACAACTGTATGGGGACCCGTTTGCAAAAGGATTCCTGAGAGGGTACAACCCTGCTCAGGAATCCTTCAAACGCTATACGAGTCAGGAAATGAAGGGTGTAATGCAACCCATGATTTGATTACGTTTTCCTGAGACGTATGACATCAATTTTTTCTAGTCCGGCTGTTTATGACTTCCCGATGTCCATATATAATCACTTTCACAACAAAATCGTATCTGCGCAGCGAAACATACATTGCATACACATTTCATACACTGTACCCCCAAAGAACTGCTTTTTTAAAGGGGATTTTAATTTGTGCATTGAAAACTTCATGCGCGTTTCAGATCCATTTTTTCTTAATATCAAGTCATGGCGTGGGCAGACTCTTCGCATATAAGGTTTCCGAGGTCATATTCAGCCAAAACCATTTTGCACTTGCACGTTGAAATGCGAAGGTAGTAGAATGCGCAAAATATGCATCAGGTGACCCTGGGTAGTGGAGCGCCCCAAGTGGCCATTTATAGGCTTTAAAGGACATTTATTTACCTCTGGCACCATTCCATTTGTCTCCGACAATCACGAAAAGTCGTAGAAGCACAGGATTCTAACCTTTTTCCAAATACAGTATATGAAATCAACAAAAAACAAGCCCTGGGTAGTGGACCACCCAGATGTCCTGAGCATTTCGGGTATTTATCGGACATGTTTAACGCCGAAGCTGATAAATCGGGCACGTTTAGCTGACAGAGCACAGATGTAACTCGCAAAACGTGCGCATTTAGCAGAATTAGCGCTGAAGTTTAGGTAAAGCCGATTGGTTATGAAACTGTCCTTCGATCAACTTGTCACGCTTGAGTGCGATATATCTGCTGGAACTGCTTAACACATACAGCACTGAAGCGTGACCAGTTAGTTTTCCAACCAATCTACTTTTCTTAAGCTTTCCTTTTTCAGCGCTATTTATGCTTGACTGGTAAATACAAAAACACTGCGTGATTTATGTCTGTCGGCTTAGCTCTTGTGGCGTTATAAATGTCCGAAATAACACTTCATGTGTAATATCGTCCGCTTTATCGCTCTGTGATATAAATGCGTCCGATCTAACACCGAACTTGTTCTTTACAAAGGTTGTTGGAACCTCTCCGGTGGTGTTGCGTTGATTGTGTGATTCACCACGAACGGGATGTGCGCGAAGAACAAAAATATATGTATGTGGCACGAACAAGCAATAATAGAGTGATC
>JGI24159J19872_10012424_pt1 | contig 11099 bp, 10 predicted proteins | sample Ectturendosymbi4_FD_19872 | JGI IMG/M metagenome (IMG submission 19872)
TCACACTAATACTATCGTCGGGTCTGCCAGACCCGAACTCGTGACGAACTCGCTCCCTTGCAAAATCTAGAAGAGCGTGGATGACCGCAATCGCACCAATTACTAGTCACACAAAAACATGAAGCTATTGAAGGGTTCAAAGCGCGCCGACTTCCGCTTCCGTAGTTTAACGTGAATGAACTCATTTGACCCGGGTCTGGCAGACCCACGATAGCATTCCAGGGTGATAGTGCACCAGTTTGACTTAAATTCTATGCAAATTCTTCCTGTGCTCATTTTGAAGGTGCTCAGCGATATCGTATCCAGCTTACCAGCTCAACCGAAACCCAAGTTCCTAATGTTGGCGAGACAGAAAACACTAACGTACAGATTGAACAATTGAAGTCTGGCGCATGGTACACTGTCAGGGTGTTTTCAGTTGGATCTGAAAATCGTATTAACGAAAATGGAAGTGACGCTGTCACTGTGCAGACCGGTAAGTTCACGGCAACACCCCGACTAGTTTGCATATCCACAGCAGTAGATGTGCTTTTAATATTTTGAAACGGAGGAAATTCATAAAAATCTCGATTTTGCATATTTTGTGCTATTTCCATTACGTTTACCCTTTCAAAAATAGAAACTCATTGTTTATTCAGCAGATGAATGGCAATCACTTCATTCTCAAAGTCCGCTATTTTCGTTATCAATCAATTGTGGGGTACCCCATCTTCTAACCTGTGTTTACAGTGGAATTGTTGCTCACCAACATCGCTCAACCCACTTAAAAATGTTAAAATGTTTTTGGTTTTTGATACAGAGTCGAGAATCTCGATTTTTGAAAAAACTGATAACGTTTTTATATTTCAGTGACGTCAGCGCCAACCAACTTCGTGATCAGTGACGTCACGACCACATCAGCCCAGCTTTCTTGGCAAGAAGTTTACGGTTCGTTGTGATGCTGTAAAAAATAGGAATTACTTTTTTAGTGTTATCTCTTCCTTGAACGTCTTTGTTCGTCTTGACAACGTATGCATTGAACTCTTAATGCAGGAGCAACGTCATACGTCGTGAAAGTGCTTCGTGTTGCAAATGGGGAGGTGAGAGTAGATGAAGAGAGAACAGTGACCATGACGTCTTACACTACAACAACATTGACTCCAGGAACTGAATATCGGTTCACAGTGACGTCAGTCGGGAATTACGCATCAACGAACAGCCCCGAGAGTGACGTCATCATCCGAGCAACGCGTCAGTTCTGCATAAAAACAATGAGCAATTTTGAAAACTTGCAATATAAAGCTATTCTTCTACTTACTCTAAATAGAGATAAAACTTTTACATTTGAAGCACGCGTCTTCACTGCATATGTTGGAAAAAAATTTGTGGTGAAAAGATGAGCTTGAGGACAAGTACAACACATTCCTTAAAAATGACGATGCCTGATCGCTTTTTATTATTGCATTCACCTTAACTTTTTTATTTATTCGTAGTTACAGAACAAGGGGCATAGTTATTTTCTTCGTGCTTTTACATAGCAAGTTCTTGGCGGTGGGAAAGTTTTCTCATCCGCATTTAACAGTTGAAAACGCTGCGTCTTTCTGAGACTACCTTAAAATATTTTAGTAATGATTTTATTATTCGATTTAATTATTTACGTGTTGCAGTTCCAGAAGTAGTGGACACCATTGAAGTTACTGAAGTATTTGCCAACCAAGTAACACTGTCCTGGAAGGCGGCATCAGGTATCCCGGTTTTAGTGTCTACAGTCTGCCTCGATTGCCATAAATCAAACCTAAGTTTCGTGAAGCTAGTCTGTGCAACTGGAGCGCCGGAATTATTTTAAGCCATGTATCTTTCTACCTTGAAAGTTTCTTGCTGAGGCGAACAAAGGCATTTATTACGTGCAGACCAATTTGCGTGGTTACATCTTTTTGTAGAACAAATGGAAGGTAGAAATGCGTTTTACAGAAGCTTGTAAAGCACGCCTTGGATATTACCTTTAATTGAACGACAAATGGCTAATGACAAATCTGAATAAAGATGGGTGACGATTTCCTTCTGCTTAAAGAATTTACCTCTAGTTTTCTACCAAAAGCGTGGTTCCATAATTGTATCAATCTGACAAGCAATTGGAATGGCATAAATCAGCAACGTAAAGGCCATTTCACCAAATTATCCAGTTTAACTAAGATCGTTGATGCGTGAAAATGAAAAACGTTACTCACTAAAAATCTTGTGTTTCTGTGTGCAGGAGCCAAACATTATCAAGTGGTGATTGAAGACCTTGGCAATCAACAGCTCCGACGTTTGCAATCAGAAGAAATAACTGCGCTGGTAACTGATCTTAAAGCGGGTACTTGGTACAAGTTCAATGTTACTTCTGTTGGAGACCTGAACGTAACAAACGCGGATCCACGCGCATCTGCGAGAAAACAAACAGGTATGAATGCTGAACATTCTTCTTAACGTGCTTGAAAGTATAGCTGTAGTAACCCATCAAGATCTGCTTTTCTAATCTATGCTTGTTTTAATGTACGCATTAGGTTGTCATTTCTCGTAAGCTTAGATCAAGGACTGATGCTCACCGTAACTTTTTCTAGTTAGCTTCAGGCCATGGCCAAGTTCGAGACACTAGCTGCATACAGTAGCTCAAAATAAGGATCCGTTGATGTGATGTCGACTAAAAGACCTGAGATTTAATTTTCTGCAACAAGTTTTAATCCTCCCTGCAGGTTCAAAAACATTGAAACTGTTCCTACAAAGTGGCAATAGCCAGATAAAAAATTGTGAAAATTAGAAAAAATTCTGCACTGCTTTCAAGATTACTTAAAAATCTTCACTGATCCACTTCCCTGCAAGAAAACAAATAGGTAAATCACGAAAGAAGAAAAACAGGTAAATCAGGAAAGCAATAATTTTAAAGATGCGTATAAATACGGTGAAAATGGATCGAGCTGAAAAACACGAAAAAAATCTGGAAAGGTCTGCATTTGTATGGCGGCCCGTTTGCGCCATGTAAAAATATTGGTATGTATAAAAAATCACTGCAAATTTTTTTCACAAAAAAAGTTTTGTTTTCAGTTCAAACATTTGGTCACTTGGAATATTTTTTTCAAAACTAAAAAAATGTTTGTAGTGATATTTTTAAATATAGCAAAATTTTTACATGGCACAAACGGAGACCCATACACTTGTGGACGGTTATCGACTGAACTGTATTTTTTCCGCGAAAATTCAAAAATAATGGAAATTAACAACTAACCATCACAGAAGATAAAGGAGAAATATTTGTACCATCGGTTAAAATTACGTAGACTTTCACAAAGAAATTGAAATTATTACGAAATGTGCATCTACATGTGCTCCTCTTTTCGCATAATTTGAATGTGAGACGTGTGACAAAGAAAAGAGTCATGATAGTATGCTGTTCAAGCCAACACAACGGTCAATTTTACGAGGGCAAATATGTTTTATTGTTGTCGCGCAGTTCCAAAACCACCCAACCAAATCGATGTGGATGAGGTGACGACCGAACGGATTCATTTATCATGGAACAACGTGAAGGGTAAGCGAAATCAGTGCCTTAGACAGAGGTCTCCAACTACGGCCCGCGGGACAAATCCGGCCCAAGGAGTTTCTTTTTTGGCCGCAAAGACAGTTTGTCAATAATAAAAAATTAATATGTTTACGAAACATTTTTGATTTGGTAGACTGCAACATATCCCGAAACAATCACATTACGTAAGATGTCAGATGTTCGGCCCTTGAACTGTTGTGTAATAGCTTATGTGCCCCTCTGGCAAAAAAAAGTTTGGAGACCCCTGGTCTAGGAGAAGAGTGGGGAGGTACTCAGTATTTATTATGCAAATCGTTAAGCACGTCATTCAATCATCGTCATCAAACATATTTTCACTCTGCGGCTCTTGTCAAACCTGCAAAGTGACAAAGGGGCAGAATTCGTACTTTATTGCAAGGCTTTTGTGTTTTGCTGTCAGTTTTTATCAACAACCTTTGTTGTTCACTGTCGCACAGGAGCTGCCTCATATGTTGTCAACGTAACTTTATCGCCCAGTGAGCTCATTGGCTCATTTTCGGTAATGGCTGAAGAATCGCCTTCTTACATCATAAAAGACTTAAAACCGGGAACAACTTACGTCATGACGGTCACATCTGTCGGAGCTGAGGGTCAGCTGAGCGTTGCAAGTCGTTCCGTTCGCGATGCGACACGTGAGTGCTGGGTATTTTGAATAGGAAAACCGTTGTTCAAAATAAAGTGGAGTGCAAAGCGTTAGATTCTACTTGAAATGAACGTGAAAGTTTTAGGAGAAAATATCCGGTGTCACAACAACATTTTCATCGAAAATGACTCAAGGACCCGTTGTTTAAAATGATAATGTGAAGTTTACGTGTGATAACTGGACAGAGACAAGTGCTGGAATACTCATCTGCAAACTAGCATGCGTTCACAGAACTGTAATGTAGGCGATTTGACATTCCTAGGCTTAAACTTGCATTGTGACAAACAAATGCCAAATTGATTTCTTCACGACTATTTGCCTTCCTAACGTTTTACAATTCACTTGCTACCCACTTTGTAAAGGGTAGTTAAGTAGATAAGTGCTGAAGCTAGAAATAAACGTCAATAAATTTTGTGCAAACCATAAAAAGACCTTGGAAGAGTTGGAGTCAAAGTGTGGTGTCAAAAGTCGACCAGAACTGAACAGGTCACTCCAAGTCAGTGGTTTCATTCCAGGCTCAAACTACAATTAAGTGTTTAGTCCTTTGGGATGAGGAGCCTTAGAAACTGGAATGGCAGTGGAAAGCTTGAAGCACAGAGCATAAAATCATGCAGCGATGGAATGATGGGTTGAAAGAAATTTTTGTAATGAAAAAAACGTGTTATCAGCTATTTTTGCAAAGAGCGTTTAATCTTTCGTTTCTTTCGAAAGGTTTCTGTGCTTCTGTCAAATGTTCACCACATGGTAGGAAATTAATCTTGTGAAAGAGCTACTAAAGTCACATGAATATGCGGAAACTCCAGCACCCATCTTGCAAATTCCCTGCTTCCATGGCTCCTGCTTTTCTCACAAAACATCAAACTAAATCTCCGCCCAAATGATAGTTTGCATTGACGTGTTGCAACCGCAGTAAATAACTGCAACTCTGACCTTGTTGTAGTTCCTCTGGCTCCAATCAGTATCAACGTTGTTGATGTCACTGCCACGAAAATATCAATGAGATGGAACAACGTAACAGGTTGGTATGCTTACTCCTTGCAAGAAACTGTTGGTTTGTGTTATAGTGAAGAGAGTGTTGATATCATGTCAGTGTTGATGCGTGTGGTAACGAAATTTCTCTCATGTTTGAACGAGCGAAAATGTTCTAATGCACTCGGCCTGTCAAAGCCAGAAGCGATTGATAATTTAAGCAAAACTGCAGCGAAACAATTTTCATCGGATACTTCCAGCAAGGAGGTGTGAGGAATTGGTATACTGTATGAAAGTGTTGATTGGTAAAAAAGTTATTTTTCTTCACATGGCTTTGTCCGAATGTGCGGCGTGCTTAAGATGCTTTCTTCAACTTTAACCCCTTTCTCTCTTGTCAAGTGTTGTAACTTGTTGCTAAAACAATCTTGGCAATCATCAACAACCATTTTTATTTCAAATGCTTGTTTGCTATTCAGGTGCTGCCTACTATATTGTCAGCGTTCGAAACCTTTTCAGCAACATTCTGCTGAAAGATGTTGAAAGTTTCGATACTAAAGCTGAGATTGATGGGTTGGAACCAGGCACAGAATACGCTTTCCAGGTGACAAGTGTTGGTGAGGACAAAAAGCGGCGAAGCAGAAAAAGCTCACCTCTTCGTGAGGAAACAAGTAAAGCATTAAGTTAAAAAATATCTGACTGAATGCAACATTGGTAAAAATTATTCATCAAAAACTAGCCTTGTGGTATATATCCATACTACTAACTAAAGTATCCAAGCAAACAACTTACTCGTTACTTGCCTTTATGCTCGAGGCTATCCAAACAGTTTTTAACACCTACTGCCACTTGTAGTCTTCAAAATATCTCTCGGTTCTCTGTAGAGCCTGGGTTGTTAAATTGGGGGTGTTGAAGATTCGCAAGGGGGCTGTGAGTATGGCAGCGACATATTTTTGAAAAGTATTAAAATGCACTGTTTTTATCATTCGTAAATTTATTATTATTTCACTACAAACGCCATAATCAAAACATTTGGACAGTACAGTGAACAAAAACCAAGATCTCTTAAACTTGCTTATTTAAAGTTGGATTTATGAGTAAAAAAGGCTTTAAGTTTCGATGGTGTCTTGTCTACTTGGTTTCATTTTTAGTGACAATGTGAACTGTGTCACAGGGCTCTATCATGCGTGACAATTTGGCGATAGATTCATCGCTTTCATTTGTTGTAAAAACAGATCAAAATAATATAGTAAATTTTTCAGAAAGAACGTCGTTCGGAGCTGTTAAAACACTTTCGGCACATTTTACGATATGCTTTAAACGAATTGGTGTTTGAGTTTTTTCTGAAACGTACAGAACATCACTGTTTTTCTCGCCAATATCTCCTTTCATGTACGTTTTACAACGTTCACGTCCTTTGCTATTGTTACGTAACGTGGTACGACTACGATTTCGTACAGCTTTTTTTGTTTTCTTAATTCTCACTTGAAATGAAGTTTTTGTGACGTAATCCTTTCAGTAGCGTAGCCAGACCAAAATATTTTTTGGGAGGGGCAAATTTTTTGTTATAGGCGAATAAAACTATTTTTATTGGAACACCGCCTCTCAAAGCACAAAATGACTATATATGCTAAAAATTTGGGAGGACATGGAACCTGCCCCCCCTGCCTACGCCTATGAATCCTTTTGCACATGGCAAAGGTCTGAACAAGTAGGTTTGCTGTGCATGTATTTCTCATTCCTCAATACTAGAATTTCTTAGGAGGGCACACAATCAAGTATTCGCCCCGGGCATCATCAGACCTCTGCACGCCCCTGACTGTGCTGCACTGCAGCTAACGTTGTCTGAATAGTAAATCTTTGATGATTCATTTCAGACCCAGGCACTCCTGGAACGCCAACGATATCTACAGTAACTACAAGCTCTGTGAAGCTGGACTGGACTGCGGTGAGAGGTGAGATCATTCCACCAGGCTTGCGATATATGACTTGATTTGATTGTTGGCATTACTTCATCCCAGCGCGAGAAGCCCTGCACGCCATGATTGAAAGGAGAATATATTGGCAAAAATTAAGACCTGCTTGGACAAAGTTGGTTTGTGGAAGCTTGAGATTAGTTAAAATGTTAAAGCTTTGCAACAATATCAACCAGGAAGTTTCAGTTTCAAAATTTCTTTTACTATTCTCCTACCGCGTTTGATCTTGTTCATTCTGTTTACTGTAATTGTGTCTTAATGCTTGTTTCTTTCTCCCCACAATCATCGTACCCAAGGTGATCAACAGCATATTTGAAATGTTAGAAATGAAGATAGGAAAACATTTTTATGCCAGGAAATTTCCTTAAAAATGACAAAAAAGACTCGGTCACATTGAACTTCAGAACCAGCCTTGAAGCACTGCGCTTGCTGCGGAAAAGCGGAAACCTACATCGTTTGTGTCATGTTCAGGTGCGCGGAAATACATTGTTCGTGTGACCAGTCCGGAAAACAGTGAAGTTGTGGAAGCAGAAGCTGCTGATAACTCGCAGACAATCGGCGGTCTTCTCTCTGGTACTTTGTACCGTTTCAGCGTTTTTTCTGTCGGGAAACGAAATCGCAGAAACATGCAAGGAAGCTTCAATGCTAGTGCTGCCACAGGTTTGAATCGATGCGTTTCATTAGTTCCTACACTTGGTTGAGTGGAAATCTGAGCGTTTGTTGCATTAATTCTGCTCCTGTCTATTCGCTGCTAACTTCAAACATCAAACTCTATATTTTATGAAAATACGCAAAGGAAGTCAAGTGTATGCGCACCACATCTCTTTTCTTGCGCAGTCAAAGCCTGTTGTTTCTTCCCTTTACACGAAATTTAATGCCTGCAGTAGTTATGAAAACGACGTGTAACGTTTTTCAGTTCCTGACCAACCGAGAAATATCAGAACGGAAGATGTTACCACCACCGAAATCACCCTCAACTGGGATGAAGTGAGAGGTGAGCGCAGGAGAAAGTAGAAGTTAGCCGTTTACCCATCTGCTCAAACGTTTTCGTGGGAAATATAGTGCCGAGTTCAGTCTATATCTGCTAGCACGTGGTCATACTATTAAAAAACTTCATTTCATTGAGCGCAACAACTGTTTTGAAGTAAATTTTTGCCAATGTAGTTGTTCAAGCGCTTGCACAAGTTTTGAATAAAGCTGACTGAATTACATCACCACAAGCGATCAGAGCCAGCTCGTTGTTTCGCCAAATGGCAAACGCTCCTGACGTGGCCACGAGTCGAGTGCCATTTGTCGCGAAGCTGCAACTATGAAAGAAATAAAAGATATGCACAGTCAAAAAAAAAACTTGCGCCTAAAGGCACGCTGTTCATAAATCAATGAAAATTTGACAAGATGAGATGTTTTGTTGGTGTGCAGGTGTATGAAACGTTATTTTTTTGACAGCCTACTTAAGTTAAAAAATATTTTCAAGGTTCTGTGTCGTACGATGTCACCGTCGCTCGGGGAGATGCAATTCTGAAACAACTAGAAAGCTCTAAAGCAAGTATTCGTATAACTGATCTTACTCCTGGGGCGGAACACCAGTTCCAGGTGGTTGCAGTTGGCCGAGAGAAGAGAAGAAGTGTATCAAGTGAACCTCACAGAGATGCTACTGGTACGGATCAGAGAGTTTCTGAAATGTGGGGAGTCCAATTGTGATTAAGCATATTAGATTGTGCCTGGTTTGTTTGCCTAAAGAGTGATTAATGTTTGCGATGCGTGCAAATTTTGAGTGATTGCAAACTTGTTGTTATTTCAAAAAACTACGTTAGATTAATAGTCTCAGGAAGTGAGGTATTTACGCAATGATTTAATATCAACAAGACGTGCTCGTCAGTCTTCAATTGAATTCGCCATGTTGTTGCTTACTGTTCGCAGTTTTCTCCATGTGCGACATAATGTAAAGACGAAAAGTGAGAGCGCCTTTACCTGATCGGGAGAGATTCGGTCATCCATCCGGTCACAGCTAGTTTACGGCATTTCAGCGTCATCGACCGCTTTAACATCTGAGTATTCAGAAACTAGTTCAGAACAGAAGATAGTCGAATCCGTTAAATTTGTGTACCCCATCCGTGCTCGTATTTTGATACGGGCTGTCGAGATTGCTGCGTTTGTTGAAACTAGAAAACAATTTAATGATTACAGAGAGAAGATTTTCAATTAGTTGCGTTTTGTTGTTATAAGTGCCAGGAACTCCAGCAACTCCAGAGGCGATCAATTTCACGGAGACATCTATCGATGTAGAGTGGCTAAAAGTTCAGGGTAAGTAAACAACACGTTAAATTTTTCAATATAAAAAAAAACAAGCCGTACCAGACAAGTTTATTTGTTGAGATACGTTTGACATACTGGTATTAGCGTTCGTTTTACATCAACATTCAGCCACCTCGATAATTCCTGTTGCCTCTTACCCTACGCTCATGAAAAAAACACAAGCGACACAGTGTCTTATTTTGGGGTCTTTTTCACGGATTAAAATCATGCTAAAATGACAAACTGTGATCGAGATTCAACAACAATCGCCCTAGTCATGCTCATTAACATGTTTTAACAACAATGCACATACTTTCGCTCTTCAGGTATCGTTGTTTCCTACACAGTCTTCATACAAGAAGAAAAGTCACGATCTGTTCAAAACAAAGGTTCGTTTACATCAGAGTCCGCCAAAATAGACGGCTTGCAGGCTGGTGTCAGGTACTCTGTGAAGATACAGGCCACAGGCGAGCGCGGAAAAACATCGGAATTTTCTGGAGAAATTCAACAGCAGACTGTGACGTCACCTCCTGCTGATCTGCGATTGACATCTGTCGGAGTCAACACCGTTACGTTGGAGTGGAATGCAGTTCGAGGTGTGCAAACTAACTCATAAAATGTGCTTGTTTGATTGTTGCAGACGTGTTACATCAATGAAGGTGAAAAAATCAAGACATATTTTTCATTAACTCTTTACTTCAGGGGTGGCCAACAAGTCGATCGTGATCGACCGGCCGATCGCCGCGTGTCAGCTGGTCGATCGCGCCTGATTTTGCATTGAATTGACAAAATACCTGAAAAGAACACTTTTCAATTATTATTCCTGGAAGTACATATAAATTATCCATCAGTTGGTTGGTAACGTATATTCTTTGGTGCCTCTTGGGATGGCTGACCAAAAGCTAGCACGGCAAATGCCTCGAGGGTGTTGTAATATGTTTTCCTATTATTGCGTGACAATCATCATTTAGGCGTAACAGACACTTTTCCTTCTATCTGTGTATCACCTAATAAGCCGGTGGTACTGTACACTGTATTTGCACGTGATGCGATACTCAACTTTGGCATTTTGTAGTTGTGACTTTATTAACGACCGGTCGATCGCGAGTTAGCGAGAAATTTTCTAATCGATCCCAATCGAAGACAAGTTGACCACCCCAGCTTTACTTCATTAACGCTTTACTGCCAGTTACTCCAAAACCTGACGTTAAAATGTCTTCGTTTTTCTTCTCACTGCCGGATTTATAGTTGATGATGAGTGAATGCAGTTTAGCAGGTTCGTTGTTTCAGTGTTTAGCATCTCCTTGTGTTTTTCTGTGGTTATCATCTAACACAGGGGTGGGCAATTAGCGGCGCGCGGGCCACATCTGGCCCGCCACAGCATTCTATTCCACGGCGTTGATATTTTCAAGGTTTGACAATCAGCACATCACTACAAACATAGAACCACGAAGTTATTTGTATTTTATGTGATGCTTGCAGGTGCACTGTCATATGTTTTCACCATCACGACGGAGGAAGGGGTGCTTGCACCAGTGGACGTCACAGGCACGACTTACACCCCTACCGGCCTCAACCCAGGGTCTCTTTACATCTTCAGTTTGAAAAGTGTTGGAGATAACGGTCGACAAAGCAACCAAGC
>JGI24159J19872_10012426_pt1 | contig 11098 bp, 5 predicted proteins | sample Ectturendosymbi4_FD_19872 | JGI IMG/M metagenome (IMG submission 19872)
GAACAGCTCTCTAGCGCAATCGACGGAGGAGCTAGGGCGTTGGTAAGGCAACCGAAAACTGCTGTTTTAGGCTGAAATCAAAGTACGATTATATCGTACCCCGGTTCTCAAAGTGTACAACTAAACTTTACCCCAACAAGTCGTGTCGACGTTTTGCCTGTTTGACCTTCTGGTAATGGTGTTATTTACAAGTGCTTTGGATTTTCATTCGTACTTTTGCCATAACGTGTTCTTAACCATTTGGAAAAGTAAGAGGAATCGTTATTTCACTTTAATTTTAACCGTAGGTGGCATGTAATCCTTTTTTGTGAAAAGCCCTTCGCACACGCTTATCACACCGTTGAAGCAGGACCTTTTGAGTTAACCTTTAATTAGTGGTTTTGAAGTTTCATCAAATAAAATAAAACCATCAGCGGGGATAGAAGTATTTATTCTAATGTTTATGGAAAAATATGCTCAAAGTTTCGTGCATTTTTCTTACAATGATTCAGCTTCTTGTTTGCAAGAATTTGAGCCCTCAACCCTGAAGCAATTTTTCCACCCTAACGTTTTGAAAAAGTTGAAAGCATAGCTGAACTGAAACACATAATCATCCTTGACATGTTCTCACGAACGTACCGTACCTGGTAGATGTGTAACATTATGACCTGTATCCTCAGGGCAGAATACCCACAAAAGTATAGTCTTTCAGGATCTGCTTTTTGTTTGGTTTAAGATGTTGTTTTAATATCAAGTCAACCTTGTGCTATTGGGTCTAAAGCAGAGCAGCATTTCTTCAACATTTGTGGGCAGAGATGTGGTGGCAATTTTATAGGTGCCGCAGCTCTGTGCTAGATTTGGAAAGCGGCAATTTTTAGTTGCTGGAGCTCTGCTTGGCATTTTCGCTTTTATTTGCAGGTAACGACTCACCATACACTGGTAGAGGTGGCGGAGCGGCAATCCGGCACTCTCCGACAGCACTATACCACTGTTTGTGGGTCACAGCCCCCTAGTACATCCTACTAAAGGTTATGGACCGCTCCAGAAGAAATTTTTTATAAATATTTGATATTCCAAATTACAGTAGGTCATTTAATCATCGTAGCAGTAATCGAAATGTCTGAAAAGCATATTAACCCTTTAAATCACCTTCAAGGACCCCAGGTTAAGAACCCGTGGTCTAAAGGAATAACCCAATGTGGATTTGCTTTAGGGAAAAGTGAAAAAATGTTATTCATTCACTTGATGCGCAGGAAAGAAAAAGCAGACAATTTCAGTCCCCTACTCTAACCGTTTGGTTAATGCAAACACACGCAAACAGATGTAGTCGCTTACCCCAAGGGTCGTTATGCTATCAAATAAAGAGAAGAACCAGAGGTATTTCATGAAGTGACGCGTAAAAAATATCATCAAATTTTTCGCCCATGCTTTCGGCATTGACAGACATCAAAATATTTTGTTTTTGGAACGTTTGGAGGTGCTGGACATCCTTGGCTCAAAGGAGTAGACATCAACGCTTATGTCACAGTAGCGAAGGAGAAACATTTGCTTAAAAATTTTCTTTTTTTCTTATGCCAATAATGTCCCTTTCACTTTTATCAGATGTGCTCTTGCTTTTGAGAACTGGTTTGGAAATATTTTGTCGTAACTCTTCCATAAGGCAAAGTACAAATACTTTGCGACTGATGTGTTTTCTCGAGACCGTCTTATGCGAAATCCACGCATTCAACGCTGCAATGTCAAAGATATGCCATCAAACAGCTACAGGCCATTTCTGGATGCCGAATGGTTGTTTTTATGCCGAATGGTTGTTTTTTTACCAACCTTGTTTTTATTGTAAAACAAAACAGCCTTACATTTCTTTGTTGACGCATCAATGGACGAAGAATTGTGCATTCTTGAAGGTGGACACTTTCTCTACTTGCATTGTTAATTCACGAGCAGCCCATGATGTTGTTGGTTATAATCAGGACTACCATACCGTCCTTATTTCTAAGATTTGTCCTTATTTTGCAGTGCTACGTCTTAGAAAATATTAATACCCTTGTTTCTAAGAAATGTCCTTATTTGTGACTTGCATTATTTATTTTTTCTTATTTTCTGTAGCATAACAATTTCAAACAAGCAATATGTGATAGACAAACAGATCATTTCTATCTCATCGTTAACATTTTGTAATCAAAGTTTTTTGATGTCATGAAAGTAGTATAATCTTGCAGCACAGAGACGTAACGCACTATCATGTATTGGCTGTCTAGTGTGGTTAGGGTTCTTAGGAAAGCTGGCTTTGTAGCGAAGGTTTAGTATTTTAATTGATTCAAGAAATAAGCAAGCCTGAAAAGCATTTTCCGTGACGATTCCAAGAATGAGGTCGAGAATAAGACATTGCTGAAGCAAATGGTTCCTGGAGATAAATAGGCAAACATGTGATCTAACATTAGTCGTGCAAACAAAAACAATTGTTTTCTTTTTAGGTAATAAACTTGAATTTTCCTAGCCGTCCTTATTTTTGGTTCTAGATCGATGATAGCCCTGGTTATAATAATAAAATTGTTGTTTGGCTTTCCGCCTTTCATAGGTGTTGTCATTTTTTAGGTGATCCTATGTGGTTCGTTCTGACAGTCCCCACAATGCTTGCTGAAATTTTTAGTAATTTTGTAGCCAAATCCATACTGGTAAAAATCGCCAGTCATTATATTATACCTCATTGACTTCACAGCAGTAAGGAGACACAGCAGTCACATGTTGAGCTAGATTAGGGCTTTTCAAACTATGGGTCGCGGCCCCATTTGGGGTCGCGAGTTGTAATTCTGGGGTCGCGAAACAAATGGTTTGGCAAATCAGATATAAACGTTTTCGTAAACTTTACAAGAAAATTAAATGTAGACCTGCAGTGAATCTATTTTTACTGTATTTTAGGGGCAATTCCGCGTTTCATGCTGTCAGTTGTTTCCTAGGATGTCTGCCTGAGCTATCAAACGATAATACTCAATCAAGCACAAGTTGTGTTGTTACGTATGATTGTGTTAACGCACCCACCAAAATTGATGTTGTTGCATTCATTCCGACAAGAAGGCATGCGTGTGTAGGCTAACTGCTTTGAAAGCACACTGAGTAGTTTCAGACTAAAGTTTAAAGCTTCATACACAGCATCAGAAGTATTTTGGAATTTGATTCAGGAAAAACTGAATCCACAAACCATACAATTGAAATTTCAGGAGGCCACACACCTGCCATTATAAGCGCAGGATGAGTTTGCGGAGTTACTAAACGACAAACATTGGCAAACTGGAATTTTCAAAGGAGAGTTTATGTGATTTTTTGACAAGAACAAGAAATGAATACCCAGCCCTTTCTGAACCAGTTGTTTATAAATTCTTGCCATCTTGCACAACATATTTGTGTGAAGCGGCATTCTCAACATTGGTAATCATCAAGTCAAGCACCCGATGCTTTTTGAAAAATGTTGAGAATTTTTTTCTGTGTTGACTAATTGTATCAGCTTGCGAATGGATGATCTAGCTGTGTAAAAATCATCAAGTACATCCATCCCATTAGGTGTGCTTGATAACTTCTATAAACTAAACTGCTTTTGTTAATTTGTTTCGCCTTACTGTTTCCACTGCACGGTTGTTTTATTACTGTATACTTACTTTCGTGGATTGTGTGCATTTGTATGATTTCGTCACAGAGAAAAATGCCACTTGAGATTTGTAGTGGACGTTAACACGCATCATTAACAACAGGCTATCCATTAAGGGGTCGCACAGGAAAAACGTTTTGAAATGGATTCGCAGAACAAAACGGTTTGAGAAGCCCTGAGCTAGATCAACCACTTGACCTGTAATTTTCTCTTGTACTCCTAGTAGAGTGGAATGTTCACAACATTTTTTTTGGAGCTAAAACCCAAAATTTCTTTCCAAGTTTGACGGGCTTATAGAAAATAAACGGGCACGGATTTTAAATGACATCAATTCCTCGTCGATTGTCAGGTTGTAAGTGGGAGTGTTTGCAGCGAATGGGTTAAATAGGTGCCTGTTATGCGTGAAGCTGTCGGTATCAATTCTTTCTCCATGTGTTGATTTGCCATCGATCACAAAATATCGCAGTGTACTTTAGACGTCAAAATTTGGCAAGTCATATTTTTCTGAAAAATATTGGACACGTAAAATTTATTCCACCAAATGTGTAAATAGTCAGCTTTTCCGTAATTTTCCTCGGCTTATCTTGATGCAATAAAAGCTTGAAGGGTGTCTGCAATTAAATCCTAGGTTGGATTTCGCTTTATTTATCCAATCACAGTATACTTGTGAAGCCTTGAATCGTCGATAATTATCGAAACAGCTTCCACACTGTGTAGTGTGGTGACGGAGAGCTTGGGTTCACGTAATACTTTTCATTTCATTCCTGCTGTTTTTGAAAACATATGAAGATTATACTGCCTTCCACGTCCCGTTTGACCAGTCCTACGTGAAGACCATTCCTTTCTACTCTATCTACGACTGCAGAACTTGAGTCTGAACCTTTATCAATTTCCGCATCTTCATCGTCGGCTGTTGGAACCTTTTTTTTGCCAAATGCCGGGCATTCTTCCCATTGCTTCCCACGGTATGCAAGCACTGCGTTTTTTGTGAGATTAACCAAAACTTTCCTGACGAATTGCATTATAAACACAAATGCCACAAAAAGAACAAAAAATCTTTTGTCAAATGTCAGAGAGAAGTTTTTATAATCTATAAAATATTTGCCAAAATGAAAGGCAATATTTTCGGCGGTCATTACTTTTTCTTTTCGGATCTTTTCTGAATGACGTGTGTAAAACATTTTCTTGAGATGAATGGAAATTAACTACATGGATAATGGGTTTTTGGAAAACAAACATTCTGTAGCAAAAAACACGTTCAGTTTGTAGCAAAAAAAAACGTTGCGTAATTACCAATGTAATTCACAGGAGTCTTAGAGAGTTTGCATAAAATAAATTTCAGCATCAAAGAAACTTAGGTAAAGTGTGAAACTATGAAGTCTATAAATCAATAAAAAAATTTTTCACCTTTTCAACACACATCTTTTCTCTCAAAATTGTATATTGGATCAGACAGGCGCACGCATTTCGCAAGATAATGATGCAAAAGCTGAAAAGTTGCGATGCTGTTTTCATGTTTTTAGAGAAGTGTTGACGGTGAACTGCGATACCACATATCGAAGATTTTGCTAGAGAAAGTTCAAATTGAAATAGTTAATGTACGCATGTGCGCTTGCAGCGTAAGTGAAAGTACGGAAGTACAGACACGGTAACCATGTCGTTTCACGCAATACACACAAAGTGCAAAAAAACAAGATATAGCGCGATGCATGTAGTAAACAATGGCGAGAGGCACAGGAAAAAGAACGATTGGATATAAATACTTTTTGTACATTTTACGGCATACTTATGGGAACAAGGACGTAATGATGATGTATCCTACTACATAGTAACATTGATCATGTTTTTACCTTAATGATAATATTATGATTTTTCACTTTAATATTGCCATGCTACCACTGCTATTAATGTAAACCCTTTGTCTTGTGGTGGTTCCTCATACTATTGTGTGAGGGGCGTGCTTAGGTTCACTATATTGAATATCTTTGAATATCTTTATCCATCAACTGATCGCATTATGAACAAAATTCAACATCGTCTGAGTAAAACGTTAGAAAAAACAGATTACAAATAAAGCACAAACGCAATGCTACCGAGCGTGGTATCTTAATTATTGTTTGAAATGCACAAAGTTTGCAGGATGTAACAATTAAAGAACAACATTCTTGTCAGCAATTTAACGCACTTGGGTCGTCACCTGCGAAGGAAGTGAACATGAGCTGCCAAGCATACCAAAAGCACCGCGCCACGTCACCAGACGACTTACAGCGTGATTGATTCAGTGGGGCATTCACGATCTACAGCATTGCACGCACAATTTGAACCAAGAAACCACGCAAAACAAAGAATTGTCATGCTCCTCTCTCACATCGCGAGCGGAGATCATCGAGCGACCCCGTGCACACCACGGAGCCCGATCAATGGCAACCACTCTTATCTTGTAAACAAAGCACTCCATTGCATAGCGCTTACGGCCACACATCTCTGCCTTCAGGGCAGAGCGCCATAAATGTTATGGCACACACCGCAATCGAAACTCGCGCCAAGACCGCTAACTAAAACTAGACTCGAGTTGCTCACCAGCGTCCCATGAAAAATACGTACTGCTATAAGAAATAGTGAAGCCGTAAACCACAGTATGCTTACTCTTGTACAGATTGAATCTCCTGCCTGCTGCGTTTCATGTATCCTAGCGAGTGTTCACGTGGCTCTAGTGGATCCTTTGGAACAAGCGCTCGTAGTGTGATTTTATACAAAATAATCCATTTGGTTCTTCACATTAGGTTCTGTACAATACAATTGTGCTGGAATGCAGATATCTTGCATTTTAGAGAATTCTGGACAACTGTAAGTCACAGCAGTTCTAACTGGGCTCATAATTTTCAATATGGTCATCTTCTTTAGATGTTTGAAAGAGTAACGATTTTAGTTATCTTTAGATGATCGCGCGTGTTTGATTTTGTCTTGAATAAAACACTTCTTGCAGAAAATGACGCCAACTGAAAAGCTGTATAACTTAATCCCATGGTAAGTAGGTCGTTTAAGACATTTCATGGCACACTGCACCTGTTGTGTGTACACATTTAGACATGTTTTCGAAATTAAGGGTCACAATATGTGTAATAACTAGCGTTTTTCCTACGCTACAGAAAAAATTTCGCAAACGTCCGTGGTTTAGCTATTTTTGTGAGTAGAAGGTGCTAAAGTTAACCATACTATACTAACCATACATACTAAGGCGAATTTCAAAATTTTCGGATTTGAAAATCAAAATGTCAAAATTTTAAACATGTATTGCTATTTTTGAAAAATATTTCAGCAAAATCCAAGTTTATAATTGAAAACCACAAGGGCACCAAGCAGTTCACCTGACTCATAAATTTTACGTTAATGCATGCCCCTACGCAAGTGCCTAGAGAGTGTTACTACAAAAGTCTTGCATTAATATGAAGATTTACAGTAGATGAATAACTACTCACTAGCGATCGTTCTGATAAAATCAGCTGACCTATGAATTTGAAAAAACAAGCTAGTGAAATTACAAGTGATGAATAAATTTATGCTGTTTTGTGTGCACTGAAGTTTTTGCTGATGGTCATCCAGTAAAAGAGGGAACAGTTGATGAAGTAAATGGTGTTGCCTTTATCGTCTTCATTAAACAGACATCTTTGGAAAATTTGCAGAATCTCTTAAAAGTGTAAAGCTAACGAGCTTATGTTGATGCAGTGACAAACCATCGGGATAACAAGTAGTCTCAGAAAAAAGCTGTTGTGTTTCATTCAACTGAATTTATTGACTTCACTGAGGACACAGCAACCAATGGTTTAACATTCAAGTCAGTCGTTACAACAAAAGCTGCTGCTGTGTGCGCTGCTGGTGGTGGAAGCAGTGACAAGTATGCAGCTCACCTACTTTCTGTACTTTCTACGCATTTAGGAAATGAAGAATGGCATCTGATCCAAAAATATTAGATTGCGTTGAAGGCTTGGCTGAAGAATGAAATTGAACTTTCGATGCAGTTTAACTATACACAGGAGCACAAAGCCGCAGCTTAAACACTAAAATGCAAAATACATTGTTGAGAGGATAGAAAAATCTATATTGCATTACTACCCTGTTGCTACTAATAAAAAAAATTTCCGCAACGAACAAAAGTTTCTACGGAAAATGTTCTGACACGCTTACGATTTTCGTTTTTTCAAATGCACAGGAGGTGCCTATCAGAGAAGCACCATGATTCGGGCCGACACGACTGCTGCACTTTCAGGAACGGGAAAGGCCACTTCCATTTGAGATGAGGAAACCATGAACAAGCAGGAAATTTTTACATGACTGATATATCACACACTCACAGAATCTTGAAGGAAAACCTTGAAGAAACAGGAAGTTTTAACATATCGCAGTGTCCTATGGCACCCACCTCCACTCCTCGCTCTCGCCTCAGTGCTGGGATGAATTTTTTTCTCATTAGTTAAATGTATCGCTCTGCGTTAACACAGTTACCGGACGTCCATCAGCGCATCCTCGAACTAATATGTTCCGATAATGCCATTACGACACAACGCGCACCAAACAGTCAATTTCAACACACTAAGTGGCTGATAGTGATGCCTGTGAGGCTGAGCCTGAGCCCTAAAACGCATATTCTGTCTGTTCACGTGACCATTAAAGTGATAATTTGCCTTGTCACTGCGATAATGAAGTCCAACAAATCAGGATGATATGCGATTCGCTGACTGATGATTTGCCCAATGGCACGTCTCTCAGACGTATTTACATCGGCCTGAAATTGTAAAATCTGCATACGGAAACGGGTGAAGATCCAGGCACATTATTGGCATAATCAAACTCCTTGAAAGATCTTTCTCCTAAGACAGACATCTTGTGGATATCCTTGGGGACTGCTCCAAACATTGTCTCACAGTCATGATGTGATTTTTGATCACCACTATTTCCCAAGTTATGACCCAAAGTCTTAAGAACTTCAAAAATGGCAGAGTCGCCGAGGGTTAAGCTGTTAACTGAAGTCACAGGCCTGATTCAAGAAGGATTTGCCGTTCGGTTCGGCTGAGGAGAAACTTTCAAGAGAAAACTTGCTGTGAAACGGTCTCGTCCTGACGATCTCCAACTCCCCGGAAGCACGCCGGCAGGACGACATCACCTCAGGTAAGCGGCCTGCGGTACGTTGAGCGTACTGTCACCAATTGAAGATTTCGTGCCCTGAGGGAGGGTTTGCTCTACATGAAAGGGTAACTGTGCTTTGAACGCAGCAGGTCGATCCTGTAACCGTTTATTTGTAAGTCGAGAAAACGCCAAATTTTTAAAAGATTGTTCTCGCAGTGCTGAAATTCTAGACAAAGCTTAGGATATATGATTTGTAAGTACCATTCTCACAATGCAAACGTTTATGTACCAGGCATAGCTACTCTTTCTTTTAACATCAAGCAAGGCTTGAAATGTGCCATGGTACAGAAATAGGAATAGATATACGTACGTAAACAACGGTGGAAAGGTTTGCATATTGATGAAAAAAACATTAAATTGAGCAGGCAGATAATCTCGTAACAGTTGAAATATATAAGAAGATGCAGTAAAGTTGGTGTGGGCGTTATAAAACGTGCGTGCGGTGAGTTTTTGTTTTATATACCAAAGCGAAAAAAGATGAAAAATTTCTTTCCTTCAGAAACATAAATTAAGCAATGGCAGTTTGATGCAACACATGTAAGTTTGTTGCAACTCCGATTGCAACAGAAATGGTCACAAGTTTAAACACCTGCAATTTTAGTTCTTCCTGATACTTCCCGATCTGCATCACAATTCACGAACACAGACGTCAAGCAATCACTAAGACCATTCTGATTCAATTTTCTACTACCATTGAGTAACCGTAGGTCGTTCACTCTTTGCAACTACATTCCTTTTCCAAGAATCCTCTGGCAATTGACACCATTATCTCCGTGTACAAAACGAAAGCTATTTCATAACCCCATCCATTCCTCTGATAAACGTGCGATAAAAACGTCGATTTCGTTGTTCATGTCTCCAGTTACGATAAGTATGATACTTTATGGCAAGGCATGTATTTCTGTAACAGCCTCAAAAACTGCAGCCCTGACATACTGCCTGCAACGATACTGTATGTGCAAGGCTCAGTGGTTTCTCATTGATGCAAAAGGCATCCGCCAACATTATCATTGTTTGATATTGTGAAATAACCTCATTGTTATTTTGTTATTAACAGTTGAAAAACCAACGTTTTGAAACCTTGAAGAAGTGTAGGGGACGTTCAAAGTTTTCCTTCCACCATATGGTATAATTTTTATCATGTGACGTCACTTCTTGTTGTAAAACAACTTCACATTGTCACAAATAACAAATCCATAGTTTCTAAATCCTTACATCGGTTAAAATGATTCATTTTCGTCTAGATTTAGATTTAAACAAATTCACCTTCAAAGGGAAAATCACCCTGAAGCGAAGGTGTTAAAAGTCTCAAGAACTCTAAAATTAGACTCAAGTCAGAAGTTGTACATAAGAACTCCACAGCGGAGGGATAAAGTCGGAGCTAACCTTAAAAAATCAACAGTGAGAGGGTCAATAGGTATAACTAACAAAACAACGCAAGTTATTCAGATGCTTGGTTTCAAATACAGTATATTTTGACGGCTGTGATAACAGACTTCCAGCCATTTAACTCTCTTGAAGGACAATGCACGCACCATCACTCTTTTATAGTATTTCTGGGAAAACTACTTTCTGAAAAGAAGTTCAACTTTCTGTCAAATGCCACTTCTTTTGTGATCAAGCAGAACTGTTATAAAGCGCCTGTATGCCCTCGTCAGACTGATGCACTTTTTTGTGTTACAACATGAAAGGGCCACATTTGAAAACAACATAAATTAATTCAAAATAGAATTAAGCTAGTCTTGAAAGTGACTTCCTTAATCGTAGAAGTATTCCTTACAACAGTGTGGTTCAACTACTTTTGACCTACGGGCCAGTTTACAAAATCGCGACAACTCGCGGGCCACTTCCAACAAAATGATGCATAAAATAAGAGATTCGCGACATTTAAAACTAAAAAGGGAAGATAAGTGAGTGTGTCATTTAAATTATTACACAATACCAAATAGCAATTTATTACAGATCTCTATCAGTGGGATGTCTGTGGTCGAGGCTTCTCTGACACTATCATTCCACTGTCAACACCAGTGTTAGTGGTGCGAATCGAACACTATGATCCACTGTTTCGCTTGCCCTTCGATTTCTGTTTTCAGACTTGACTTGCTTCGTAGTACAAAATGTACCCTCACACATGTATATGTTTCCAAACATCGAGTCCATTTTAGCGCGAAATCTTCAGTTTGGGATATTTATTTTTGCTGAGTTCATTGCGCCAGATGCACTCTTCAAGACAACGAATGCCGGGGCACCGATAAAACGCAGAGGTTATCCAGACAGGTGCCCCAGCGGAGG
>JGI24159J19872_10012427_pt1 | contig 11097 bp, 6 predicted proteins | sample Ectturendosymbi4_FD_19872 | JGI IMG/M metagenome (IMG submission 19872)
TCTTTTTAGTTTTTGAAACATAATGAATTCTCACTGACCCGCAAAAAATGTGCGACTTGCTAATGCTTATTTGTGTCTGCATGCACGCCTTAGATAAAAAAGGTTTTAAAAGCAGAAATGGTTTGCAAAGAAAGGACAAGCCAAGGTTTTGGGTGGTCTTTATTTTCAAGTTCAAAGTGGGTTCTTTAACTCGGAATATCTTTGTTAGCATGACATCAGTTTGACGTCTGTTGAGTAAACGTAATGTGTGCGTTTCATCTTGTCTGTAGGCGTGGCATGAAGATACAAAAACCTTGATCAAAGGAGTGGTTAACTGATGTATTCTAGCGGGTTCTAAATTGATTCATAGCAATAATACCCTGAAGTTACCTGACACTGACTCTAGTGCCATGCTTCTCCAGTAGCTTCAAAAACCACATAGTATTTATTAAAGCGTAACAAGAAAACCAGATCTTCGTTTTTTGGGGACTAAAACAAGCGATAATTCATACATGTTTAAAAAACNAAAAATAAGTTTATTTTGTTGCGTTTTTTATTGCAATTTTCCAAAGATATTCATCTTTAGGTCATTCTGATGTCTCTGCNAGTTTCAGTCAAAAATCTCAGTCGCAGGTACAATGCTGCCGCTTTGTAACCGTATCATGTGGCCCCTGATAAATATCTAATTAGCATTAAAAATTCTNAACACCTCTTAACAATTGAACCACGTAAATCAGATTTTTGCTGTTATCGATCGACCCGAAAAAATTACCCAAGAAGATACGCACTGTACGGTCTTCACGCTGCAAGGAAAATTCTGCTTGACCCCTTTAAACTCGCCGCCTTCGAATACCTGAATACACTCTCGCTGTATACAACCTTTAGTTTGTTAAAGCAAACGCTGACAGCGCATACTTAGAGCGAGTTCAAACATAGGAGCCCAGCGTACGGTTTTAAAGCTGTTCGTACTGGGCCAGGTTCGCCAAAATGAGAATGGTATTACAACAACTGAAACTTAAAGTGGTCGTTTACGGAACGCGGAACAAGTCAAATTAATCTACGTGCCACGAGACAGGTAATGAGCGCTTAAAGAGGATTTCGCGATGTTCCACGCACTTCAACTCAACAGTTATAAAATTACACGTCAGTTACTGACAAACATACAAAGATTCGGCGTCTGAAGGATTTTTCCAGGGCCAGGCCAATAGTGTATTTTCCATGGGTAGCCAAAAATATTTTTGCAGGGGGAGCCAAAAGTGGCAATACTGCATTTTACCTTCTCCGAAACTTAGAAAACAACATTTTCATTCGAAAAATTTGATGTAAAAATGTCAAATTTCAAAATCCAGGGAGGCCAAAGCCTCCCCTGCCCCCTCTTCCGACGCCCATGGATTCACTGAGATTTGAGGCACCTTTTTCACAGCGTAGCCAATAACAAACTAAAAACTAAAAAATAGGCAAAAAATCTTCATAAATCATAGTTTAAATCCCAATATTAGGGTTTCAAACCAGTGTTCCCAATAAAAAATAAAACCAGTATTGTCTTATTGTTCGGTGTCGTTTTAGGATTTCATTTAACTTTAATTGCATCGTTGGGCTCTGCAATCTGGTCAAGTAGGCTGACTTGAAATTTTGTTTTACGCTTGAGGGCGCTATGGAGAAATTAATCGAAAATGCAGCAGTGCTTCAGTGATTGGTACACGTCAATCACTTGTTTTTGTATGTAGTTGTTTCACAATCTACCCGTTAAGGTGGCCACCTGGCAAGTGCAAAGGGCGTGTGAAGCTGTTGTTTTGCTGTTACAAGACTATTGCTCCAACAAACGCATCGTGCGGTAACTTCCTGAGGAAGATCCCTTGTAACACTTGTTTCATTGCACGTTCCATGAAGACGCATTCGGTCGAATATTATCTTGGCAGCGCAAAGTCAGAGTTAAATTTAAAAACCAGCGCCTTTCTTTAATACGTGCCATTTTTGACAAAGAGTGAAATATCTTGCAATCTTTTGAAATAAAAAGCAGCGTAAAAATTAGAGCAACCACTTTACTTCGTATTTTTCTCGAACATGGTCACATCCTATAACGAAATGTTTAATGACGCAACGGGCTGTACTGTTTGGTTTGGGTGTGTATAAAGCAAACCAAATTTTTGAGGTCAGCTTGTTCACACAACAATGCGAAAACTTTACAAAGGTCCGTAAACCTATTCTACTGCACGAATTGAAGGTTTACAGCATACTGTAGGTCCCAAAGTCTGGCTTTCGGGCTAAATATATTTAGCCAGCTAATCAGTGCCAAATGATTACTAGAGCTGGCCTGCCGGTATTATGTGGCACACTCAATGTATAAGGAAACTTGTTAATGCCCATACAAAAACGTTTATTGCTGTACCTTGTAGCATATGAAAAAAAATATGAAAAGATTTACTGTTATACAAGCAGGAAGATTTTTTCAATAAACACCAGTGGTGGCCCGCGGCTTTGTGCAAGTTTTAAAGTTTGGCCCACTGTGCATTTGAGTTTGACACCCCTTGTTTACAGCTTATTAAAGCCAGAAGAAGAGGTGTTGATCCTGACAAACTGCTTTTCTCAATTAACCACATTATTTTCAACGATTCAAACGTGAATAGCAGGTTCTAATCCTTTCACACATAGTTTCGTTTTGGAAGCATAGAAAGAATGCTAACACAAGAACAAGGGAAACTCGCCCTCAAACCTAGGCCAACATTTTAAGAGCTTCAGAGTTCCTAATGTTCGAAAGAATGGCAAACATGCAAAGGAAAGCGTGCTTTGTGATTGGCAATTCGAAAGCTGAAAACATAACGCAAGATGCTAATTTCAAAACCAACTAAACAACCCACTGTTGCAGGCAATAACCTGCAGTGACTGTTGCCTGCAACAGGGGTGCTTAAACAACCTAATGTGACAGTATGCGAGTGGTTTGATAGCGCAGAATGGCTACTGAATTAATATATTGATTTGTCAGCTTAGAAAACAAAACACAGCATAAGCAATACCATTTACAACATTTTTACAACGTAGGAAATAACTGCAATAAAAACTTGAAAAGCAATAACCAAAATGAAATCAACTTTTCCGTTTATTAAAACTCACATACGTACATAGTTTAAAATAAAATATATATTTTACACTCAGAGGCATCCTATTTTTGTATGGTATTACTGAGAATATTCCAACAGTTTATTCACACCAAAACTAAACTCTGTTTGTTACCGGAGAATTTCAGGTGCTGCAATGTATTCTGTTCTTCGACAAAGATGTGTTTTCAAGACATCTTGGAAAATTGCTTGAGCAGTACCTTGGGTCATTATGCCCTCAACAAGTAAATTGCAAAACTTTCACTAACAAGCCAACAATTTGACAAGATGTGCACTGCAATAAATTGCAAAAATTCTCCATCAATTAATATGCACTGAAATACGCTTCGACACTACAAAACCACTTGGAACACCCAAAAACAGCAAAATGCCTATCAGATCACGAACTTCTGTTTCGTTAGTGTCATATGTTAATCCAGTTCTGCGCTTGCAAGCAATTCTCAGATACATTTTCATTTTTTTGATTTGTCCAAGTTGCAATTTGTTATACAATAGTATCATCAAAATAGATTTCAAGGTGGTGTATGCCTCGTGGCCTTTACCCATATTTAGTTACCGAAACAGTACTATGGGGTCATTATTACCCCACAAATATATGAAATGCAAAATTTTCACCAAAGAGCCAGCATAAAAACAAGGTTGGACTAGTGGAAAAGGACACGAAAAAGCTAAAAAAATACACCACCACAGTAATTCACAACATTACCCAGTTGTAACGATCATATGAGGCTTGGGTCATATCGACCCCATGGTACCACTGCACGGCTAGCCGAAGTGTGTTGGATACTGCTCTCACTTCAATTACGATATAAAGCCACATCGTATAAGTGTAATAGCCATAAACAAGCCTAAATGGAAAACTTATTGTTAGAAAGAACACCCATTGGCTTTTTTTATAAATGCAGTTAGTGTAACACTGTAAGTTAATGCTGCTCGCAGATTCCGACTCGCCAGTCACTTGCTCTTTCAATTGCTTGTTTCTCATAGTAACATTAGTACAGTGCCTCCCAACTGGTACGACCTCCCGACGGACTAATCCGATGCATAAATTCAGATGACCCACAGCATGAAAGACAGTCATAGATTGTTATTTTACTTTGCACGTTACGTGGACTGCACGTAGATGATAGATCAACGGGTGAACTTACCTTCGACTTTCGGCTCAGTCGCCCTGCAAACCTCATTGTCTTAAAAATTATAACACAAATATTTTTTTGTAAAGATTTTATTGCCGGTGGTAAATGTGAGTGGATGCAAGTTTGCAACGCCCTACTTGTACTTCCGAATCGACGCAGCCGACGGGTGCCTCTGCATAGGGTCCAGACCACAGCATCTGGACAAAGTCTTACACGATTGCAAATATTCGCATTGCTTCTGCCAACTATGATCCCTTTTTTCATAAACGTTTTGAACTAGAGTTCAAAAAGCACTGAAACGCAAATGGCAGTGGACAAACAATTTTGAACAGAGACTGCATGAAAAAATATTTGCATTGTTTGTTTTTTTATTTCTCGATTTCGTACAATCACAATCATCTTATTGCGTAAGAACAACTACCCTTGTAGAATTTTCCACTGGATTTCCATAGGCTTATAATCGTTTGTTGAGCTGGTGCAGTGCAGCTATATAATTGATGCTTTTTCATATTGCAAAAGAATAAGACATAAGTCACCTTTTTCGTCGCAAACAAAACAAACAATCAAGTTAGTGTTGCTATAATGTCAACTTACTGATGTGACACAGGCAACTCATTCTCTGACAATTGTAATTCTTAGACTAAAATCGCATTGTGCAACACCTTTGCACAGAGCAGCGATTGCCAACTTTTCCTGTTTAACGTTTAATGATTCACACCTATACGCAATGAGATTCAAAAAGAAAACAACACAAACATAGACTGCGCTAGCAAGATGCATTGATACAAATTAACTATGTTTTTCCATGTGATAAAAACTAAATTAAACCAAACATACTTTTAATGAGGAAGTCGAAAACTGTGATGTCCTACGGATGATTTGAGCTGCATTCATCCGCAAAGAGAAACTTCTTGTAGTTGGGAGGGATGGTTGGTTAAAACAATATGACAGTCTATTGGTTTGATCTGAATACAAGGTTTCATGCGCGTAAAGCATTTATACGGTAAACGTTGTTAAGATATTTGCGAAATGAAATATATGCGAAGTTAGTCAGACAGAAAATTTGGCTCACATTTGTCACAAAAAACGATCACAGATTTATCATATTTTTGAAACTTTCGGCGCTGACATGTAGTGGGATTGCGTCACAACAGTTATGGATTGTGTACTTGTGTCGCAAAAACGAACTGGCTGAGAACGAGGTCTGCAATCACGTTTACATGAAATTTATTTTCAGTCGATGCATAGGCGTATCCAAGGGGCGGCCCAGGGGGGCATGCCCCCTCTCAATTTTTAGCATATCTAGTCATTTTGTGCTTTGAGTGGCGGTATCCTAAACAAAATACTGTTGCTCGCCTGAAATCAAACATTTTGCCTCCCTGCAAAAATTTATTTGGCCCCCACCGAAATTTTGGGCTGGCTGCGGCACTGATTCGATGCTATGATTCGCGAATGAACATCATTGCGGACCCTAACTGCAGACCCCGGAATGCATTAAATCTTTTCTCGCTGACCTCCTTCGTGTTCATTCCAAGAAAATGCATTAGTTCAAAAACCTGGCGTGATGATCAATTTCTGATATCGGAAATGTAGTTGGCAAACTGAAATCACCCTGGTAGTGCGTTTGCTGCTTTGACCCACTGACAAGTGGTTTGAAATTTAAATTTTAGCGGACCTTTTGCGCTCTTTGTGGTGAGGGATTTCACTTTGCGATCCTTGGTTATTGATCATGTGACATATACTCTCTCGGCTTGTAACCGGTCATTAGCCATGGTGACCCGTACGCTTAGAACAATCGCGTCAAGCTCAATAACACTGCCAGAAAATAATTACCAACGATATTTATGATCAACAATGATGGTCAGCAAAATTATTTTGAAAGGCCGAGCAAGCTTGTTCGACCTTGATTTCTTATTCATCACTATAGTGTTGCTCTACGTTTTCCGGAAATATCAGATTTTTTCAAGAAAATTCTCAAGCAACTAAGACAAAAGTTTTGATCGCATCCCTGCCCAACATTTGAGGCACCTCTCCCCGACTCCTACTCTATATTAACAGCTTTGAACACCACACTGCAAACATCCATGTTATGATCTGTATCCATCTCAAGACCCCCAAACCAGGTTAGATTACGAATGCACATCTTCTTTCCGCTAATAACTCCAAAGCGTAAATCCAAAGCCTAACAACTCCAAGGCGTAAATTTCGATTGACAGAGTTTAAGGGCGTTGGCTCTGAAAGTGATGAAGGAATGAATATTGCGCGAAAAAAATAAAACCAAAATACACAGTCTCCATTTTTGCAGGAAGAATTCCTTGCTTTTTACGCAGGAGGCTCTCAGCTGCTTAGTAGAAAAAGTTCTACACATAATTTACTGTAATCGTTGACTGAATAGATTCAAATGCACTTCCTGTCACCCATTTGCGTGGTCGCCAAGGGCGTACGCAAAGGGGGTAGGTTGGGGTTAAACCTCCCTCCTTGAGGTTGATATTTTACAAAAACTTTATTATAAGGGAAGTGCATAGGGCTTGATTTTTACAAAAATAAGGGGAGTGCGTGTACAAGAATATGCCTATTGTGTCAACAAACTTCGCTTGAAAACATGAATATGACGTCAAATTGTGACGTCACAAAAAGTGCACATCAAATACAAATGACCACCATATGCCACTGAATGAAACCCTCCCTATGAAAATTTTCTGCGTACGCCACTGGTGGTCGCCGTGACTTATTCCAGCTTATTTGTCACTGCCACTTAACAACAGTAAACTCTAATACAAAATGAAACGAAGCGAAAACATTTCATAAGTCCATTTGTTAGTGAAAACTGAGCATGGATGATTGGGTACCTGTAATAACATGTAACAAAGCACTTATTACACAGGTAACAATAACAGTTTCGAATGACCAAAAGAATTTGACCACACGTTGCAGAAGAACAAAAGAGCAAGTACACGGTTCAACATGCCTTTTACTAAAATCCGGCTTTTCTAACTTTTCAAGTCTGTTTTTTCTTACTTGTCAAAACCAGTTTTTCTGAATTTTCAAATCCGTTTTTTCTTACTTTTCAAGCCGCACGTAAAATGCTTTAAAAACAAAACAAAGCTGCCGAACCATTTAATTTAACTGGGCCCGCGAAGTTGGTAACAAAGCTATTTTCAGAATATTTTGGCAACCAACTCTTCCTTCGTGAGCCACAATTTGCCTATCATTACCNCAAATGATACAAAAAATTATTGACCGGTCTGTCATGCAGGAGCAGGCCGCAAGTAGTCGCTGACCCCAAGTACACCTTTGCCGAATCCAGGGTCCGTCTACCCCAAGTTGTGAATTGCTGGGTTAGAGTATGCTGTACACCCATTTCTAAATATTTGCGTTTTCCAGTCTAATAGCGGAAATTTTACATCTACCATTCCATAAGAAATTATTTGTTGTTTTGTTTGTAGCGCCCGATTGCCCAATAATTCTTATGCAATATTGATGCAATTTTTTACTCAGTTTTGTGGCGTATTCTTTTGTTTTGGGAACGCTGTACCCATGCTATTATTCGTCATGAGTGTTGCCATGGCACGAGCGCGTGCTGCGGTGCGGTAACACAAAGCAGTTGCTTTGAAAAATGCGAGACAGCTATGCACAAGGAACTATGCTTTAAAATTGAAACATGTTCCCAAACGATTATGGTAAAGTTCAGTTTTAAGTGATCCAGCTTTGGCATAACCCTGGAAAGCAAGCGAAATCGTCTTAGACAGTATGTAACATCAACTTTCATCTCTTTTTAAATTCCTTATGCAAAGTACTGTAAAGTTCATGCAGTATTGTTGGGAACATTTTTATTTTCTAAAAATGTGTATTTACTTTGACATGCTTCAACGCTCACTGGCCAAGCCCATAACCAGAGTTAGTGTCTAGATGCGTCATTTTCGTAAGACAAGAAATTTTTGAAAAACACTACGAAATTCTAAAAACTTGCTCATGGTTACAGCCGTGGCGTCGCTTTCTATTTTCCAAGACAAAATTAAAATAAAGTTGGTATAACTTGCCTTTGGGATGACATCGACAACACAGCTGTTCATTGTGTGGGCAAGTCCTGCTGGCAGTGTGTACTTGCGTCATACTTTGGGAAATATCCTATCTTTCGTAAAAGAAAAAGTTTCTGAAAAAGACATTTACTTGCAAATTTTTCTTGCGCTTGTTCACTTATCCACTTCGCGTGGAAATGATTGCGTGCGTATCTTCGCGTAAAAACAGCCGTTGACAATGGAACGCAGTTTACGCAAATGCTATTCACCTTTGGTGAGGCACGTCAATAGCCGCGGACACTATATATAGCTTGGGTTGAAAGAGCCGCATACCACAGGCTTATTCGTCAGCAAGCGCTGTCACCACCTTTTGAATAACAATTGTGTTGCTCCTAACCCAGGGCGTTGTCTAGCAATGAAAGGTAGCCTTAACCTTTATACANCCTAAAATTTTGGGAAATCCTTTAGTGACTGGGTGTTNTTCGCTNANTCATCGNGAAGAAAAAAATTTCGCCATCTTGAAGGGACATTCTCCGTTTTCTCAAGAAAGNAAANNTGCACGTGCAGGGTGAAACACATGACATATCCGNACAAATTCTATCAATAAGAACTTTGGAGAAATTTTCAAAAGATTTTTGCTTGTTTTTTAAGTGAAGCGCCTTTCATTCCAAAAATTGTTCCCTTTTTCAGCTTTATCGATGTTTTGTCATCATTTTACGTCTTTGTGGGAAAGCATTTACCTGCATTCTCACAGCGTTAAATTCCAAATTTTCTCCTGCACTTCGAAAATGATGCCTTTCACCAAGCTCATTTTGCTTTTTCCTTTGGCCTTTTGATACTTGGTATGCTGAAGGTCTTAGTGGCTGAACGGCTGGTATCCAGTGGTGGGATTCAGATTTTTCTCACTGCTTCTCTCAGGTTCTCTCACTCCAGGACTCACTAGCAACAGTTTCTCTCATTATCACCGTCTCCAGAGGCAACCATGCTGGTTGGCCCGATAAAAGTGCAAAGGTTGATCTTTGTGTCGCCAACTGGTACAGTCTATACCAAGGGAAATTATTGATTTTAATTATTCTCCCAACTTTAAAAAAATCCAGATAATGGCTAAAGCATAATTAATACACTGAGCGGACAATATCTGATTAATGACTATTAAAATGTAATGACAAGGAAAATGCTGTCGTTTGAAAAAATTAATAGGGAAAATGCTTTAACTTGAGTCTTTCATTCATTATTGGGGCTACAAAAACTAAATCTTCTGACGATTTTGTAGCTGCAACGTGGCTACAGAAAATAATAGCTACAGCTTCAAAAAATACAGCTAAAATCTTAACAGCTACAGTGTTGTCTGCGTATGTGGAGAAGTGAACAAAACTAGTTGGTGATGATTGCCGTCGGTGTAGCCTTTGCAACGACGCTCTCGTTCGAACGATATTTCTGTCGAACCTGTTTTTAGTCCTGTTTTTCACCAAAGGTTAGTAACAAGTCTATGAGAGATCTGCCAAAATAAGCTAAGTAAAAGGTGTTCATAAGGAAAATTGAGAACTCCTGACTTCAGCCAACAACCGGTTCTCGGGTTTAAAGAAATTCCAAGAATAGGTTCTTACGAACCGGTCGAATCCCATCACTGTTGGTATCAAATTTTAGTATACGAAAACCGCTATGGTCCTGTTGTACTGCTGCAGTTCAATCGCTGTGCAGGATCTGTGAAGAATCAGTGCGTTGAAAACATGGAATCAACTAAGTATTTAAGCTAGGCATTGAGTTTGCCAGTACATTATTTTATCAACGAGGTAGTCGAACAGCAGCTAAACTCTACAGATCTAACAAAGTTTTGTGTCGTTGATGGGAATTATGCGAAAATCCGTGCTGACTGAAACCAAAACATTGTGATACCAGGGAGAATTGCTGGCAAACTAACGTTATTTCCCTTAGACGGCAGCAGCTCAAGATAGAAGAAATGTTCACAGCAAGTTCAAAGCGAAATGCGTCTACTTTCAATCCATTCCAGTGGCGCAAATTAGCTGCTAGGTAATTCGGTAGACAGAGCGTGACGCTAGAGGAAAGGCGCTTTGAAGAGCAACGCATTGACGTAAGTTATGACGCAGCAAGGGGCGTCGTCTACGTCGCGTCTTCACGCACGCTATTTTGAAAGCTTGCGGTGGGACTTGTACGCAGTTGCAACTAATCCAAGCTTTTGAAATATCAAGAAAGACTTTTCTGACAGGAAACGTTTCTCCCCTAATCCATAAAACGGAATCAGTCAATGCTCGTCATTATGAATGTTTTGACTGTGAGGCAGTGGCGTAAGCAGAAAACTTTCATGTAGGGGGTTTCATTCAGTGGCGTATTGTGTCATTTGTATTTTGTGTACGATGTTTGTGACGTCATATTCATGTTTTTCAAACAACGCTATGGCGAAGTCTGCGCTGTTCAGCCATAGCAGACAAAATAACGACAATTGTTTTGGATAAAGTGAACTACCGCGGAANCCAATCTTAAACATGCGTAGTGGGCGAAAGGTCTGCAAAAAGTGGTGAGATGGTTTCTGGATGCAGACGATAATCCAGTTTCCCACTAANATCAACTTATTACTTTTTGGCCTATTTACAATCTTCCTCAAAATTTGCATGCAAATCCATTCCGTNGTATTTGCATTAAGTCNACAAATTAACAAGCAAAAGTATGCGAAAACAAGTAATCTCCTTTGCGAAGGTAATAAAAATTTTTTAAATATCCAGCTCAAGGTTTTTTAACCCCACCTTCCTTGCGTGCGCCCTTGCTGTGAGGTTGTTCATTCACTGTCCTGCACCTCTGTGTTGAATTGGCGCCATAGGTCTGGATTTT
>JGI24159J19872_10012428_pt1 | contig 11097 bp, 8 predicted proteins | sample Ectturendosymbi4_FD_19872 | JGI IMG/M metagenome (IMG submission 19872)
CAGAATCAGACAAATCGGGTCCATACAGGTCCATAACGGGTACCTAACATTTCCACAATAAAAACCTGATAAAAGCATTTGGTTTTGTCTCTTATCTAGAAAAATAGAACCAAGCTCCTGCGAGTTTCTCAGCTAAATAATTTTGATATGGCCAATTTTTGTAAGTTTCAAAACGACATGCAAAATTTCTCAAGTCGTGGCAAACCGGTAAGTCACATTTGAAAAGTTCTGCATTTAAAACTTGACTGTAGTTTGCCATTACTTACAGGTTTGTGATGCAAATTGAATGACGGGAGAAAGGTTTATTTATCTCACGTGCCGGTACCACCAGAGCACATTGTTTCATCTTTACGGAAAAAATTGTGTGATCTACAGCCAAGTCCGGCTGAGATTGACGTCACTAATTTGATGAATTTTCAAACATTGGACATGTGTGATTCGAACCGCAAACTTTTGGATCCGAAAACGTGACAGTTGATGCACTCAGATTAACGTCACTAATTCGATAAACTTTAAAAAATTACCATGGCAAGGTTAGAACCCGCACACCTTCGGATTCAAAAACATTACAGTTGATGCACTCACACTGACGTCACTAATTTGATGAATTCCAATACGGAGCGCAATGTTATTCTAACCTGCAAACCTTTCGATTTAAAACTGCAGTCATGTCGCTGGATAGGATCATGAAACCAATGTGCAAGACTCGAGAATCGAACCCGCAATCCTTCCCAGCACCACACCTCTTCCACATGATACTCCACCCCTGAACAATTGCACATCATAATACCATGAAATGTAGCACCGCCATATTCTTCCACCAAGCCTCGAAATGCACATCATCCACTACTGACCACCTTTCGCTAATTTTTCCACACATTTTCACTATTTTTTCCATCAGTTTCTCTCCTTACTCCCGTCTCATACGGCTAAGAAGTATGTGATTGCGTTTCACCAGCGTAGGTTGTCATTAGCAGATAGGCCTTCCCACCATATTGCCTTTTGTCTCAAGCGTTATTTTCTGTGAATGAACGTGAAGGCTCCCAACTGCCTCACCGTCATCCAACTATTCGCAACAACCCAAATTTATTGAGTGTGATTTAGATAAGTCTGTGATTCAGCAAACAGGTCAAATTTTACAACCAAACTAAAAGAAAACAGATTATCTTGAGAACGATAAGAGTACTTGTTACTTTTGCTTATCTTCTTTGCAACTGTACGTCATGCGTTTGCCTGTTAACAATTTAAGTAAAGATGAGTTGTTTTTGTCCATTGAATTTCCAATCGGAAGTGCCATGATTAAAATTTTGCAAGAATTGTAATGTTGAAGTAGCTTAATTAAAATATATATTCTTCAGTTGAAGTTGCGAACTTCTAAAGCGACAACAGATTTTTCATATGTCAAAGCATGAAACAGTCGCAGCACGCAGACCTTAGCCGAGCACGTTATACATTGGTACCCAATGCGTGTATAGAATAAAGATGTGGCTAACTAACCCACCCACTGTAATGACATGTTACTGCGAGCGTCTTCATTTCAAGGCTTTTCAGTCAAATATACCATAAAAAATGTTGGAAAATCGTGTTTCCCGCAAATCGCGTATGCAGCCTATAGGCTTCTCCACAATTGCCTGAACAGCAGAGATGTCCGCAGAGCACAAAAACAATATCGGTTGCCTTGTCAAAGTACATCTTCCACGTGCCTTTGCATGACGTGTTGCAGCTACAAATATCCATACCAATAACAAAATTTAAATCGTACGTTTTTCGCTTTCCTGTCCTCTTCTTGTTTGCTTCATCTTCATCACGTGTGCTTATCTGCCCTGATGCGTTTTGTATTCATTTAAGTAATGTTTTCATTTTTGAGCAGTCACCGATCCCGGTCATACGCACTAAAATTTTTAAAGTCGTGTCCTTGGCAATATCATTTTGTGCACAGTACCAAGTTGTGGTTCGATTTACCAGTTTTATCGTTTCTAAGACCAATGTAAAACGACAATTCTAGAGGTACCTTTTGCTTATGCCCAGACTTCACTCTGATTTGCGCTTTAAGACAGAAAACAGAAAAACTTTAGTTTTTCTTTAACAGTCTGCTTCCAATGACTTTGGTTAAAACGGGTTTGTGGGTGATGTTCGTTTAACAGTCTGCTTCCAATGACTTCGGTTAAAACGAGTTTGTGCGTGATGTTCATTTCGACGAGCTAACTATGAACAGCAGATCAAAACTTAAAAACTCCGAGTAACCAAAATTTGATTACAAAGTCTGCTTAGATTTCTGTGCAAGATTTACACCAGCGAGCATAATGCAGCAGACCATAGCTACATTATACTAAAAGTGAAAATGCAATGAAAACTTTCACCAAAAGCATTTTATTCATTCGTATATGCTATCTACTTCAGCGAAGTGAAAGTTTTCTTTGTTTAGTGCTTACGTCTGTCGTTTACAGGAAGCAAAACCTGCTTTGCTCGCTTGGGGTGGGTGGAACTGAAATCCAACATTTCATCACTGCAGCTACAAAGCTAGATCCGAAATTTAACAACAAACGCTTACTTAAGAGCTGTTTTTTCGTCATGTATTACATGTGCCGGCGCATTTTTATCGCAATTATGCTGTGCATAGGCCAACTGCGGTTTCTCTTAACTTTCCGATGTATTGCGCGGAGAAATAAACTGAGTTGCTGGACACCTTCAAAACTGGTCAAGTTTCGGCTTGCAATTCCTTTTGAAAAAACCTATAGCAAAATTTTTTTCAGTTAAAAACAATATTTTCGCTAGACTTTCACTACCTTCAACAACTTAGGTATCTTGCTTTTCAGAGGCTAGTATTACCAGACTTTTCATATCAATTATTTCTTGCAAGGTTAACAGGTTACAAAAGTTCGCATAATTGAATAAAAACAAAACATATTACATGCTTGTAACAACAACAGTATGTGGAAGATTCAGTTTATGTTTACGATGGCGAAGTGGAGCATGTAACAAAAAATGGATTTTCACTGACCGCATGTTTACTTTAAAAGTCCCAACAGCTTCATNAAATGTATGCTTTATCTTCATCTCACAACAAGATATTAATGTAGCGGGAAAATTGGTTTCAAATCACTTTTTTNCTCAATGTTCAGAGAGCTACACTGAATTGAGCTCCAGTTTTTGGAGTTTTGAAAAAGTCTTTTAGCTCCTGTAAATCTGAAACATTATCTTGGAATTAGAATTACAACAAAAATTTTAAATGATCTTGCCGTCATAAAAGTTGAAGCCAAATTTAAGATGTTCACCTCACAATGACTCGCATTACAAAACCGGCATTTCACAGTTTCTTACGAATGCTCAAAGTTGAAAGATTCTGATAAAATATCGCAAAAACAAATTGGTGCCATATCGCCGCGCATTTACAAAAACTCTCAGCCGCAAAAACTGGCAGAGCAAAATACAACTATTTTGTATAGTTACAAATCATCATTATAATGTTTGGGTCAGAACACGAAGCCACAGCGGTGCCTTACTGCACCTGGGTCTTCAGAAAATGATATATTTTCTCTGTGGGGCCAGTGAACCTGTGGCCATCCTTGGCAAAGGTTGGCATCAGGGCATAAGTAAGCAATAACATCATTTGCACATCGGCGCCGAAACCTACCTTAAATGAAAAGGAATTAGCACAACGGTGCCAACTATTTGTTAGTTGAAGTTCTGTTTTACGATTGAAAAATTGTTGTTCAAAACCTTTATCAATGTTTTATACTGCAAAAGTGCAATTTTTAATTGCAATTAATTCATCAGCCCTTGTTCGTGTGCATGCACTATGTTCATAATCAAATACAAGCTTCATCCAGATTTGCGAACAGGCCGCCAATTTTCTCTAACTTGTTTCAAGCACGTTTGGAAAGGAATTAACACATGCTTAGCAAATCATAATGTTTGATCGGATTACGTTGTGAAAAAGCGACACGAAAAAAGGCTCAATTTTAACGGCAACCGTAAATCGCTACATAACTTACCTTTGGGAACTGCTCTTGCGTGCAAGGGCTCGTCTGGGTATATTTTTGGAAACACGCGTTTTGCTCTGATTGCCCCACAGGTGATCCCCTGGTTGTTTTCGCATGGTATTCCTGTTTGAAAATGTTTAGTCCAAAGTCCACTCAATCTAAATCCCACTGATCAGCCCAAAGTGATGCGAGTGGTTAGATATTCAAATTTTCCTGTTTCGCATTGCTGCTTTGTTTTCCGTTTTATCAAGTAAGATTGGGAGATCAGTTTAATAGCTATTTGCAAACCTTTGGTTCCATCCACTCGTTCCATTTTTGTTTTCTTAACTAAAAAACAAGGAATAGGTTACGTTTGAAATTTCAACCTCGTAAGTAGCAAAAAGTCACGGCATTCCATGAGATGTAATACCTTTTGACCAGGACATTTAAAATTTCGTTTATTTAATGTTCGTATCGCAATCCTTCAAGTTGCGTTTGCTAATAGAGATTTCGCACAGTAAAATGTTTCTCTTAAAAAGTTAAAACAAACGTTTTTGCAAGTTAAATTTTTTTTGTCGGGGAGGAAACATCAACTCCTTTAATCCTACGAAGTAGCAGCTTGTTTTGAATGGTAATTAGTGTTGTGCGTACCGCTCAAAGCGTAAGCTTAACCATTGATTAGTACAGATTAAAAGTGGCATACACTGATGAAATTTCCATAGACAAGCGTATATCAAAACAAAACTTTGTTTGACCATGAAATAGAACATTTCTCCTGTCAATTCTTGATTCTGTGAAACACCATCAGGCATTTGTGCTAATGCTCTGCGTGCTAGAATCTGTATTTTTACACCGCTTTTTCCAAATATATCAAATATATTTTGTTCTGTCAAATTTCCTCTGGAAAATACCAAAACTTTCAAAATAGTGAATAGTTTGTTTCTTTATTGAAATTTACGGACACTCTTGGTGGTTGTCGGATGAGCAAGGTTCTCCAGGGCTATATCCAAGCATCAAACCATGTTTTGTTTTTCCGAGTATTGTTACTGTTTTTCATAAGCAATTACATGGCTGTTGAAGTTCCAACCAAAGGTTGTGTAGGCTCTTTCAAGGTAATAACTGCTTTATAGAGTTTTGAACCTCAACGTTTATTCACCATGTCTTCTCCATATTTTTGCTGAACCCAAATCCTTCGCAGCTGTTACTTCAAGGACGGATGAAACGTCAGCTAAAAATAAAAAATTCCTGCGCCATATGAATTGCCACACTTGCAATGCAGTATATCTGAAATAAAACTATCAGGTATATTTGAATTTGATTTTTATAATGTAAGAAGAACATTCAATATTTGCAATGTTTAGGTAAAATGAGCATGGTTTGATGTACAGCAGGCTAATATGTCTAAAGAGCATCTATTTTTACCTTTCAAGATATTTAACATTTTCAATCAAAATATCTAATGTTCAATACTTTATAGTCACCTTTTCGTTTCGTATCAGTCGGCTTTTTAACCTTCCAAGTCCAACAGTTGCACTAATTTCATGACACTGGAGACAGAGAAAAAAACGGCCAGGTGGGTTTTGTAAGCAGAAGATAGAAAGCTGCGGCATTAATGCACAGGCAAGGCCGTGAGAGGCTTCAGCATTCAAGTATTTCATTAACCATTCACTTTTTTCAATGTTCAAGTAAGCTTCCGCAGTATTATTTAATTTAATTCATGTTTCAAACAAGACTCATAAACTTATCCTCACAGAAAACCATACTCTGCAACAATTAAACGTTAACAGTAAGAGTTTGATAAAGAGAAAATCTTTTTCTGGGAATGATACACGTAGGAAAATGCAGGTGAAATGGTCAAACAGAATGGAAACAGTCAATTAATGAACATTGCAAAGGAGTACAAAATTATTTCACACGAGGGAGCATGACGCTTTGAATATTAATTTGTGCGTTTAGTTTGTTAAACCATTTATCATCACAAGTATCCACGGAGTAAAAACTGGGTGGTTCTACAAAAGTAGCAGTGTAAGAATCATCAATAGGTGGTTTATTTAGGATGCCATGGAACACTGCAGTGTGCCGCGATAAGACCATTTGGTCCCTGTCATCACCCTTAGCGGGTTTGTTCCAAGTATCTCGGTGTATTGACCATCTCTTGGAAAATTGATTACAGTTTTGCCAATGTTTCAGAATGCGAACAAAGTCCTCTTGCCACCTAGTCAGAAAAAGTAAAAACAGTTATGCCGAAGATTTAAATAATGGCATCAAAAAAAACAATACTTCTTTCAAAGAAAAAGCGCATTTTTTATTTGCATTTCCAGTGTTAAATTCCGATAAATTACGTTGAGTTAAGGATCATAACAAACGTGTGTTGTGGCTTCACGGACAGGAGCTTTAAGAACAAGCGTTCAACGAGCACATGCGCATATTCAGAAACAAATGTTCCAAAGACCAGGCTATTTTTTCAAAGTATGTTGAGGGTTTAAGAAAAGATCGCCCTTTGCATAGCCTTTAACAGTCTGCTTGCAAAAAAGTGCTGGCCTTCAAATAAGACTCGCCAAGAGGCGATCTGTGCTTTACAGAAAAAAATAGATAATGTACTGCGTGACCTATGCCGAAATGTTGAAAGATAAGCAATACGATGATCGAGATGCAGGTACAGAGAGAATTCAAGCCAATCAACTTCAAGAAACTCAGTTAAGACGAAGTAATACATACATGGATCCTTGCAAACGTACCTCGCCTCGAGAACTACTCAAACCAGTTAAGACAGCCTGCCAGGACATGAAGTGTGCAGTAAAGTAGCACATTATCTTTTCCTGCTTTTGAACAAAATACGACTTTATCCGGTTGGAGAAACGTTATATGTGTTTCGCTTTTTCCGGATGAATTTCTTTTGATCGTGTTGTTGTGCAAAATATGGTCATAATGAAATTTGTACAGCCTGGTTCTCATGAGAGGCAATTTTTAAAAATACAATGCAATTCATAGATGTAAGCTATGCGTAGCACTTCATAATCTATTGAGTTTTCACACAATTTGTGTTTCGATGGCAGCTACGGCTTGTTATCCTGAATTTCTTCTTTCATTGGGGTTCAACAAACAAAAGGAACTTAGGAAAAGCAACAGGCTTAATGGCTGCCTTGACAGAAGCGTCACGTAACAGTGGTCAAAATAGTGTCATACCAGAAACGACAAGCAGTAGTGGAAAGGACAAAAGGGTTGCTGACGCGCTCATATGAATATCACAGATGACTGCGCTTATGCAGGCAACATGGACGAAAGCCAGTTGCTACAACCAACAGCGCAGCAGAACTACAACCAACAGCGCAGCAGGTGCTTTTTGGAACGACGATACCTTAAATGGTTCAAAGTTTCCAAAAACAGATGTATTAGAAAGACGTGTTAGGCTACCTGTGGAAGTGTTTTTGTGCTCTTGATTAAAATGACAGAAAATAACAGAGGTAACGAAATATGGTTGTGAAAAGCCACAATTGTTGTTTAATCGGATTAAGCAACGATTTGAATTGTCTTTTTCACAATTGTCAGAGCTATTTAAAGCAAGTTAAAACAGCGTTCGCTGTTGCATTTGTACTGTTTACTGTCTGGTATTCCAACATTTATCCTTGCATTGTATTTCATGATTTTCAGCAATGCTTGAAATGGCTATTTTGAAGTTTTACTTTTCAAATCCATTTTCTGTCTTTTTAGGCCATTTTTATGATTATGTCACAAAAGTAATGTGATGTTTAACTGCAGTATAGGTGATTTTGTGAAAAAGGATCTTGCTTTGGTGGATGCATGCAAATTAACTGCTGCTGTGTCATTGTTTTAATTTTCTTCCAAATAATGCTTGAACATTTGCCATTTGTCATGTCGACAGTTGAAATGTACCTAAAAATTAATTATTAGTTTAGCAATAGGTTTGCTTCAAATTGTTTCACTGGTTGATAAAGGCTTAAATTCTCTACCACGAGTGTTTTCGAGCCATAGTCTGCCAATACTGTCCAAACGTTCATCTGGATTCCAAAAGTAAGCTAACGGAATTGAAAAACGTGGTTTGAAAAGTTTTTACTTATGCTCCAACAATGAATTTGTGCTCCAAAAATTTGATTCTGTAGTTTGATCATTGTCGCATCATTCAGTAAGACACAAACACTGCTGGAAAAAGTGTGGTGTAACCACCGACATTGGCTTGTGCAACTTTTAAAATTTCATCAAACACGCTGGGCGAACACAAAAGATAAGGAATACAGATAAAGGGTTGTCAGATAAAAATTTCCATAAAAAGCCAAACAGTTTCTAACAACAGGCTAGAAAAAATTCAAATCAATTATTTCAAGGCCAGAAAAAAGGGCAAACGTTGTTTATGGTATTGCTATTCCTTTGTCACATAGACACATCTAAATTACAAGAATATCATTAGAAATTTTCTTCGAAATTTGGATTAATTTTTCCTTGGCCTTGTATTTGTGCTCATTATTGATGCTTCTCTGACTTTTCATGGTTTGTGAGATTCCAAACTTTGGGTACAACGGTGCCACAGTTTGCATACTGATCCATTGACAGCTTTCTACACCCATAGGAAAATCATCTCCCATTCACTACTCTACTCACAATCAGAATGATAAGAACACTTCCTCGACGTCATTGTCGTATTTATATCGCGGACACGCAGACCTGTCTGGAAGCGTTGAACCAGCTTGGTGCTTGCAAAACACGAAATGAATTTTTGCGTCATCACTGGAAATGTGTGCACTATGTAAACATTTCCAATGATTACGCAAAAAANTTATTTCTAATCTTGCGTATCTCAAATCTTACTGACATCACAACGCTGGCGCCGGTATAATATAGCATTTTTTACAAATACTNTGTAAATGTGTTGCCGTACAAAATGGAATAGTAATATTTTCCTTCAGAGGAAACTTTTTCAGCGTAAAAAAGTCAAAAATGAGCCAAAAGGCCACATGAATTCTTTAAGGCTAACCAACTTGAGTTTAGACCATCAAAAGGCCAAAAGGCTAAATAATTTTTTTTAGGCTAATCAACTTCAAACAAGGCCAGATTTCTGACATTTGGCCTAAAAAAGGCCAACCTGACAACCCTGCACCGGTAGTGCATAGTTGACATCTGAGGCGTTCTTACTGGAATATGTGAGTATTATGAACGGGTACTGCAAATCAAAGCAAATCACAGATAATGCTGAGTATGATTCAGCGTACTGCGTTGCAATTAGTTGCATTCAACCAACAAACAGTGTACAACCTATTTTCAAAATCGTGAATATCGGTAAGTTTAATCACCAAAGTTGCACTAGTTTTTCTAGCAAGCAGTCTTCTTTTTTCTGTTATTCCTAGGTAGCACTGGTTCATCGATTCCTTTCCTTGAATTTTCTATATAATTTCAATATCAACACAAAGAAAATATTTCCTTAATTTTAGAATGCTGATCAATATGACGTTGAGGTTGACAGGTGCCTTCACGTGGCCCTCCTGTACGACATTCGCTACTAATGTCAACTAAACCTGTCAATACGAGAGCAACCACTGCTACCCGCGCTGGATGTGTTCGGCATGGGGTGGGTCATAAAACGCCGTTCTCTGGGCGCGGCAGCAGAAATGCTGCCGAAGACCCACGACCCAGCATACTCCAGCTAAACACCGAGGGGCTTACTGCAGACAAGATCCCTGTCATTGAGCAGCTAGCCTATAAGAACAAGGCTTTCATTATCGTCCTACAGGAGACCCACTGCACAACTTCAGACAAGCGAGTGATTCCCAACTTTTTACTAGCTGGGTCAGTCCTGAGCAGGAACCACGGCCTTGCCACGTTTGTCCATGAGCGGTTGGAATGGTCACTGGTCGATCAGTCTCCATATCCATCAGAGACTGAGTGGTTGTGCGTAGACGTTGCAGGATACAAGATCATTAACGTCTACAAACCGCCACGCTAGCTATTTACACCAACGGCCATACCGACGTTGCCACACCCCAGTCTGTACGCTGGTGACTTCAACTGCCAACACGTCAACTGGGGTTACAACAAAACATCCCCTGACGGTGAGACCCTGGACTCCTGGGCAACATCCAACAACCTTGGACTATTTTATAACCCAAAGGAAACAGCCAGCTTCTTCTCTCACCGATGGAACGTCGTAACCAACCCAGACCTGGCCTTCGCGAGCTTCGGCCAGGACAGCCGACTGCCGGACAGACGTGTTCTTGGAAAGTTTTCGAGGTCACAACATCGGCCCTCCCTCATAACGCCACCGAAGCTCAAGGTTCCTGTCCACAGCGATCCGGTGAAGCGTTGGAACTCCCACAAGGCTGATTGGAAACGCTTTTGCCTTCTCACAGATGAATCCGTTGAGAGATTGCCACCTCCGGACACATCAAACATTGAGGGAGAATACCAAGATTTTTGCGAGGGCCTACTATCTGCGGCCAAAGATGCATCCCACGTGGCCGTCGGAAGAACTATGTGCCATGCTGGTACAAAGAGTGCGAGACCCTCTATCGCTCCTTCATTCCAGCCCCGGTAGGGACTGACTCTGACAGAGCCGCTTCGTCCCTACTATCTCGACTCGGGCAGAAGAAGCAGGAGCGATGGGAGGAAGCTGTCAATTCCATCGACATCTCGCACTCTTAGCAGCAAGGCGTGGAGAACCATTTACAAACTTATTGGCAGGTCTGGACGCTCCTTTCACCAGTGCCCCGTCTCGGCAAATTCCATCGCCACGCAGCTCGTGAACAACGGTGCGCACGGGACCGGGTACCGAGAGTCCACAAGGCTGGTCAACAAGGAGCTGTCCGACCAATGGAAGATTCCAACACCTGAAGTCACAGTAACTCTGAACCCTTTAGGCCGGAGAAGCTTGCTGCTGCCCTCAGACGCCTGAAGCCAGGAAAGCCCCGGGATTGGATTCCATCTTCCATGAGTTCATATTCCACGCTGGGTCGGCTCTCAAATTTTGGTTTTGCGATTTCCTCAGTTCCTCCATGCGCCAACTCAAAATTCCAAAAATCTGGAGAAGAGCACTAATAGTTGCGATCCCTAAGCCAGATAAGCCATTGGGGGACCCAAAGAGTTATCGCCCCATATCTCTGCTGTGTGTCCCCTTTTAAATCCTCGA
>JGI24159J19872_10012431_pt1 | contig 11095 bp, 7 predicted proteins | sample Ectturendosymbi4_FD_19872 | JGI IMG/M metagenome (IMG submission 19872)
TTGACGTTTCTCTGTTGCGGCTAGGAGCATTACAGAGTTTGTCTGTGCTGTTGGGGGCTTATAATTCTTGGATGTTAAGATTCATGTAGTGATAGATCCTCCAGACTTGGTCTCGGTATCGAACGTCGGGCTCTGGTCTCACGACGTTAAGTGACCTGTGGACATGTCTTTGAAAGTCCACGTTTTCGCTGCTGGTCTGATCCTTGGTGATGAAAAGTTTAAAAAGTAGTAAAAACGTATGAAGTTTTACGAAATACATGTTCGGAAATTTGGACGACTGTTTTGATAAATTTATGAAAGTTTTAACGAAGTACAAAAGGAAGCCGAGTCTCTTTGTCTAACGTTGAGGTATTTGTCTCGGATTTTTTGACAGTAACAGTCTCAAAGGTTGCGGTGCAGACTACGTCACTGGATTATGTAGTATCTCAGATATCCGCGTGAATCGTTACTTTGAAAAAATAGTGCCAGCACGAAACCGACTGCCGAGAAGGCAATGGCAATCGAAACATTTATTTATTTTTCTGCAAGATTTACTTTGGTGCGTAAGGACTTACGGTTTTGTTCCTTTGGTAAGGACTTACGGTTTTGTTCGTAAAATACGCTACAATTGTATAAGATTTTCCCAAATAAACAAAAAATTACTATTTGAAATTCACTGCTTCAGAAATTTGCTTTGTTGAACTTGCGATTAGTAGAAAATTGATTTCCAGTTTATTTATTTTGTGGTTCTATAGCGAGTGAAAAACCAGCAGTTTTTTATAAAATGCATATTTAATAAGTAACATCCATCATCTTTACTCACTGTCAAAAATACTGGCAATCATATTCTTTTTGTGTTACTTGGTCTTAAAGTGGTATACTTTGAAAAATCAAAACTGTTAAGTTCAGTCTGAAATAACGTGCAAACAATCTACATTTTTAGAAATTGGTGCAAATGTCACTATCACGATTGCTTTAAAAACAATTTTCTCGCCTTTTTCTCAGCAAACATCTCTTCTACTCCTAAGGTCGTTTGCTGTAACGCAGGTTTTTTAAGGTGTTTCAGGGACGCGATTCGGGTCCCTAGAATTGAAAATCGGTTCCCTACAATCAGAGAAAATGGGGTCCCTAGAATTGAAAATCGGTTCCCTACAATCAGAGAAAATGGGGTCCCTAGAATCAGAGAAATCGGATCCCTACAGGTCTACACCAGGTACCTAACATTTTCCTTATAAAAAAACTGTGTAACGTAAATTGCACTTGAGACCATTGCTGCGAGAAACTGGTCGAACGTTTAAGGGTAAAATTAAAGTCTGAGATTTATTGCATTAAGATTTCATTATGAGCGTTTTCACATGAAAAAAGCAAATGGAACTGTAACATTTGCCACTGTACTAACCTTAAACCTGAAGCAGTAAGGTTCAATTGAAATTGATACTTTTTCAAATCATATCCAGGTTTTCGAAGAATCAGTCAGAATATTTGCCATTTTGGACTTTATGTTTAGCTTACTTTGTTGACTGTGCAATGGTATCACAACACGAATTGAAAAGAGAAACACTGTTTAAAATCATTCGTGAACATGCGTGATGGAAATAGACAGTTAACTGCGTTTTGATGAGATAAAGACCACTGCCAATAAAATGAGGAAAAATGTCATGGTATACGTACAAGTTTTCGAGGCGATTGATTGCTGAAATTGTTGCCTTCATACTTAATTTCTTCCGGTGATTTTAAGCGGTGCTTCCTAATAATTTTTATAAATGTGGAGTGTAAAGATTTTACATAGGTTGTGTAAAGATTTTTCTGTCTTTTTCAGAGTTAATAGTCCATCCATGGATTTTATCTTGAGGATACTATTTGATAGTTCATGCTTTTCTAAATAAAATCTGCGCCAATTGGTGCAAAATTTATCTGCAAGAGTGTCACTGTTTCGGACCAACTGTTTTACTTTTTCCTCAATCTTGCGCATGAAAAGTTCTGACAAACTCGAAATTTCGTCTGAATGAATCATCCGTACATTTCGTAATAATCTTCTGTACGTACTGCAGCAAAAAGTAACTAAATCATGAAAACCGTTGATTGTTCAATCTGCGAATTCAGCGTTCAGTTCCACTTCTGCCCAGTAAAAACGCGTCTATACGCAGATCACACAATCCATAAGCATTACAGATGAAGTTGACCGACACCCATTTTCAATAGTAATCAAGATAGTGTACAATAACGTATTTTCTGTATTTCTAAACCATGCACACAAAGCTTTAAATGGTGGAAATGATCTGTTGCCACACGAAACTGCTAACTTATATTGACACCTACATGAAATGCTGCCACAACCAAAGATACACTATTACACAGAATAAACAGCAATGAGAATTGTTGTAGCTGAATTCAAACTTTTGGCTTGCTAGATCTGGGTTCTACTTGCACAAACCCTAGCTAACCTTACGACTGGACTCACGAAACTTGCGGTTTCCCAGTCGCTGGGCCAAGAGTGAATACAACATGTATTCTGAAACTTACATTTGCTATGACTAAAACTACAACTAAAACCTTCACGCCAGCTGGGCTTCGCTGTTGCATTTATTGGTTCCAACCGCGCCCAGGGGAGCGGAAATGCATTTGAACTCTTATTATTTTGCTCTGTGGATAACTTTCTCCTCCTGGTTGATCTGCGTGAGTGAGCGGAGAGGCATGAGTGACATCGCGAGTGGAAAGCTTCTTTGATTTTGCAGCGAAATGAACATTTTAAGTTTGTAACGCGCAGGACTTGAGCCGTACTTTTGCTTGCTTAGTTTGGCAAGGCTTTAAGAAATGGCATTTGCTGATGAACGGTTTATCCTCAAACAAATCATATCTGATTTAGAGAATACAGATACACATTACTTCGAGTATGCATCTACTTTCTGCATCCTGCTCCTTGCTGTTCTTCGCTCAACTCAGGCAGCAGACACAATCAAGAGACAGCCTGTGAATAGGGTGTTGTGCTAAAAAAAGGCCTGTGGGACTGGGAACGCACCCCAAAACTAGCCATTTTCAAGTAAAACAAGTTTGGGAATGTAAAAAAAGAAGTGTGGGAACGCACACAAAAAAGTAATAATTTTTAATAATTTCACAATTCTGCTATGGTGCTAGGCAAGAGATATCCTTTCATCTGTTCATTTATGCGACGTCTGGAGCTACACACAGAACATCTGAGTAAAATAATCATCGTCGAGTCAGGTTACTATGAAAAAACTGTGGCAAGGCGTTCCCATTGCGAGAAAGCCTCATATCTTATCAACAGATCTCTTTGTGTATTGTATTACTTACAAATTGGAATGCTTTCGGCGCTTGCAAAGTTGTCCGATTCTATTAAAAGAGTCAAGTAATTGAATTCTTATTATATACTGGACAGGTAGCTGGGCAGAAACATGGTTCTAACATCTTTTCAAAGTGATGCTTATGAAAAATGTATGATAGGTTTACTCATGAGAGGTTTTGCTCAACTACAGGTATTTTCTTGCATAAACCGTGCTTCAAAGAGATGGAAAAACGCATCGGTTTCTTACGCAAAGCGGAGGAAAATGAACATTTAACTTGATAGTTCATTGCAAACTTTTTCGAGAACTTATAAAAAATGGGAAAGCACGTGAATGTACTTCAGGGCAAATGGATTTATTGATCCTCTGAAGCTTCATTTGCAAAAAATTTAAAAAGTAACTGTTTATGTTTATTTTTGCTTCATATTACCTCAAACATTCCGCTTTGAGTAGGAGATGACTTTCTTGATCTTAAATGGACATATGTCCAACCCGCGGCCCTCGGGCCACATGCGGTCCAGTCGAAGGTTTTGTGCGGCCCAGTTCAGGTTTCCACTGAGTGTAGTGTAAGCGGCCTACATACTGACAACCTGTCTTTATTTTGATAATCTTAATTATGACATTTTTGATGGAGATGGTCCTCAGTGCTGCTTTGTCACGTCTGTATTGCGTGCTGGGAGATTTCCATTCGTCCACCGACACCTTGGTGCAAAAGTTTTCCTAGCTTTCTGATTTCTACCCTTGTTCCATTGACACTAAACTCGCCTATGACATCACACTTACGGAGTGGTTAAATGTGCGAAAAAGTGGCTACCATTGTAGTTAGGATTCAAACGATTTCAGCACATTGGCTTAAAACAGATTTAGTTTGAGATCAAAGTAAGTTATTCAATGTGCGGCCCTCATTAACGCTTTGAGAGCCGGTATGTCATTTTATGTGCGGCCGTGATTAAGATAGTGACATAATTTTCTGCTCGGTAATCAATTTCGGTTGGACATAGCTGGTTTAAACCCTCACTGATGTGATGTTGCCAATGCGTTAAAGCTGTTGGCAGGAACAAAGGACTGAAAAGCAAAACTTTCCGATGACTAACGTCTAAACTATTTGAGTATTTTTTTCTGGGAGAAATGGTTTGTTATCAAATAACAGTGTTTTCTTATATCGTTTCAACCTAGAATAAACTTGAATTACTGGACACATTTCAGGCTGAGTCGATTGTGAATCAAGTAATGCTTAAGTGGGTTCCTGACAGCCAGAGCATGCCCTGGGCTGAACCCAGGCGGATTTAGTTTCTACAAGCCACTGCGCCAATTTCTCTGAGTGAACGTGACTCCATATACTCAATTCCGATCACCCACTGGCTGAATTTTTTGTATTTTTGAGGTTCCTAGCAGATGTAGTAGTCATATGAGGGTCACCTTCCATGCTTTGTATCAAGTAGGTTTGTATTTCAGCAGCGTGGGCTACGTTTTCGCAACCAAGCCAGAAACACTATTTTCAGGGATGAAGAAATGCAGTTTTGCATTAAATCTTTATTCCTTCACGGCTTCTGTACATCATACTTCTGCCACAAACTCAAATAAAGCACGATTGCCTTCGTAAGTTTAGCTTCATTCCAATTACGAATTTTAACGCTGTTCAAAGTTAGTAAGCCTAATTTTAAAAAAATAGAAGCTGAAACAGTACAATTTTTAAAATCAAGTAAAAAATTTTTAAAGTGACAACAGGTCTTCATGTCGTGCGTATAATAGAGATAAACGAAAGACCGCACGTCTCAGGGAATATGAAAATAGTCTCTATTGATTAGTGATGTAAGCACCAGTGATGTATTCGAGACCGAGACCTGTGTCAAACATCAAAACTGGGACATTGTCAAGAAAGCCGAGGCCCAGACCTATTAACAATGGCGACCGGACACTTTCGTCGAATTTCATCCATTTTTGCACCCGGTTTGGTTTTTCCTTCCCCCAGCTAGAGGATAAAACCAACAACCACCTGGTTGAACTGTTGGAACTCATGTCCATAAAGCAAACGACTTTTCTAACTCATTTAACGCCGTGCAACTGTGAATAACAACTACACAGTAAATTAACTGTGAAGAATTTTGATAGAAACAGTCATTTTCGTATCAGCATGGAAACTTCTATGCAGTAGACCCTTTCTCAGCAATTAAAGTCTTGAAAAATTCATTTGAGATTTTGTGAGTCGTAAAGAAGTGCCTCTACAAAATTGCAACTGGTTCATTTCTGACACACCAATTTAATCAGTTTAAAAATATTAATATGGTCAGTTTGTTTCGCTACCTGGCTTAAAATCTTTTTTAAAATCTTTCTTCCACCCTACGTCAAAGATTGATTCATGTTCATTATTTTAGAAAACAGAAAATATCAGACAAAAGGTTTTATAGGAAGTAGATTTATCTAATTTCTGCAGCTCTTACCAGGAGGTGGTTGCTCCCTCAATTTGATCCACCAACTACGATTCCTCTCAGTAACTTATATTGCTGCACAATCGTTTATTTGTTTCATTTGTACAATAACAAAGAACTGCAATGACGCTGGCTCTAGAGTAAGAAATTCAGAAACAGGGCTCACCCCTGTCACTCTGACCACATAATCCCATGTTTTATCACAAACAGCGCATTTCAGTTTTCTGCCAGATAAAAACAAGGCGAGCAACCTTGCCCATAGCTCACGAGTTTCACTTGCCTAAGGACATATTTATACAAGTTGAAGCGCTGCAGATTTTAGCAAGATGTAATTCATTAGCTCTGCTACGTTCTTCGAAAGCAATGTTTTGTTCGGTGTTTCTCAGCAACACAGCACTTCACGGCAACATCGTAGCTTCACCTTAAACAAATTGCGCATACCAACACCTTCGTCAGAATTGCGCTAAAACTTGCCGATACGTCCTTTTCCAACTATCATTACGACAATCAGATTTTTGTTGTTTTTTCTGCCTCGCAACATTTATAAAGCACTTTGGGATTCGCTCATTTTTCGCATAAAAAATTTAAAGTCAGTGATTTTCAAACTTTTTTTCTCCATGGCCCACATGTTTACTCAACGATTCGTGGCTTACCATGTGTTGCAAAGTTATGTCAAAATTTAACAACAACTGTATGGACATAAGACGCACATGACCACATTTTCACTCTCCAAGAAAATATCGTGTAGTCTTCAGCGTATGCCAAAGATGTCTATTTTTGTTTTGTTGACCTCGAAATAGTATACGATCGGATGCCCCCTCAGAAAAGCTTTGGGAAGATTTCAACAGTACGACATTGAACGCCAGCTGTTACTAGACATCATGTCATTGCCTTCTTGCTAAGAGTTTTGTGTCCGTGCTAATAAACCAGGAAACGTTAGCCTTGTGACTGTTGGACTCGGGCAGGCGTGTGTAGCTGTGTACTCTTCATAGACTATAAAGAATGAATTAGATAGAAGAGAGATAGTGACAGCCGAGCCCACGCGAATGTAACTTTTGGCAGCTTCAAGATCAGAAAGAGCGACCCAGAGGCCGATTAAGGAATGTGTGGTTACATTTCCGCTCTGGCTTGGTCCCGTCTTGGTGCAGACGAGAGCCAGAAGAACTATATCAGACATTACTGAAAACCGTGAGTTAATGCGAGACCTCGCAGGACTTCCATCCCGCTACACTCCCGAGTAGGCCTACAAATGGGTTCGAAAATGAGTGAAACAGCATAAAGACAAAGACAAGCAAACTTTAGATAACAACGAGTTGCAGACAAAACTTTTATATTTCTCTGTAAAATTTTTATTGCAACCTTATCTCTGAAATTTATTTATTGCATTAATCAACTAATTTTCGTGATTGTTCTCTACATCTTATTCAAAAAACATGTTCGGCGGGCAAGATGAACCATAAACATTTATTGACTGGAGCAGCCAACTCTAATTACGTAGAGCAAATACGTTTGTTTGCATTCCACGACACACACTGACCCGCTATTTCGCTACTTTTCCAGTTGCGAATGGCATTGAAAATATGGCACTGTATTGGAAGCCACACCTGATTTAGGGGATGCACAAAATCACCGTCGTTCTTTCGACTTTCCACGCTTGTTCTGGTTCTAACACATAAACGTCAGCGCATTCACATAGCAGGTTTCTAATAATCACCCAGTATTCAAAGTGAAATGAATTTATCATCTAAGGGATAAGATAGACCTACGATTGACTTAGTTTGATAGGTGGGCTGCTTTCACCTAACAAAGATAACTTCTAATCGTTTCAGGCAACAATTTTGTAAAAACTGGCGTCAACTCTTGAACCAGATCGAAATCGAATTGTGTCCAACATTGGTCTAACTAAGACGAGAAGCAGGAATCGTGTTTCTGGGATGTCTCAAAATTTTCATTTACTTCTATTGTGTACCTGACTTTTTTCTGAGGTTGATTACTTAAAATTAAAAAATTAAAAGATATCGGTAAAGTGGAACTGTTCTGTCGTTTTTGTTTCTAGTGAGTCTTGTCTTGCTTTAAGATTGATGAAGGCAGCGGTCAATCCACACAAATCACCGCCTAAGCTCAAAACACAACGTACACGGAGTTAACTGCCTCAAGACTACTTCAGCAAAGAGAGCATAGATCTTGCCTGGATTGTCTTAGGTTGAAAAATTGAAAAAGTCTTCCTGCCTGTTCGTAGCTTGTCATTCATATCTTTTCTATTTTAATTCCAGTCCAGAGACAGATGTTCATTCCACGCGCTGTAGTGAAATGCCCAATGCACTGGGCAGTAAATCTGAGGGATCCACTACTGGATATTTGCCCAGGAGGCGAGCGAGCGCTCCCCACACAGACCAGAAGTGCATGTTTATTACAAAGTAAGCAAACTTCGATTTACGGGCAAAGAAAACTTTTTCCGAGGCACGATGTGCGCGAAATGCGTTTGCCAACAAAAGCATCACTTGGTTTTATTTGGGGTGTTTGCGACACGGCGGATTCCAAGTCCGACGGAGGTGGCATGGGGCCAGCTGCCCAGTTTTCAGATAATAATGCGCAACACCGAAATGCAATGTAACTTATATCGCAGTGGTTTCCATTGAATAACCTTATTTTTTCAGTGAGACTACTCCCTGAGTACCAGCATCTGGCTGATGTACAAAAACTGTATAAACTATAAACATTGTCCTTGCCACGATCATAACCATTAAAGTTTTTGCGTCTTGTCGTGAAACAAAGGTTACATAAGCGTTTTTGTACGTGACAAACAAAGGTTAGGAGAATGTCTTTAAAACATCTCAAATTCTTTTGTTTGCTCCACATTTAGGTCACGTGCAGAAAGTCTTTTACGTCATAATTGCAGTAAAAACTAGGTCCTTTTGCGGGCACCTTACCATCATAAGCTCTCTCTCCTTCCCAAATCGGAATGGTTCAAGATAGCCATTATCAATGTCCAGCTGTAGGCTTATTGGTGCACAAAATAGACTAAACCAGCTATGTCCAACCCGCGGCCCGTGGGCCGCATGCGGCCCAGTTTAGGTTTTCATTGTAGTAAAAGCATCCTACATACTGAGAACCTGTCCTTATTTTGATAATCTTTGCTTTGACATTTTGGATGCAGGTGGTCCTCAGTGCCATTTTTATCACGTCTGTTGCCATTGCAGTTGGGATTCGAACGCTTTCGACACATTAGCTTAAGCTAAATTTAGTTTGATAAGATCAAAGTTCGTCATTCGATGTGCGGCCCTCATCAATTTGTCATTCAGTGTGCGGCCCTGGTTGAGATAGTGACATGATTTTTGGCTCAGTAAGTCATTTGGGTTGGACATGGTTGGACTAAACAGATGTTTTCCTCCTCTCAATGATGGTCATGTGCAACCATCGATTCTGTAATGCGCTATTGTGTGACTAACCATTTTTTGTGCTCTTGTGAATGACGATACAGTTGTTATGGTGCTGAAAAAGTGTTTTACTCCTCTCAATGTTGGTCATGTGCAAACACCGATTCTGTAACATGCGCTACTTTTTGGCTAACCCTTTTTTGTGCTCTTGTGTCTATGATTGCATCTATGATACGGACCACGAGTCCGCAATAAACTATTATTAATATTATAAATGGAAGCTACGTCAGACAAGAAGCTCGAATTAAGAAAAACGTTACAGCGTTATTTTGCAAAACGGTGATGGGCGACATTACTGTATTTGCCGGTGTCAAGCGAAATTCTGACTTGTGAAATTTTTGACTTCACGCCATGTGCGCATGCACATAGTGATATTGTACGTATCAAACACGCTGAGAAACCTGATGATTGGTGCTCAACAGGAGTGTAGTGCTAAAAAAAGAGGTGTGGGTACGCCGTTTCCACAAAAGAGGTTTTCCCACACCTTTTCATAGAGGTGTGGGAACGCCGTGCCAAAAAAGCTGAGCCAAACAGTTCGAATAAAGTGAGCATTCGCCTACAAGAATTTCCACACCGGATTTTTTTGTTCCACTGTGTAAACTTTTGACTAGCAGTGAAAATTTGCGTGTCGCTAGCCCATCTGTGAAATCGCAGCCATGTTTTAATATAATCTTATGGATTCCACATCTTCAAGTAACGTTGCAATCGTTAAAAGGTGTGGGAACGCGTTCCCACGCCAAAAAGACGTGTGGGAACGCCGTTCCCACGCGTTCTCACCCCACTACACCCCTGGTGCTCAGGGTTTAGTACTTACCGTAGGTAAGTGTGTCGGGTTAGGGTTTGGGTTAGGGTTAGAAAAAGAAATAAAATTGAGGTCTTAGACTAAGTCCAATATTTTTCGGTAGTTATAGCTATTCCCGTACTGTACCTTGTTGTGGCTATCTGACATCTAACCAAAACGTTTCAATTTACACAACACACAGCAAAAAAGTAAATGCCACCCTTTATTCCTTTACTCAGAGAGGCAAAATAACTTAAAACAATAATAGGTCAGAAATTTCGCAGAGGTCAGAAATTTCACTTGATACCGGTAGCGTTTATGGCTCACAAGCACGTTTGCAGGTCATTTGATCGCTCATTGCGAATCCTAGTGGAGCAGATCACGTCTGCACACGAGATAAGCACGGATCAGGACTGGATTGGACTGCAGTTTTCTTTTAATTGGCCGGTCAGGACTGGGTCAGCTGAAAAATTTTTTGTTGTTTTAATGTGATTATTCTAACCGTATCACACATTTTACTTGTATTCCTATTTTACAGATTTGTTAAATGGTAGGCTAGTGTATATTTTGCCATCAACAAAGGCAAAAGCTCTGCTAGGACTATTTTGCTATTCGGACTGTATCCATATTTGTCCACATATAGCGTAGAGTTCGTATTACCAGTAGCATGGTGAACGTAGTCAATTAGTTAGTGTCTATGCTTGCTGTATGAGTGGTCCTTATTTCTGCTCACACCATTTGCTTTGGCTTAGCTAGTAGAGATTACACCTTTCATGGGAGCGCTTTTATATAGGCTACTTTTTCAAAAAGTTTCAGGTTTAGGGTGTTGGTTTAGGGTTTTTTAGGGTTTATGTTCAGGGATTAGGTTTAGGATTTAGGTTTTGGGTTTAGGTTTTGGGTTTAGGTTTTAGGTTTTGGGTTCAGGTTTTGCGTTTAGGTTTGGGGTTTTGGTTTTGGGTTTTGGATTTAGGTTTTGGGTTTAGGTTTTGGGTTCAGGTTTTGCGTTTAGGTTTGGGGTTTTGGTTTTGGATTTGGGTTTTGGGTTTAGGTTTTGGGTTTGGGTTTTGGTTTTGGATTTAGGTTTTGGGTTTAGGTTTTGGGTTTAGGTTTTGGGTTTAGGTTTTGGGTTTAGGTTTTGGGTTTAGGTTTTGGGTTTAGGTTTTGGGT
>JGI24159J19872_10012432_pt1 | contig 11095 bp, 5 predicted proteins | sample Ectturendosymbi4_FD_19872 | JGI IMG/M metagenome (IMG submission 19872)
TATTTTAGGAAGACCGTATATTGTTGGTGTGTAGGCAGCAGTTGGATAGATCTGCCTGTACATGTCTTCATTAATTGCCTTTTCACCCTTGAGATGCCTTAGGCAATTCTGAAATTTAAGAAGGTCAGCAACATTGTTATTATTGCAGAGCTGGAATTTATTAGTGTCACACAGTATAGTTTGCATTTTGGCAACATAGCCAGCACGGTTCAAAACCATCACACCGTTGCCCTTGTCGGGTGTGCTTATGACGATGTTGCTGTCTTTGCGCAATGCGTGCAACGCACTGCTTTCGTTTTCCAGCATAGCACAAGTATGCCTCTTACGCTCGTGAAAACATGTGGACACATAGCGCCCATACAGAGACATGAGTTTCTGTTTCAAACCAGCAGATCTCGTGTGACAAAAAATCGTTTGAGTTCAGAATAAACACATTCGAACTCAGCTCTGATGTTGTTGAGGTGAAGCTTGGTAGGAAAAAAGCAAAAATCCAAGCCCTTACTCAGCAGTTCTGTTTCAAAAACAGAGAGAACCCTGTTAGAAAATTGTGTACAACCTGTAAAGAATCTTCGTTAATTGACAAGCCAAATGCTCATAGCTTCTTTTGATGAACGAGTTGCAAATCTCGTTCATCTTGGTTTCTCTTAGCAAGTAAGAACTTTTCTACAAGGCCAGACACGAGGCGGCCAACCTGCTTAAAAAGAACAAGATGCTGTTCTTTCTCAAAATTGGTGGCCGCCACCAAAAGCTGACAGCGTCTGTTAAGTTCCTTGGTCAACAGCAACCTGTGAAAAGAGTGCACGCAGCGCGCATCCTGTAAGTTAGATCTGTAGAGTTTAAACTGTGAGAACCTGGGAGAAAGGTTATACGTAACACATTTAGTAAGAAAATCAACAGCAGTTTGATGTCGAACAGCCTTGCATTGTGCAAGTTCGACCTTCCTGAGCAACACCTTAGCTTCACTTCCAAAATGCCACCAATCAACTTTGGTACACGAAAAACCGAAGTGCTGAATAGCCTTATAATGAATATCACGGCCAAAGCAAACAATATAAATGACATTTAACAGTTTTGCAGAGCAATTTATGCACGTAGAGCACAAGGATCCACCATAATTTAGCCTCTTGGTGCTCAACTAGCCTGGACAAGATTTGAAAAGCCCGTTACAAATACAGTAAGTTCTTATTATTCATTTAAAAACTCTTTTGAATACTTTTCCTAGCTATCATTTGTATTGCCTAAGAAACATTTTGTTTTTTAATGTTTGAATCAGGAACTTTATTGTGCACTATTGTTATACTGCCAGCTATAGTTTTTTTTTTATTCCAGCCTATCTTAATACTTTCAGTACTACGTAGGTTCCCAAAAAACAGGGCAGATACCAGGCAGTTTGAGAGTTTACTACGTTTACATGAGATTCATATATCATCTTGAAATTGAAGCTTGAAGGGCCTGAGTTGTTAAATCCACTGTTGCTCTTCATAGTATTCATATACAAATGCGTGGAATTTCAAGATAAAAAGATTACAGCTGGTATCCAATACATGTCAGATCTGTATTGGTAAATAGCTTGTGATCTGTTCCATAAATACCAAGCATGTGAAAGTGAAGATAAGTAACCAACAGATAACTGTTAACATTTTACAAATTTGATGTTGGAAGTCAAATTTGAAGTTAATTATACTGTTTTCGTGTTTGTTCTGTTTGCCTGGATATATGATTATATTGCAAACAAGTAGAAGAGTTACAAAACTAATATAATGGCATGAATTTCTGGGTACAATACTTCCATACAGAACTGAAGACACTTATGGTTTTCCAAAAAGATGTTAACAAATACAAACTATCCAAAAAGTATGTGCATTTTCTGCACAAAACATTGCACACCACATGATCAGATTACACCAGGTTAGTAAAACTATGGCTCACTGTACATTTCTTTGGGCTGTTGTACACACATTGTACACTTTCATTTTTTGTATGTATGTGCTGAACGAATATCACTGATTAATCACAGGTTGCTGCCACTTGAAAAACATGCAGTATGAGCGCCAAGTGCATGGTGATCTTAACACGTAAATATAGATCTACAGTTGACCTAATAACTGCAGGCCTAACAGCTAACAGCCTAACAATTAGATCAAAAAATTCTATTTTTTATATACAAGCAGTATAATTTGCAGAAGCTAGCTCTCTGCTGGGTACTGACAAAAAACATGGCTCTCATTGAAAAAAGTTTGCCCACCCCTAGGTTAAGCCATTATAAGTGTTCAAACAAAGTGGTTAACATTTGTGCCTCAAAAAATTACTTTTGAATTCAGTAAGCTTTGTCCATTGCATCAGCAGACGTGGCATGACTTCAATCAGAGCCATACTTTTTGCTTTTAAAAAATTGTATTAAAGTACACAAATCTTACCTGTATGCCAGATGCGCGTAATCTGCAACTTACGTGAATATATAATGTGGCCCATGTCATAATTTTCATTGCCCAATAAAGTCCTGCGTGGGGTGGGTTAACACACACAGGTTGTAGGTATCCGCATTTGCAGGGACCAGTGCAGGACAGGTCGGATGCGAGGTAAGAAATTCTTTGTGTGGGTAAGTGAATGATGATCCAATGCATGTGAAAGTGACATGAGTAAAAAATTAATGCTTCAGGGAGCCTGCAACAGAAAGGTGTAGCAACATTCTCCAAAGGTGGTGAGAACACAGATTGGAGCTTCCAGTTCTCAATGATTTTGCAAGAATCACGTTCTGTGTGATGGCATCTAGCGCTGCTAGTGACATGTTTCACATGACTAGGTATGTGGCGAATAACAGAAAAGCAAATGTAAAGCTTCATCAGTGAACAACACAATCCTTTTCAATAGTGCTTTAAGAACAAAGAACTAAAGACTTAAAGTTTACTGAAAGATTCTACAGTTTTACGTCAGTGTTTTTAAGAGCTTCTGTTGGCTTTGAAATTAACCGCTGAATAAATTGCCACCAGCGATGAATTATGTTGCATTGAGTTTTTATTGGCTTTCAGATACAAAGTAGGTAGTGCAGGTATAGGGCAGAAACAGTGCTGGTGGGGCAAGCATGGTTAGAGGGGTGCATGGAGCAGGTGTAGGTTAGAGGTTTGCAGATACGGGGTGGGTTAGAAGTCTGCAGATGCTGGTAGCATTTCTCAAATTCCAGCAAGTGTAGGGCGGGTTAAAATTTTGCAGGTGGTGGGTGGGAACAGGCAAAAAATTAACCCATGCAGGACTCTATCACCCAAATAAAAAGCTTGTTCAATTAATTGCATTAAAGTAAAAGAAACACGTATATTTGATTGTATTTTCTACCATAACAAATTTGCAATTTTTTACACCTACACCATTTCATGACTTATGCAGCTTGTGATAGTTTGAATAGATGTTTTTTCAGAACAAACGTAATAAAGACATGATGGTAGTCTTTTGGTAGCAACCAATTTTTTCCATAAACTGTGTGGCACATGTACATGGCCACTACTGTCCAATAACCATGCATATTATAAACACCGTATTTACTCGAATACTAGCTCCCTTCATTAAAGCCACACAAAATGATGTAAAAAATCAATGCAAGCCACCCTTGACTTTAAGTCGCACTTGAACATAGGTTACCTAAGCTTCTAGGATACTTTCGCACATTAGCATGTTTCAAATTTTTGACAACCCTTGCTAACACCACTGCATCTGCCTTCAGTTCATCATAATCCCTCCTGTGATAGATGTGCACATTATGCTAAAGAAAATAGAATGTGAAAAGAGTTTCGTCAACAAAACATAGCCAAGGAAAAACTGAGCATGATCTCTATCTTTCAATAAGGTAAATAAACAAAAATGTAAGCCACCCTTGATTATAAGCTGCGTAAAATGACCAAAAAAAACTACGGCTTACCATCAAGAAAAAAAAAACTACGGCTTACCATCAAAAATAAAGCTACGACTTACCATCAAATAAATACAGTATTTTACCACCATAGCAGCATCTGCAAATAAATGTGGTACAAACAATTTCATTGGTAAAAGGCAGCAGTTTATGTTTCAACTGACCTCTAGCAGAAGTGTCAATGGATCACATTGTCTGCAAATAATCTGACAAATCTGCAAGTTTCTAGCAACACCAAGTGGATACCAGGCAGACAAAGATTTATGCAAGATATTTTCAAACTAGGGTTTGTTTTTTACCTATTCTAAAACCACAGCAGAATCATGACGTTGATTTCAATCATGTTGTTTTTATCAGTTGCTTTTGTCTATTAACACCTTGGTGTCTAGGTGGTTTTGGCGATTTTTGCAAAAAAACAGCAGTTTTCAGTTGCTTTACCAACGCCCTAGCTCCTCTGCCGATTGCGCTAGAGAGCCGTTCAACGGCTCAAACGGATCGGCCAGTCTAGTAGATTGCACTCGGAAAAAATTTTTGCCTGGGGGGTGCGGGTTTTTTGTGAGTGACGTCATAAGTGAAGTAGTTTTAGGGTCATTTTGTCTCATATTGCCTGGCCGGGCAAGATTTCACTAAGTCCTGCGAATGCGGGGTGGGGCAGGTTTACATTTTGTGGGTGTAATATGGGAGCAGACAAAAAATTTCAACCCACGTAGGACTCTACTAGGTCACGTAACATGAACCAAATTGGCCAAAAACTTACCTCACTTATGACATCACTCACAAAAAACCTGAATCCCAAAAGCAAAAATTTTTTTCATTTGAGTCTTTTGAGGGTTAGAACAGCTCTCTATAGCACAATCAGCCGAGGAGCTATGCTGTTGCTAAGACATGTGGAACGGCTTGATGTTAGGCTGATTTCAAAGTATGAATATATTGTTCCCTGGCAGTGAATGTGTCAAATAGCCCACAATATGTTGGTATTTTAAGAATGAGTGTCTTCAAATCAGCACTGTGCCAACATTATTTGCTTTTTCTTTTCTGCTGGCTCGCAATAACATTTTTTCATTTTTGGCTTAGACATAAAGTAATTAGTTGCTAGGTGACCTTAAAGTATACTGTCCAATGGAGATCATGTTACAAGTCACACGCTATAACAGGCAACTCATGTATGCACTGCAATATAGCTGAACAAAAGCTTAATTGACAATTACACAGTTGGCGAAGAGTCATTGCTTCCGAAGTATGGCTAAAATCAGTAGATTTTGCTCTAAAAGCATCTGTTTATAGAATACTCTTTTGAAAGCCTGACAATGCCTGGTCTTCACCATCCAAAGGTCTGGATTTAGACCATGGTCATCCATTTTGAGTAGCCCTGTGGATCATGAAGCCATTTTCAGAAAATCACAGAAATGTCTAAAGCAGACGATATATTATGAAATTTTCCCAATAAAAATTTTCCCACATGTCCATACTTGTTTTGTATGCATTCACTGTCACCAAATGATCACTAACGCACATACAATCATAGTTGAACTTTAAACTGTTTTTACGTAAAGGATAGAAACCACAGACCAAAAATGTTTGGAAACCACTATTCCATTATATATGAGTTCAAAACGTAAGTTTGGATATGAATGACTCAAAATTAGCACTTGTAGTCAGGGTTGGTAGGTATTTAATCAACACCATGATTATTTAAACTCTCTTAACAGCCAAAGCTTTGTGCAAAGGCCAAAGCAAAGGCCAAATGTAATTTTTATTTCTTTTTTATAAAGGAATATTTTTGCTAGAAACACAATTACCTGAAGCTATTACGAATACCAGGTCTAAATATAGTAGATGCCAACCAGTTGACTGATTTCATCACGCCCAACAACACACCATCAGCTTACTGCTCAGTGGATCAGCTTCAGCTAGAGTGTGTTAAGGAAATAAATTGCAGATTAGAAGTTCAATCGATTGACTAGATAACAATGATAATTGTGTCAAATGGGTAATTTTATTATCAGGAAGGGAAGCATTTTGAGTTTAATTCCAGGTTGTGATAGCATGTCCAAAATTTGGTCAAATTTGGAAACATACAGAAAAAGGTCATAAAGCCAAACAAAATATCTTCAGTCGAACACTTCTAAAATTATCCAAATTTTGATAATTTGGCCACAAAAAGGCCAAGCTCCCAACTCTGCTTGTAGTTATTTGAATCAGTTGTTCAACCTATTTCCTTTGTTTTATCTTATACAAACTAAATGAGATTTTGCATTAAAGAATTTTACAATGCAATTTTTACAACCATCTGTTGCACTATGATGTGTTGTTATGTTACAAGTTGGTTTGCTAAAACTGAATCATACTTGCACTTCACATTTAATTGTTTTCGCCATGGCACTGGTTTATCTCAATGGAGATTTTTAAAACACAAAGCTAACAGTGTATTTGGGGTGGTTTACCATAAAACCTTACCTTTGTTGCATATCGTGTCATCAACATTTGTTAATATAAGCCTAAGTAAAACTCAATTAAGGCAAGCTCATAGCAGGGATGGGCACTCAGAGCAGATTCCAACTACAGGTTGCTTGTGGCTGACGACAGGTTTTCATGCAACTCTAAACAAATTCACATACTCATGTTACTTGAAGATGGAGTGAATATATCAGACCTGCTCTTTTTCAGAAGTGGGTTTTGCATGTCATTGAATATACCTCTGCTGATTGAAGTTTCAAAGCTTGCTGTATGGACTTCATTAATTGTTTGCACAATATTTAGTTTGGGGTACGCAACTTTTGGTCTGGCTGTTTCAGTCTGGCCGATTCGGTCTGGCTGATTCAGCCTGAGCCGTTTCGGTCTTGGCCGTTTTGGTCTGGGGCCATTTTGGTCTGGGCCGTTTTGGCCTGGGCCGTTTTGGCCTGGGGACATTTCGGTCAGACTATGAAATCTTGCAGAAATCTTACATGTTCACGTTTTATTGCAAACATACTTAAATCACCGAGAAGTTTTATTAATAAAACTACAAACATGATCAAAGATCCAACAGTTAATCAGCACCAACATATGATTTTCATTATCATCAGCAAGCAAATTAAATCATTATCGACATTTTGCGATTAAATACAAATTTTTCAAAGTCATAATTGCAGTTCAGATTCAATCGCAATCATGACACCTCAAAAGGAGTTAGTATAACACCAGCTAGAGTGACATTTTGCTTGCCTATATTCATTTAAATAAACAAATGTAATAAGTTGTTTATGTACAGAAATGTCCGACCAAAATGTCCCGTGACCGAAATGGCTCAGACTGAAACAGCTCAGACCAAAAAGTCTTGTTCTACTTAGTTTGGTGGTCAACACAAGAAACATTTGTTTAAATAGCTTCTGTAGATTGAAAGTATTGCTTGTACAAACTATCTGACAAGCAAAAAATTGTTTATTTATTGTGTAGAGGGTAGCCAGCAAACAAGTGGTAATTTTTAATTTTAAATAACAGTGTGGCATCTGGCTGCTTTTGGGGATTTCTGAAAAAAAACACCTAAACACACGTGGCTTTGTGCAGGAATTTCACCGGTGCTGTAAGTGCTATGCACCTGGTCAAAGTGTCAAAAGACATGGCAAGTCTTCTCGTCTGCACTTGAAAAAAATTGTTTGGTAAGGGAGTGCGGATTTTTTGTGAGTGACATCATAAGTAGAGGACTTTTAGGCCACCTTGGTCCACTTCACCTGGCCCCAGACCCAAACCGTTAGATGGTAGTATTTCGCTGAAGTCATTGTAGACTTGAAGACTTGCCGAGTCATTTGTGGGTTTGAACAGCTCTCCGGCGCATTCGGCACTGGAATTATGCCTGTACAAAGACATGTGCAAACAGCTTGATTTCATGTGAACCGCTCAAATTAACACGGCAACAAAAGTGTTTTAATCTTGTTTAGGCCGCTATGTCAGTGTGTTGGTGTTGTAATCAATATATATAACAATGCATATATTGCAGCGCATACATGAGTTGCCCTTGTTTTCTGCTTCAAAACAATTGTTTTGTCACAATTGTTTAATAATCCTTTGTCATTGCAATGTCTATCCTAGTAACAATAGTTGAATCATGGTTGGAAATAGTGATATAAACTTTTCTTGAAAGAAACATGCAATTTCTACAAATTTGCTTGTGCAAAACAATGTAAGATGGTTGATTAAAGGAAAGAGTTTTGCAACTTTAGATTGAGGTCCATTAAGAAGAAATTATCGTTTTTCTTGCAGGTCAACAAAACGTGAAGGCTAAGGCATTTTCAGCTTTTTTACGAAATGATAAAGACATGGAACCTTTTGGATTTATGGTTGACATAACGCCACACCTCAATGACTTGAATGTTGAACTGCAAGGAGAAAAACATGCCCTTATTGTTTTGACCATAAAATTGGAAATTTTAACAAAAATTAGCAAATTTGCCAAATATTGGTAATTTTACCCTAACTTTTAATCCAGAAACCCTGGAAAGCCAACCAAAGGCTCAAAAGACTCGAATTTTAGCCTGGGTCTCCAATAAAAACTTGAACGAAATAGTTTTACGTTGCAGTTGGGGCCAAGGGCCCAACAATCTCGGCCAATCTCCATTTACGAAACAACCACAAAAAAAACTGGAACCAAAAACCTGAAAGGTTTTTTCATTGCAAACTATAAGACCTGCTGAGTCTTTAGTGGGTTTGGGTGGTTTTCTAGCACAAACNACTGGCAAGTTGTGAAGTTGCAAACTAGCACAACATCAGCAGCTCAGTGCATGATTTAAAAGTACGATATACTCCCAACCTGTTAACCTCAAATGTACACCAGCTCCCAACCTGTTAACCTCAAATGTACCCCTTCAGATAGGCAAATGTACAAGTACCCTGTTGGGAAACCTTGGTTTAGTGTATTTTCTATAAAANGGAAATTATGTACAGCATTAACAGTTGACAGCATGNTAATACTACCTTCCCCAGCAGAGAAATTAAATAAAATTTTCACAAANTTTGGGGTTCAACGTATAGTGGACACATTAGTGCTTCAATGTTTTGTGCATTCTTACTGCGTAATTCCTAGTAATGTTCCATTCATGAATCAACACGATGCACTTGTTTGTGAACAGTCCGACCATTGACATGATAGCCTCCAAACCTACATAAACCTACATAACTGCAGTGAGTCGCTGTTTCCTATGGCACATTCAAACACCCAACCTTTTGTTCATTATTCTAATTCTGATTCTGCATCTAACCGTTACGTTTTCTGACTTCACGCTCAAGTGTATCTTGAGTTTTTTGTTGTATATCTGAATATAATCAAAAGAAGCAGTCTACTTACAGTACTACTGGAGAGTTATTTAGCAGACAAAGTGGTGAGATCCTTTTAATTTGCCTTGCTTTGGCTTGGCAACTTCAAGACGTCAGGTTGCTTATTCGGGAGACCAACCTGTGTTCCTGCAACAACCAGGTTGAACCCTCAAGTAGTAGGGATCTCTACAATAACCTACAACCCCAGTCTCTACAATAGCACTGCCACACCACCCACTTCACAAAAGAGCACCACAGTCATTTAATTGTCGAAAGTATTGTTCAGTTTTCTAACTGTTGAACCATTGCACAGAACTTGTGTGTGCATGCACAAACAAGAAGAATGATTTACAAATTCTTTTTGCAAAAGAGCTAAACTGAGTGCATGACAAAAATAACTGAATGTCAGTCTTGGCTTTTCACAAATCAGCCGAAATGTTAATATTGATATATATATGCAGTTTCAATGATGATGAAATTTGATTCCAAGCAGAGGATTACACATTTATTAATTGAAAGCCTTAGTACAAGCTAAAAGTAAAGATGGTGATATGGACGAAATAAAATGAAAACTAAATCTCCTATTTCAAGTAAGCATCAAAAAGGCCATGACACACACTTGTATGTATTGAGGTGTGGTGGAAAGTTACCCAACTCTGCTTTGTCTGAAGTTACTTAAATGTCTTTTTGTGTCAGTTTGAAAGACTTTTCCTGGGACATCATGCCATACATTTTGTTTGGTTGGCAATGCTTCCCATAACTGCTGAAGTATCCTGAAAGCAACTAAGAGGCCAAAATTATGCTTTCCTACTTTTCATGACTTAGCAACCAGCTATCCTTGAAAGCTCACAAACCTCAAGTTACATAAATATTGGTAAAATTTGTTCTTATCTGAGTGGAATCACCTGTACAGTGCTTACATATCTAGATGTTCATGCCCAAATGCTCTTGCCATTCTTCTTTGCTGTGATGAAGACGCATGTAACAATAAAAACATTAGCTAGCTTTTTGCTTGTCCTACTAAAATGTTTTAACACCAGTAAGGCTTTTAGGAAGTACTGTATAAGTCACACTTGATCTGTTCTTGAGCACAGCTTGGGATTGTCTGGTCTCCAAGATGCATTCTGAAATTATATTTAAAAGTTGTTGTTTAGCTAATACTTATCTTCCATTCTGCTGCTATGCCTGGGCCAAAACATTCAACTAAGCCTCATTATGGCAAAAAGGTGAAAAGAAGTCATCCTGTACAGAAAAATGGAGTCAATAATCTCCTTAGAGTAAGAAAAATGGAGTCAATAATCATCATCCCTCCCTGCAGTACAGAACACTCGGTACTCATGCACACTGAGTAAACTCTTTGTTTTGTTTTCATAGAAAAAGGCTACTTGTGCATCACTAACAGCAATTCAAACCAGGATGAGAGATTCAATAACAATTACAAAAAGTGTTTCCAAGCTTATATGCAAATTTAAATCACCAGAGTGGCAGAAGCAATACCCAACTATAGCCATGTGATCAAAACATAGCTTGCAAACCAGAACAGACCAGGTGTTAGTTTTGGCTTGCAGCTGAGCAATATGAAATATGCTGCTGATGCCACAATTGTGTCAAGAGAACTGTCTTTCCACAGGGAAGTGTGGGCCAAAAAATTTGAGAAAGATTTCACATAGGATGGTGGCAAGATATGACCCTCTGTGATCGAAAACATATCAGAAAATAAAGTACTGTACTCAGCAACAACAAACTGGACTGTGGTGTGTACTTTCCACAATGGGTGAAAGCAAGGAATTGATCAGCAAATTTTTATTCTTGACGTCAGTCAGTTTGTTAAGATGTTATGATTTATGAGCTTGTGTTACGAAATTTTGATTGTAGTCTTGAGTTTGTTTTTTCTCTGCTGTTACT
>JGI24159J19872_10012433_pt1 | contig 11095 bp, 10 predicted proteins | sample Ectturendosymbi4_FD_19872 | JGI IMG/M metagenome (IMG submission 19872)
GTGATCAATGCATGAGCTGCCTCACACGCTGCTAAGCAACAGTACATTGTGACTTAAAATGAGCACAGTGATGGCACAGCATAATGGCAACACATAAGTATGTTGTTCAGACCAATGGTGGGCTTAGGATTAGGGGGGCGAGGCAAGGATGTAAAGGAGGGCTTCTGGTGACGTCATCATACTCAGCCAACCATGATAAGACCCAGGCCCGCAACCAGAGGGGAGCAGTAGGGCAATTGCCCCCCAAAAATTTTCACAAACGTATGTATTTGTTAGGTGCACCAACAAGTTACATCATTTTGCCCCCCCGAAAATATCAGTTGGTTGCGGCCCTTATCAGACCTTTTAATCAAGTCATCACCCCCCACTTCTCTGGTTTTATAGCTGCTGATGGGGCATCTTTGAAAGAAAGGCAATTGTTATACACATCACAGTTGCTGTTGACGGCCCTTTTGAAAATACTTAGAATTTACAGCGGCTGTTGGGGGCCTTTTTAAAAGCAGAGTACTTACACATTACAGTGTCTGTTGGGGGGCCATTTGAAAGCTGAGTACTTACACATTAGAGTTGTTATTGGGGGCCCGTTCAAAAGCAGAGTAGCCTACTTACACATTGCAATTGCTTTTGGTAGCCCTTTTCAAAGCAGAGTACTTAAACGTTGCAGTGCAGAGTGCCTGCACATTACATTTGATTCTGAAGGCCCGTTTGAAAGCAGACTAGGCACTTATTATCTGCTTCGAAATATATTATAGGAGTGGATAATAAGTTTTTCACCAAACACAATACAATTTACACATGAAAGACCTCGAGGCCCCCACGCGAAAGACCTTTGCACGCCTCTCCTTGAAACAGACCATTGGTTCGGAATACAACTTTGCAAAATATAGTATTGCGACAATTGTGTCTGGAATAGAGAAAAAAATAAAATCGATAGGCATAAGGAACCACAAATTCCAGGTGCCTACTGCGAAGGTGTAGCCTATGTTCATGGCCACAAAGCAAATTTTCAAAAAATTCATCAATTTAGCTTCTATAAGTAATAAAGACACTCATCTAATGCAATTTCCACTCCATCAATATCGGGAAAGAGTTATATTCACAAAACTATATTTTTATAAACGATGACAATTCCGATACAAACTTTTTTATTCTTTCCCGGAAATCAAAATAGTTTGGGCAGCAGCGCAGACAAGAATTTTGTTCGGGAGGGGCCAGCCTATGACGTCGTCAGTCACTGACGTCTTTCTTTGAGTTGAAAATGGATACAAAGCGCCAGTAAAAATCTTAGTAAGTTTATTTCGGGGCGACCCTGGCCTCATCCATCATAACCATGATTGATACAGTCCTACCAAAAGTCAGGGTTGTTGTTATCGTGGCTTTTCTTTTGCTCAAGTTGCGTTTACTTTTAGATTGCAGTTGAAAGCAATGAGATTAAACTTTTTATTGTGTTCAAGCCTTCATGTTTAAGTTGATGAAATTTTAGAGGAGCTGTGGTTAGAACCTCAATGGCAATTTACGCAGTGTTGATTCTGCTTCCCTGCCACCAGCTGCCATGTGTGGAAGCATTTATGAATTGCTCTTTTAGTTTAATTAAAGGTAAATAAATCAATGGAAAACGTATTAAATGTAAAACGTACTAAATGTTTGAAATGTAATGAGTTTTATGCTCCTCTGTTCGCTCACAACAATTTTCTTCTTGTTGACACGAAATGCTGTGCAAAGTTTATTCTTCCCAGCACATTATTTATGCTGATTCGAGGTCACTGAGGTGTAAGTATCATAAAATGACCAATACATGTATGTCTAAGCGCAAATTGCCAAGTCATAAGATGACCCATGTGGAAACCGCAGTATGTACAAGGACAAAGCCGACTGGCTTCATCCGTGCCGCCCAAAGCATTGACGCTGCCCAGCAACGCTTTCCATACTTCATTTATTTATTTGTTTACAAACAACCAATGATGGCAGGCCAAGACCTGAAGAGGTCATTGGCAACGCAAAGGTTAACAAAAATAGGGANGGGCATACACACACATACAAAAGATTACGCACAGAAAACACGGTATGGTGAAGTTAAATTAAAAGAGTGGATGCTTTGACAAAAACAAACACTTCTGCTTAAAGAGGCATAAGGACGGATTTTTAGACAGTTGAGGATGTCCAACGAGAAGTATTTTGATTAGTTCAGTGCGATTTTGTAAATTCAGAGTGAGAAAATATTTTTTCTTCAACAAGAATCTCAGAAGCATTTGTGATCACAATTTGGCGTGATGTATAGGTGGAAGGATATTCAAAAAATATGTGAACTTCAGTTTTAATAGCACCACATTGACAGATCTTATTGTAATGGCCATCTATGTTCAATTTACTATGTCCTAAATCAGGGGTCTCCAAACTACGGCCCGCGGGCCAGATGCGGCCCGCGAAGCCATTTTGTCAATGATGAAAAAATAATATACAGTACTTGCGAAAAATTTGTTGATTTGGTATAATTATAACATATCCCGCAACAATTACATTGCGTAAGACGTCCGGCCCTCGACATGTTCTTTATTACCTTATGTGGCCCTCGGACAAAAGAGTGTGGAGACCCCTGTCCTAAACGAAGCATACACAAGATGGTAGTTGCGTTTGTATTGCAACCGTGCAAATGCCAAACATCAGTTTTTTTGGTAAGGAACAAGTCTGATACTTTGAAGCAGAATTGGCGTGAACTTAAATTATGAAGGGCAGTGGGTAGAGCAGTGTTTCCCAACCTTTCCAGGACACGGACTATTTTCGAACCAGTATAAATCTTCGCGGACTCAAGATAGACAAGAGTACGAGAATAATACAAACACTAGTTTTAGCAAAATTGGTTTATGGCCCACATTCACATTTTTCAATGAGAATCATGTATCTGAGTTTTTTCACAAGTTTGTCGAATTAAGGGCCTGTGATCATTAACACACACCGGTACCAATCAAAACGTCGATTGTTTGCCTTTGCCTCTAGTGGTTGCGGATTCATCCAGAGCCTTCCGCGGACTCATTTCAGTCCGCGGACTCGGATTGGCGAACACTGGGGTAGAGAGTCCCAAAGATTTGAGCCTTGATGGAAAAAAGAATTATCTAGGGAATGTGTTTTACAGGGGAGTAGCTGAACATTCATATGGAAACGTGAAGAGTAGTCGGAACGATTTTCAGAAAATTTGGGAGCAAGTGCAGATATGAAGGATGGGCCTGGTCCAGAAAGGATGATACGGAAGGCTTTGAGACGCATTCACAAGCAGAATCAACTATTATTCAAAACAAAGTATCAACGTGGTTTCAGAGAAAAAATATAACTGAAGCGCAAGGCTATGCAAGTAAAACGGCGCGTGCAGACAAAAGTGCACAGCGCGCAAAACAGTAACCGACTACACGTCGAAATTATCCGCTGTTACTTGGCGACAGTCGCTAGGAATTGCTTTTTCAACGCTGGAAGCAGACCCGTAGCCAATTTCAAAGTTTGGAGGAGTAAAATGCATTTTAGGGGGGCAAGATTTTTGTTTTTATTATATGGTTAAAACAAAATTTTCATGGGCACAACAAAATTTGGGTGGGGGGCACTAACAACGAATGCCCCCCATGGCCTGGCTGCCAGCACTTCTGCCGCGATCCACAGCGGAGAGCGGTATGTCCAATGGTTTAAATTTCCACGGGACGAAATTTTAAGAGGACAAATACTTGGAATTCGGACAAAGAAAAATGATCTGCTACCGTAAAAGAGGACTCGTAAGGTTGCACTGAATCCGGTTTTCAAGGCAAACGCATACGAGCTTCTCCTTTTACGGGAATATGTGGAGTCCGCAGCAAATTATGTTTAGTTCTTTCGCTCACCAACTATGCTGAGATCAGCTCCCACTACCCGGTCGCTTAACGCTAAGTCGCAAACACGTGGAAAGGTGTCTCGCAACTCGAACACCAAGAGTAGTCGACGAAACATGAGCACAAAACTTAGGCCTCCTGGATGTCTGTCTAGGACAGGGGTTCCCAACCTTCTCTGACCCTGTACCCCTCCAGCATTTCGACAGACGATCATGTACCCCTCAAATTTCTTACGACAAAAAGGCTGAGAAAAATAAACTAAATCTATTGAATTTTTCTTGGAACTTTTCTATTTTGCAATATTTGGAAATAATTAATATATAAATGCAGTTTATCTTCTACTGCAAAAACGAAATGTACCCCTTCAAATAGGTAAATATGCCCCTAGTAATACATGTACCCCAGGCTGGGAACCCCTGGTCTAGGACATAGGTTCCCAACCCTATTTGAAGCTGGCACCCCTTTCATAAAAATAAAGTAGCGTTCGTACTGTACCCCCTCGTTTAAAAAAGGCATAGAAATCACAAAAACAGTATAATTTTGCATAATATTTCATTTTTGACTTACTGCGCGTAATACGTAGTCCCAGCCCGTAACTACTGGGAGGCATTCGGGGGCAGTGCCCCAATTTTTTTGTACCTCCCCAAATTTTGTTGTTTCCAGAAAATTATGTTTAAGATCATGCAATAAAACAAAAATATTCCACCCTGAAAGTTTGTTTTGCCCCTCCAAACCTAAAAACCTGGCTACCTGCCTGCGTTGGCTTACTGACAACACAAAATAAAACACTCAGTCGAATTGTGTAACTTTCATACCTTACTTCTCATGAGAAACAAACCTAGTGATTTCTGTCGCTGCTTCTTTGGAACTATTCGAACTATTCGATACACTTGCATCTTCAAATTTTACGATGCCAGTTTCTGAATACGTGACAACAAACGTCACAGTAAAGCCAGCTAGCCAACGTTTTTGCACGAAATAAATTACGGCTGTGCAGTGGTCTCTCACGTGTGCAGCCGTTAAACTTTTTTGTTATTGTTCATTTGAGTAATAACACTTGCAAGCTTTCTTGAATCTCGGCTATTTGGAAAAAAAGTACATCCAAGAACATACAAACTTGTACCCTCGAAAATCGCATTTCGCATTTCCCAAAATCTTGTTTCGGACCCCAGAGGTCCGGGAACCCCCGGTTAGGAACAGCTGGTCTAGGAGGACCTGACAAAACCGCCTATAACAACAGCCGCACTGATGTTGCCATCTTGTGTCAACCGACGCTAGGTCGTGACGTGTGGTGAAAACACGAATCGAACGAGACGACGCGCCAGAGAAGAACGAGAGACGTGTTGATTTTGCGCATGAACGAAAAAGGTGATAGGCAGAAACTAACTGCACGACTTTGAACGTGTCGACTTTCCGCGGAGCTAATGTAAGTTTCTGTGTTCTGTTTATATTCAAAATCTTGTTTCGATTTTGCCGTTGGCAGATGGCTTATTTTTTATGTGTTTTGTAGTGAGAATATTATGACGAAACTAGTTGGCTGTCAACAGCCTACTTGTCTCTGTGTCAAGATGGAATTCGCGGTTGGAACCATTTCGCTTTCATGTGAATTGTATTCGCTTTCGTGGAGCTGTTTCCTTCATGTGGGGTCAGCACAATTGTGTACGGGAAATGGTGCTTCGCTTTACATGTGCAGTTCTTTGGAAGTTGCATGGTTAGCACCAGGGGTGTAGTACTAAAAAGAGAGGTGTGGGAACGCCGTTCCCAAACAAAACAAAAAGGAAGACTGCACCAAATAGTTCGAATAAAGTGAGCATTCGTTTACACGAATTTCCACACTGGATCTTCCTGTTTCACTGTAGACGTTTGACTGTGCATTGCAAATCTTCGTGTCGCTAGCACATCTGTAAGATCGTAGCCATGTTTTAATGTAATCTTGTGAAAAAAGGTGTGGGAACGCCGTTCCCACCCCACTACATCCCTGGTTAGCACAGAGTATTCGACATAGCAGTACACGTGTGTGATTGCATCTACAGTGGCGTTTAGGTGTCTCTAGTGAATAATAACGATAGTTCATATTTAACGATATTCTCAAGCCTATGATGGGTTTGATTGGGTAAATCATAGCAACTTACAGTAATTTTCAAAACAAGGAAAAATAACCAAGTAAGATAGACATTTATGTTGGCCCACCTACGTTTTCCATGGCCCCGCAGTGCCCCTCCCCCACACTTTAAATTCTAGAATCACCACTGGCCGGTTATATGTCCTTTTTTGCGGGAAATGGTCGCCAGCGGCTATATTGGGTGACAACGTTTTTGTGGCAAATTATTTCATTCAGTTTAGCAATGATTTTACGCGCCTTGATGTTTGAGATAGAATGCTTCTCCATGGCATATTCAAGAGCTGTAGTCACAGTGTTTGTTTGACTAAGCTTATTCCAACTATTGGTAGCCTACTCTGAAGTCCGTCTGAAACATGCACTAACGGAAGTATTTGTTTCTGAAAGAGAAACCCCTGGTGACATTCACAACAGGGGCGGATCCAGTCAGTCAGGTTAGGGGGAGGGGCGATTTCAGTAATATTTCGTAGTCAAGTCTCATAACGGCTTCGCTGCTGTAACAGAAATGTAGTATGCTCCACAACACTGCTGTGACAAAGCAATGGACGACAAAATGGCCTTTACGCGCGAATTTTGTTTTCCTAATGTTACAAAATCATGGTGAATAAAGTTACTGTCGTAGATTTTAGGGGAGAACAATCGCCCCCCTGGATCCGTCCCTGATTCACAATACCTTGGAACGTGCTTAAGAACATTAATCTCAAGAATATAGCAATGTGTTGAGATGGCCCTCTACCGAATGATATACAAGTCAAAAAATTCCCCAGAACCGTAAGGGCAAAGCGCATGACCATTTGTTACTTATCATCACAGCTCGGAATAACCCATGATAATGCTCAGTGTTTTTGATTCGCTTGGTTACTTACGAGTATGCCCACTATATCAGAAGACAGATGAGCACAAACTATTAACGGCAAGCATCAGCGCAAACCACAAAGCAATCACTTCTTTTGTGTGGACAAGTCTGCGGCGCGTCTTTCTTGACTTGACACAGACGACCGTCTATTCGGTGCAGTTTGACGCACGGAGGGGCAAATATTATGGCAACAACGAAGATGTGGAAACTGCTCTCAACAACCGGCCTCGTACATTTTTTGACACACCCTCGAACACGCTTGGCACAATAAACCAGTCTCAGTGAGCTTGATGACGGACAAACGGTTACGATTTGGCGGAATCCTGATAGGATTATTTCTCGCCAACTCAGGTTCTCCGGAATAAGCCAAAAAGCCTCACCCCCACATTACCTTGTTTCTGCGTTTCGAATCACATGTTGGTGCTGACTAAATCTTTTCAGTCTATATAAGGTTAAAAAATAACCTTAGTAGAGTGTAACGGAGAGAGAGGCTGCAACATGCTACAAATCCCCAAACTTGCTAAGCTGGACGCCACACTTTTCAACAAAAAATTTCAGGAATTAAGTCACAACATGTAAATAAATCTGGCAAAATGTTGCGAACCGGGATGTATGGTGTTGAAAGGTCAGCCACAGAAAGTAAAGTGCACCCCTCCACTACTAACTCTATGGGAGCTTCTTAACACTCTACTGGGGTGGATAAACACCGCTCGAGCAGCTAAACAGCTGGGCAGCACTGATTAAAAGAAAAACAGCACATTGCAAACGGTATAGATGTGTATTTGATTTCGACGAGTCTGAAACTACGAAGAAATACTTTGGATGCAGTCGCAAGAACACAGACGAACTAAAAGACGCAACCATATTGCATGCAACTGTTTTTGCACATTTATGCAACAAAAATACGATTTTGTTCACACGGGTCAAGTCAAGAGTTGTGCGAAGAGCTGGAGACAGTCGATGGAGTTTTATCGTGGCAGCGATCGCATCAGGTATGCTTGTTCTTGAGTTTCAAGCTTTTCGACTACCCTACTTGTTGCAACTTGGATCGAGCCGCACTACTTTTCATGTCGGAGCGTGTTTTGCAGAATCCGTTACTTTTTCCGGCGGCAGAAAAACAACCTTTACCCAGTAAATGGTACCTTTGCTATTGATAGAGCGCCTATGGTTCGCTGAATGGGAAATGCCAACAGTCAAGGTACGTATAGCCAGGCTCATTTTCAAGATTTGACTTTGGTGACCGCAACTATTTCATCTGAATGCCAAGATGTCGCAAAGACAGGTCTCAGTGTATTTTGATGATGGTTGTACAGCGAGATTTTGTTGCGATTGGGTGGCCGTTGGAAAAATTAGAAAGATCGTTACGGCCACTCAAAACGCCCTGAGAAATCACAGAATATAGCAACCATTGCGTCAACCCAGAATATGTTGCGTTTCTTTGAAAGCGGTTTGTATTCTTTGAAAGCGGTTTGTAAAGTTACATTTTCGGCGTTGTTGTTTCAGTTCCAAAACATTACCGATTAAAACTTTCAACTAATCGGAGAAGTGAACAATACTGGTAAATCGCCTGTGATGTCAACATGACCATCCACCACCAGTACGGCCAGTGCAAACAACACCATTAAGACGCATTCACAAACAGTCAACTATTATTCAAAACAAAGCACCAACGTAGTTTCAGAGAAAAAATATAACTGAAGCGCAAGGTTATGCAAGTAAGACTGCGCGTACAGGCAAAATTGCACAGCGTGCAAAACAGTAACCGACTACACGTCGAAATTATCCGCTGTTACTTAGCGACAGTTGCTAAATGGAATTTCTTTTTCACCGCTGGCAGCAAACCCGCAACCATGTTTTAAGTTTGGAGAGTCAAAAAGTTTTTTAGGGCAAGATTTTTGTTTCCATTATATGTTTGTAACAAATTTTCATGGGCACAACAAAACTTGGGTGGGGGCCTGGTGGGCATTTGGAGGCAGTGAGCCCCAAAATTTTGGGGGAACTGCCCCCGAATGCCCCCCATGGCCTGGCTGCCAGTACTTCTGCCGCGATCCACATCGGAGAGCTAAAAGTGGAGTGATTTCAATTTCCACGGGACGATATTTTAAGAAGACAAATGCTTGGAATTCGGACAAAGAAAAATGATCTGCTAACGTAAAAGAGGACTCGTAGGGTTGCACTGAATCCGGTTTTCAAGTCAAGCGCAGACGAGATTCTTGTTTTACGGCAACATATGAAGCCCGCAGCAAATTGTTTGGTTCTTTCGCTCACCGACTATGCTGAGGCCAGCTCCCGCTTCCCCACCGCTCAAAGTCGCAAGCACGCCAGGCCCCTATCCACGGGGGGTGTTCGGGGGCAGTGCCCTTCCAATTTTTTATGCCTGCCCAAATTGTATTGTACTCAGGAAAATTTGTTTCTTCCCCCTTAAAAATGTATTTCGCCCCCCGCAAACCTTATAAGCCTGGCTACGGGGATTGAAGCGCGCGGAAATGTGACTCGCAATTCGAACATGGAGAGCCAGACAAGGAAACACGTGCATCGCGCTGATCGCTGCCACGGCAAAGATTCAATTTCGACCCCGGAGCATCAGCGCAACGTCGCGGACAACAACAGCGGCACTGATGCTGCCATCTTGTGTCAACCAACGCTGGGTCGTGACGCGAAGACACGAACCGAGTGAAAATCGACGCGCGCGCGAGAGAGAGAGAGAGGAAGAACGAGAGACGTGTTTTGTGCATAAACAAAAAAAGGCGACAGGTAGGAAATATTTGCGCGACTTCGAACGTATTGACTTTCCTTGGAGCCAGGGGGGTACCGGGGTTAGATGGGCCCGGAACAAGAAGCAAGTTTTGACGTCCCCATGTTCGAACCTAAGGTCTTTTGGGAGTAAATGTACTGTATTGAAGAAAGTGCTTGCGCCATTTTCAGGACTGTTTCGATGCCACCGGTGATTCGGCGCCCGGGGTGTTGCGCATCCCTTGCTCCTCCTCGTTACGCCCCTGCTCGGAGATAAAGTAAGTTTCTGTGCATTGTTTTCATTCAAAATATTGTTTTAATTTTTTGCGACGACGTGACGTAACGTTGTTTATGACGTACTTGCTGCGCAGTATCAGACACGAGAGGGCGACACGGCGTTCGCAGAAACGAAACCGACGACAAATTTGCGATAAAACAGGAGAAAAAAATAAAGAAGAAAAGGAGTAAAGTACAGCTAAAATCTACTGTGTTGAGAAGAAGCGTAATATATTACAGGGTATGATATAACACACGAGTAACTGTGCATTGTGTATTGCAAGACTGCGAAGTGCACAAACTAGTTTCGATGAGGCGCCAAGAGCGGGGGAACGTATGACGTCAGATTTGTTTCGAAAAAATCCGCAATTGCTTGAATGTAACCAGAAGAAACAGCTCACTGCGGTAGGAAGACTGTCCAATGGCCAGCACACGCAAAACACACGAATAAATAAATAAAAAAAGCTTTAACTTGTAGACAATGAACACGGAAGCATTGTTGAGAGTATTGTGCCCGTAATGCGATACTTGTTCCTTGCAACCACAAACCCTGCTGGTTTGTGGCATTCGATTTCGTTTCAACCACCAAGAGAAAAGATAAATGACGGAAACTTCACCATCTATTCTGGCGAAATAATTGGGGCAACATTTCGTATAGTGTACTGAATGCACAACCCGGTTATGCACAGCGACAACTGCTATGAACCACAAGCCACTGCTTTGGCGTCCATAGGAGCCAAGTTAACGTACTGCAGCAGGTTGATAAAGCCCAGAAATAAATACGCGGGGCTTAAACTATACAGAGTAAGTATTTGCAGTTTGAATCTGTCTGGAGAGAAATTGCTGCGGGAGACGTAACTTATTTGCGACAGTAAATACTCTCTGAAACCTCGATGTCGAAGCACAAGGGCCTGGGACCGGTCCGTGGCCGTCACAGGCGCCACTGGGCCCTCCGAACGAGACGAAAGCCTTTTCACGTCGCATGCGACAACAAATGTTTGAGTGGAAATTGCGAAACGAATTATCGCCGGTTGCTACGCGACACTTATCTGTGGCAGTCGTGTTTGTGTTTGCGAGCATTTCAAGAGCCCTTGTGTCCATACCATGCAAATAAAACATACCGCATGAAACATCCGGATACTTTGTCGAAAAATCGATTAACCAGTTCAGTTTTGATTGATTGCGCCAACATGTATTCACACAACCTGCAGTTAGAGATAGCAGCTTTTTGAGTGCGACTGACTGTTTATGGAATTGCAGACA
>JGI24159J19872_10012435_pt1 | contig 11094 bp, 9 predicted proteins | sample Ectturendosymbi4_FD_19872 | JGI IMG/M metagenome (IMG submission 19872)
GGAAAAAAAAAAAAAAAAAAAAAAACAGAAAGTTGTTCTACAGAAGACATTCCTGCTTCCGCACGCGAGCATACGTGCAAAAAGTCAAAAATCTAAGTCACACAACAAATAAATAAAATTTTGCTAACGCGGCCACATTAGTCGTCACCATGTCTGGCATGAAAATTGGAATGGTTCAGAAAGTACATGAAAGCTGAAAGAGGTAAAACCGCACCGCACTTGCATATCACAAACGCGTCTAACTGCTTTACAGAAATCGACAGAACAAAGCGATACGATGAAGCTGTACGATGAAGCTGCGAAGCGTGGTGTTGAAGCGGCGCAGTGTTTGCAAACAACGTTCTCAAAACGAGTCCAGCAAAGCTTTAGTTGAAGCGGACTTCACTGAACGACGCGCGGAACATCGGAGTTTTCTGGCGCTCAGGCGGAAGCTTGACTTTTAGCCACGAGAGCATCGAAACGCTGAGCGAAACAGCTTCAAACATAGCAACTATGCCCAGTCCTGCAACCAAAGGGGGCAACCGGGCAATTGACCTCCCCGAAATTTTCAAAAATGTGTTTATTTGTTAGATACGAACGACAGGTTGCAATCCTTTTGCTCCCGTTCGAAAATAGCATAAAAGGTACAATCATTTCCCCTCCGAAAATATCAGGCCCTGGCTACACCACCATTAGATATAAGCAGAATTGAGGACGTCATGCGCTACCATCAAAAGTCAACTACACTCAAGATTACTTATCGCTAAATATGCAGTTGTTTCTAATGAAAGTATTTTTAGGCTGCAATTGCAAGCAATGCGCGCCACACCCTATTGTCAATCACTACAGTTTGGTGTCATTGTCTCTTCCTAAACTGTGCATAAAATAATTGTCGACAGCTTCAACAATACTAATGAAACCATTACAAACACTTCGTTTTTGTTCTGAAAGGTTCCAGATAACTCCCAATGCAATTATCGATGAAAGGATCTCTGGTTGATAGTAATGGATTGAGATCGGTCATAAAGTTACATGATTCTGTGGTTGGTAATAAATGGCCTGGCACCGAGGCGGAACTTCTCAGAATAAAGATGAACATTTTTGCATAATTAGTGTTGATGGTGAAGCTGGTCTGCATCTCAAGACGTTATGCTCGAAATTGACGATCAGGTGAAAAAAATCGTACTGTATGTCTTAACTTCAACGATTGCAAGCCGGGTATTACAACTTTCTGTCCAGTTTTGCACTTTTTATTTGATGGACACAAAAAGCAAAGCTTAGCTTAACGTTTGAAGAATGCTCCACTACTCACAGTAAGTTCTCTTTGCCTGAGGCGCAGTAAGTTCTCCTGCTCCTCCAGGAGACGCTGAAGATGAGCCTGCTCTTCTTCGAGCGCTCGCTTCTGCCTAATCAGCTCATCGCGACGTCCGTGGGGACTGGGGGGTCGGTGGTGGCCGATGTTAGGCAGGTTTCCTGCGCAATAAGACACTAAAGACAGTAAATATGACGACACAAGCTTCAGGGTGGCGCAGAAACCGACTAGAGTGGAACACTAGATTTTTCATCTGAATTTCTCTAAATCGTAAACGAACGACACACCATATTTTGGAACAGCTCAAAGTTACTGAAGCATGGGATCGCTTTCCCGCGTCAAAAAGCATCAAGTAACAGCGTGCTTTCGAAAATTTGCCTCAGCCAAGGATAACGTTGACCAGCGATCGATTTTGTTTCTTGCGACAAAATTTCTTTACACCGACTGGTGTGAACCATGGTCCACAAACGAACATACCATCACTGCGAGCTTGCTCTTGCAAGTTGGCGCGGAGCACGTCGACGAATTTATCGTCGCTGTTGTATTCGCATTGATCGGCGGCGAGAAGCGACGCTTCCAGCGCTTCGCGAAGCGCCGGGCCGTCACGTCGATGCGTCAGTACGTCCCTTTCCGCACGACAAGACGTGCTCTTGCTCTGCTGACGTAAAAAACGTGTCTGCAGCGTGGAGCGATTTGCACTGCAACAGAGCGCTAGCTGCAGTGGCAGAGCCAAGACTTATTTCGTATACACAGCACATGTGCACACGTTGATCAGAACTTTGATTTGATAAGATTTTCTAAGAGAACAGGATTGTTAACCTCATAAGTGTGTCACGGAGGAGAGACAGGACTGTGTTTTACACGTGAATGCGAGCAGGGCTTTGTTTCCGTCTTTTGTTTCCTACATCTTGTCGGTATTGAAGAACTTTATAAAGGACTCGGAATCCTTTTAAACGACGCCAGAACAGTGCGTGGGTCGAATTTAAGTTGTTGACACAACAAACGTAAAAAAAAGTGACAAGAAAAATTTTAAATACACTCCCGAAAGAAGTGGAAAGGCAACCAAGTGCACCAGGGCACGCTCAAAATAGCCTTGATGAACACATGCGCAATAGCAGTTTTGCCTGTGTGGAGGTTTATTATTATTTGAACACATGCGCAATAGCAGTTTTGCCTGTGTGGAGGTTTATTATTATTTGACAGCCTATCTTCAACAACGGACACTACCTACTTTCCATTTATAGCAGTGTGCATTGCATATTGTCTAGTTAGACGGTTTTGAGATATTTTGCGCAGTGGGTAACAGCTCTTTTTACACAAGGTCTAGAAAACTTTGTGATTTTAATCTTAATTAAGTTCATCTACAATCTTCAGATACTTTTCAACATAACTTGGAATTTTTAACACAAACTCAACACCACTTACATGCCAGTTCCCATTTTCCTAGGCGGCTTACAAATCAGTTTCAACAGTAATTAACTCAAAATCCACACATACCAATCACAACTCAGGGCTTCAAAAGACACCACCTGGATAACTGAAACCAGTTGTGGTGAAAGCAACGACGTCAAATACAACTTTCGAACTAAAAACAGCCAGCGCGAGGCAAACATTAAGTGACACACCACCTACAGATAACAGCAGGCAACGGAAAGTGATATTGTGAAATATCTGCAGAAAAACTCCGGTCTGCATTGGTGTGACAACTTTCACACCGATTGAAGGGACAACTTTCAGAGACGAACACAGATTCACATTTTGATTTCACAAAAATGGAAGTATTTTCGGATTGAGATTAACAACTAAATTGCGCTGTACAGTGAAAATGACGAAATACCATCAGAAAAACCTGCGGGATCTTCAGCTCTACAAGGCAAAAGATCGCTTTCGAACAATGCAGTCGACATCTGTGGAAATTCCAGCTTTGAAAATGAATAAAAAGAAGTTCTTTGTTTCCGCCAGTAAAAACTGCAATTATTGCAAAGTGCAGAAGCTTCCAGGCAAAAACATCGACCAATTTAATCGCAAAACCATTCATCAGCGGTCGCTGTACTCGAGTTACGCCCAGCGTACTTCAGACCCGCCCACCGTACTTAATAAAGCCTACCTTGCTCTGCATGTAGCTCTCCCCTAAACTTCCCTGTGCGTCGTTGAACGTTTCTGCCGGTTGGTCGACATGGACGTTTTCGTCGTCAAGGTCACCGATCAAGACGTCGTGCCGCTGTCGCCGCCTCGAACCGGAGGAAGGTTTTTTTCTGCTCGAACTCGAGGGCTTCTTCCCGCTGCTTGACCTGCGAGCAGGTGCTTTAAGATTTTCGACGGTGCGACACAAGCGAAGCTGAAGTATCTGACACACGCTGTCTTCTAAATTTTGTTAAATTTCCGTAAAAAGATTTAAATTGTGCACAAATGTGCAACTGCTCCAGGTTACAGATACAAACTTTAAAATACACTACTTTCCAATAAATTCACGATTTTGCCGAAAGTGGATGACCAATCAACTTACAGTAGTCAATCTATAAACGATTTTACGTAGAAGTACGTAACTGCGAGCTTGCTCTTGCAAAATTTTCAGATTCCAAACGGGAATATAAAAATTTTTTAAAACTTCAAAATGCTTTATCCATGTTAGAGGTGATCCCTTTGCCCCAGCAGCCCAAAACGGGTATACCGTACATCAGACCTGTACAACATACGGCCCGCGAAAGCTTTCTCAGTTGTAGAAAATTTTGCAGAAGCTCGACCTCCAATATGTAATTGTCGTTCCAGAATTTCTTTCATACTACAATGAAATCTCCACACCGAATTGAAATAGACTTTTGCGGCCCGCGACTACAATGAAATCTCCATACACTAAAACGAAATAGACTTTTGCGGGATGTGGCAAATTTATGTTGATAATTTGGCCCTTCGAGCTTTCTGAGTTGTGCACTGCGCAATGTGCAGGCCTGCCGTACCTTATCACACACACGGGGCCGTACATTATCACTTAATCTTAAAAAATTGATTACATGAAAATTTCACGCAACTGGAGCAAATCTCTAAATTCCTCCTTGAAAAGGCTCACCTCGACGCGTTCATTAGAGGTGGATCGCTGAGCAGCTTACTAATACCCTCGGAAAGCTCTTTTTGCTGCTCAGACAACTTGTTTTGATAGTAAGCAAGTAACTTCTGACAATCTCGGTATTGAGCCACGAGCGCCTGCTGCTCGCGATCGGCCTTTTCTTTTTCCGCTTTCAATTCTTTTATCTGAAAATACTTACACTCGTCAAAGGAAGGCATAAAAACTTGAAACAATTTTCGCCGCTCTGTGTTATTCTTATATGAAAAGCTCCTTCAGCACCACCTTTTTTTCAGAAAAGTACGTGACACATGATTGAGATGCTTAAAATTTGCAACTAATTATTTGTGATGTAATTCTCTACTTCTCAACAAGTTAATCTTAATCGTCCCAAGAAAAAATTTATCGTTTCGAAGCTGGAGGTCAGTTCGATTTCACAGTAATTCAACATTCCATACATGCAAACGGACGCGCAGAAATTTTTTGCGTGTCAGTTTGCATGTGTCGAATGTAGAAATACCACGAAAAAGAGCACACTTTTTGTGGCACAGCAGCTAAAAACGCAATCCCTAATCGTATTCCTTTGACGAAATATGGCATTGAGAACAGTATGCAATATGTCGATAGCGACAGGACTTTGCAAATGCGCACCACAGCCCGACCTCTTAAACACAATTTACATTTGCACTACCACAACCACGACGTCATCGGGTCAAAACGTCACCCAGCATATCACATTGACAAAAGTTCTGTGAGTGGTGCCAGTCCATGCCACTGGAGTGCGGCTACGATGAAATGCGCATGTTTTAAAGGCTAAATGCACCAGCGAACACACCTAACTGGAGCACTACATACAAATGCAACTGTTCTCTATGGTTGCGATTCTCTCAGCCAATAATAACAAATTTAAAATATATCGAGTAGTTTTAGCATACCTGCATTCCTTTTTCTTTCAACAAAAAGCAAAAAATTGAAAAAAAATGCTGTTTGAAACACAGAGACCTACACAGTTAAGATGCAAACAACTAAATTCCTTAACAGCACAATCACAAATTGTTGTATGAAAGCTAGAAAGCTAAAGTAAATTTAAAAGAATATAGAATTTGCCAAAATTACACGACTTAACAAACTATTGATACTTCAAAAATAACAAAAATATGAAGAGTCTGATTAATCACTAACATACTTGAGAGACATATTTCTTTTCTGCAATATCGAGCTGCAATTCATAGGCTTCCTTTTCTTCTCCTACTTTTGCTAGTTCGTGAACCAAGTTGGCAACCCGTTGTTTATCCTCCAAGCAGAGATCCTTTAGGTGGACACCAGAAGCACCATGACCAACTTCTGTGATATGGAATAGACTTTTCACAAAACAACAGTTTATGCACACAATGTGCTAAAGTTTATTCTTATTGTGGAAGGCTATGTCAAAGTTTTGACTGCACTGTCATGGAACATACAGAAAATATATAGAAGGTTAAAACTACCTAAAACAATGAGTCAGCATCAAAACTACCATCAGCCAGCATCAAGCAGGATTGGAATAAAAATTATTACCATTACTTGAATGCATAGGTTCTGAAACTTTGGGTTTTTCTTTTTTCTTCGAGTCAGATCTCCCTGGATGTTTCTGTACATATAAAGAACATCCACTTACTTTAAACTGACATAAGAATTCTTCAATAATAAGTAGAACAATACATTGCCCCAAAAGCAAACCAGCAAGTGCAGAAATTGGAACAGATATAGGATTGTTCTCAACACTAACAGCTTAGACCAGAAGTTTCCAAATGGGATGTTGCAATGAACCTAGGACATCTTTTCCAATTTTCAAGGGTGTTGCAAGCTTATATACACCTTCACTAACAAGATCTCAGGATATTTGAATAACCTGCTCAAACCCAATTGATGTACATGTAAATGAGTCTACAAGCAGTTAAAAGCATTGTGGGTAGTTATGTAAAATAGTGAAATTGATTTTGACAATGAGGCAACAGTACTTCACAAACAAAATTAAGTTTGTTTATATGGCACGTAAGCTTCAGTTAACACTTTCAGTACCGACCAACAAATATATACGTGAGGGGAAAACCTGTTGCAGTGCATAGGCAATTCCTATCAAAATTTGTTGTTATCTGGCCCTGGGTGCCAATCAAATGAGCCATTTTTTGGGTCAAGTTTTTTTGGAAACTAAGCTATCATCCGAGCCTTTAAAGCCTTTGATTGTTTTTCTAGCACATCAGGAGCCAAAATTTTGGCTCAAAATAAAAACCAACAATTAGGTAAAAATGCAAGTCACACAAAAGGTAACCTTGGCCATTTTGGCTAAACACTATAACTCGCCAGCCAATTAAGCTAGAGAGCTGTTCAAAACCTCCAAAGACTCAGAAAGTCTTGTAATCTGGAATAAGAAAATTTTTTAAGTTTTGGGCTGATGACATCATTGATTAGGGTAGGTTTTCCAGTTTTTTGATGACTTCATTGGCTGAACCAATGAGCCCATTTAGTGGCTCCAAGTTTTATTGGAAACTAGGCTATATGACGAGCCCTTGAACAACTTTCTAGCATTTCAGGTTCAAAAGTTAAGCCAAAAATATACCAAATATTTCAGGAATTCCCTAGGGCAGTGTTGTCTAACTACTTTTGACCTTTGGGCCATTTTACAAAAACGTGACAACTTGAGGGTCACTTCCAATAAAACGATTTATAAAACAACATATTCACAAGATTTAAAACTAAAAAGGGAAGATAAGTGAGTGTGTCATTGAAATTGCTGCACAATAGCAGATAGCAATTTCTTACAAATCTCTGTTAGTGGGATGCTTGTGGTTGAGACTTCTCTGACATAGTATTCTTTTACCAATACCAGTGTTAGTGGTAGCAGTCGGAGACTATCATCCAGTGATTTGTCTGCCATTCGATTTTAGATTTAACTTGCTTGATAGTATAGAAAATAATGTTCTCAGGCACATGTGTGCTTCCAAACAATGAGCGCATTTTTAGCATGAAATCTTGCAGTTTGTGAAATCTATCTTTCTTGACTAATTTCCAGAAGCTCTCTACAGTTTCCAGGAATGAGGCAATTAGATTGGCTAGGGGAGCACTTTGAGAAGGCCGCATTTAGCGGATGGATAGATGATTTATTTGGTGGTACTGAGTTCATTGCCCCAGATGTACTATTCAAGACAACGAACGCCGAGGCACCTAAAAAACATAGGTTATCCATACAGATGCCCCAACGGAGGGTTAGAGAGGATGGAACCTTCTAATTTGATCCTAAAATATATAAATAAAACAAAAAAATAATAGTACACAGAAATGGTACTATATATTGTTCTTGTGCAAATGCACTTTATCCGGTGCAAGCAGTTCAGTGAGACAAATGTAAACTCACACAACACACTTTTCAACAAATTTCATATTTTTCCTGAATGTTTCTGCGGGCCACAAAAAATGCTTTGGCGGATCACATGCAGCCTGCAGGCCTGTATTTGGACCACAGCGCCTTAGGGTATTAGCAATGATTTCCCTAATTTAATTTGTGGTATTTTGGCCATAATTTTGGAACCAGAAACACTAGAAAGTCAATGAAACTCTGTAAAGCAAGGATGAGGAACCTATTTACTGTCACGGGCTATATGAATTGTGCATTATCGTTGGCGGGCTGCAAATTCAATTAATTTTATCCTAAAATTCTACCTTTATCTAACTATGAGGAAGAGTGACTTCTTTTGACTAACTATCCAAGTACCTGCTAAACAAGGAGCTTCATTTTAAAGCAATGTTGTACTCTAACTTAGGTAATGAAAAATCTGATATGGGCCATATCAAACGTTCACACAGGCCGCAGGTTCCCCACCCCTACTCTAAAGACTCGTATTATAGCCTAGTTTCCACTAAAAACTTGAGTTCCATTGGCACAAACTTGGCCTATGAAATCACACTTACGGAGTGGTTAAAGGTGCCAAACAGCCATTAACATTGCAGTTAGGATTCCAAAGCTTTCAGTAGATTATTAGCTTAAACTAAGTTTTAGTTGGCTAAGATCAAAGTGAGTCAGTGAAGATGTGGCCCTTTTTAATATGTTGATCAAGGTGCAGTTCTGGTTAGTAGCAACATAATTTTTGGCTCAGTAAGCAAATTCAGTTAGACATAGATCCGGTGTAAAGTTAGGGTTCAGAGTTAGGGTTCAGAGTTAGGGTTCAGAGTTAGGGTAACAAAAAGTGAATCGCCAATTCAAGCTAACCATTTCTCTGAAAAGCAACTGACATACAATAATTAGTCAAATATTTCACAGAGATCAGCAATATTACTTGATACGTTTTTTTAGTTGTTCCAAAACGAAAACTTGGTATGGTGGTTTAGACACTGCCCAAGAAATATAAAATACAGCAAGCTGTGAAAAAAGTAAAGCAAGCGAAAAGTTTGTAGCCTACAGTCAACATTTTTCCGAGGCGTGATTCCTGCACAAATCACCAACAATCAGTCAGACAACTACTTGGTAAGGTTGACTAGATGACCGCCATGGTCCTTCACCAATTCTGGGATGGGACATAGTGACACTCTTTGTTTACATTAATCACTTATTTTACCATTGTGTTTTCATTTATTCCAACATTCACTGAAATGAAAATCGGTTTCCTTTTCGCATGATGGTTTTTTGTAGGTAGTATTCATTGTTTCTGTCTATTAGCTGAGTCACATGAAACAATAAATCACCCAATCTAACTTGCTTGTTCGTAAGTTAGTTAACTCAAGCCTATGTGTTTTTGATTACCCCATTCTATGCTTTCTGTGCAGATAGAAATTTATATTACTTATTCCAAGTAAGTAAGACCGTACTATCAACATCACACAAGTTTTTTTTAAGGAAGTGACTATTCATCCGTCTGTCCTGACGCAATTCAAATAAAAGGGTCACTTTGTTGTTCAAACCGCGTGCATCATATAGTGTAATGGTTATGGGCTATGCCTTCTATGCTTTAGGTTTTCGGTTCGAATCTCACCATGCCGACTTTGGTTTTGTTTTTTTCTTTCGACTTTCCTTTTGTTTTTTTCTTTACTTTCTTTCAGGCTTACATTTTACGTTTACGACTTAATTAGTGTTAGGTTAGGGATACGACAGCGTTAGGTTAAGGTTAGCTTTGGGTTAGGTTAGGGTTAATGTTAGGTTAGCGTTAGGTTAGGGTTAGCGTAGCTTAGGGTTAGTGTTAGGTTAGGGTTAGCGTAGCTTAGGGTTAGTGTTACGTTAGCGTTAGGTTTAGGCTAGCGTTAGGTTAGCATTAGGTTTGGATTAGGGTTAGGGCTATGGTTAGGGTTAAGGTTTATCTTTTACATTTACTTCGTTTCTACCAAGCCTACTGCACTCTCACCATGTGTTACTGTCATGTTACAGAAGGCGGTCAAATAAAGCTTCAAATTTAAAGATCCGCAGGTGGTTCTTATAGCCACTGCCTTTTTTAAATGTGTCAATACTATACTTATCAGGCTACTCACAACATTTTCGACACGTAAGCGTCTTTTTGTGTTTTGGTCAGAAATGAATTTTTTGAAATTGTTGTCAACATCCACTCCAGGAACAAAAGAAACCGGTTCCGTGTCATCTCCATGGGACCAATACGCATCATCATTTACTTGTTTAGCCATCACATCGATCAGACAGCCGTTGCAGCAAGCAGGAAAACGACTCAATTAATTTGATCAACACAAACGGAACACACAAGTTTTGCAGCACCAAAAACTCAGACACGTCTTCACGAACACGAACACAACACCCAAGAACACCATTGAATATCAGTATCACAATCCAAATCTTGGACGGTTCAGTTCCAAAAAACAAATATACCGCTCCAAGCTGCTAGCAGAGTGTATGGTTTCTATGAACGATTCTCCATCACACGACCAGCCAGTAACAGCGTGACTCGAGTCAATAACTCGACTCGGCTCGACTCGAGTCACCATTTTTGGTGACTCGGACTTTACTCAAGTCAAGTTGAGAAAAATGGTGATTCGAATCGAGTCACGTTTTTCACAGAAAATCTCGACTCAATTCCAGTCACAATCAATGACTCGAGACTCGAGTCACAGTCATTCTTAAAAAATCTCTGAGCCTCTGAGGAACAAACCCAGTTCGTTTGCACAAAAAGAAATGAGGGTTTTTTGCTTCAGTGATGATGAACATTGGCGAAAAATTTCTATTTTGACTGTTTAGGCATGCTATACTACATTTTAAGGATCAAGTGTCCCAACTTGTACACAGGCAGGCCTGAGACTTTGTTTTCGCTGAGGGGTCATCAGGGCACAATCCATTGACACCAGAGTGGTACGGCGTCTAAAATTTTTGACTCCGAATCCGCTCCTGCTTCGGCTGAATGCACTCCGACTCAGCTCCGAATCCGAAACATTTTAAAGTTTTCGACGCTTACTCCTGCTTAAGCTCCAAAGTGAATTATCTAAATTTTTGGCAGTGTCCAAATGACCGCATCCAGTTTTTGCATGAAAAAGACTAATTCAATTTTAATTTATTTGTTTGTGAGCAGACACGAAGTCCATAGTATGAACACACACACTCTGCAGAACGCAGGTTGATAAAATCAGACAATACAGAACGTAGTACAAGACATTGAAGCCGGCGAAATCATAGGGTTACAGACACTTTTTGCAACTGCATTGAAGACAGAACCATAGGGTTACAGACACATTCTTAACATTATTGTTAGCTAAAACGTAACACTTGTTACAC
>JGI24159J19872_10012436_pt1 | contig 11093 bp, 5 predicted proteins | sample Ectturendosymbi4_FD_19872 | JGI IMG/M metagenome (IMG submission 19872)
ATAAGACACGAACGAATTATACCACAGAAACGAATTAACAAAGCTTTTCAATATGACAGCAAAGCTGCTCGCGTACCACCTGAAAAGCCCTCGCGTACCACTAGTGGTACGCGTACCACAGTTTGAGAACCACTGATTTAAAGTATGCAATTTTATTAATGGCTTGGTGTTGCTGATTACTTCTTGCAATTTTAGACCGGTTTGGTGCAACATCTTGCCCCAACGCTCCTCACATGAGGTCATCTAATGTCCCACTAAGAAGACAACTCCACCTTCCTGTCCTGATATCAATCAATTACCTGAGCACTAAACCCTTTTTCGGCCAAGTAGGTGGTTGGATTTTTACAAGAACTTCGAGCACTTGGATTTTGAGGTCTTTGCGAAGGCCATCGATGGCTCTTACACAAGAGTACAGCGTGTTTCATATGGCTAATAAAGACTTGATGGCAAATGTCGTCTTTTTGATTTGTGCCCAAATGCTTCGGTGGATGCTGTTCGCCGAAAACTTCGAATATATCAATTCCACAACTTTAAATAGTAAGTTTCAGCTGGTTAAGTACGTCACCAGAATGACTAGTCCAGCAAGTTAAAACAAATAACGAAAGAAAAGAGCTTTATGATCCTCTCGTCGATCAAATCACACAAGAAATTCATATCCCAAATTCCCCACTGTCTCCATTACTCTTTTATGAGAGATCCACCACACTTTAGAATGATAAAGATGCCCATCGCTGCACGTTTCTGTGACAAGTTCATCAAACTCACGACTTAGGACTGTTTTGAACGCTGAACAGTCTGTTCAGTATTGCATTCATAATTTTGATGACATCAGAAATGACATCAGCTAGTTGGTAATTTTCTTTTTCATTGCCTGGTTCTTGTCCTCCAATGCTTCACGGTTTATGACACATTGGATACTCACAATCAGGGCCGGCCTCTAGCCGATTGGACCGATTGCTTCCAATCGGACCCCGCGCTACGCCTCCCACTAGCCCACGCAAACTTACACTTTCTATTGAAGCTGCTTGTGTAGTGCCGGCCCGGGGCCCACAGTTTTTTTTAAGCGTCAGGGCCTGTTGCCAATGTAAATCATAGTGAACTGCGCAATTTTAACGCCCTTAATTATGATAATCCGTTGTTTAATCTTCACAATGATCAAACAGAGGATTTTTAAAAATGCGTTTACCACAACCTAACAGGGTTTTCTCGTCCGCACTACGTTTGTCAGCCGCACCGCACGACTTTCTCATCCGCACTAGTGCGTACCGTCGCACAGGTTGAAAAGCACTGCTCCACTACATTTTGAAATGTTATATAACACAGCAGTTTTAAACCGAATTTCAATTGTGTTTTTGGCACTTTCGACACTTCAGATTCCCTGGCCCTTAGAAAAATCTTTATCCCCAATGCACCTCAGCAATGTAATTGTGAGTTCGAGAACAGTTCATCAAAACTGAATGCTAGAATGCATTCATGTTCACACCCGCTTTTCTTCACGGGAGGGTTGCAGGGATGGCAGCCCTGGGAGGACTAGAAATATCTCACAGTGTTCAGCAATTTCAGGTAGTTCTGCTGGGTCCACGCGTGAATCATTAAGCAATAGTTTTGCCAGGATTGATTATTATTATCAAAACCAATAACCAATTAATGAAGCAATACTTGACAAAAGGTTAGTGCGAACAGAAAACTTCCAAAGTGTACTGTTCGCTTTGCTTGTTTGACTAACTGTATTTATAGTCAGAGTTGCGGAGTCGGAGGTAAAATGTCCGACTGCTACTCCGACCTTTTCAAAAATTCCCCACTACAACTTTTCCAAAATTACTTGTTAACATAATGTGATTGAAGTTTGGCTGTCAAATTTTTATAGCAGTTAGCAACCAATCAAAATCATGGTACACAGCAAAAATTCTGTTTCAAAATAAGTTTCAAAAGAAATTGTACCATTTCAAAAGGAATTACGAACTTAGGGGTGCGATATAAAAAATGATTCAAGTGGACTTCTGGAGTCGGGGAAAAAAATCCGACCCATTTTCTTACCGACTCTGCAAGCCTGCTGACAGTAGCACTAATAGAGAAAATATTTAGATATGTGATCATGTTATTAAAGCCAGGTATAGGTAATATCTGGGGTAGTTTGCCACATAGTTGTTCGTTATTTACAGGTTTTACTTTGGGCGTTGGAAGGACTTTTTCCAGAGGAGCCTATAGTGTTTTTTTCCAGGGGTGGTCAAAGTTAGTTTTTACAGGGGGAGGAACGGTGGTGAATTTTCATTTTACCAACTCGAAACTAAGAGAAAAACAATTTTCTGCAAAAAAGTTAACAGGAAAATGTAAAGTTTCAAAAACCAGGGAGGGCTTTGCCCCCTCCCTGCCACCCCGCTCTGACGCCCATGATTGAGCCGTATTGAAATTTCTGGTATTTGTTGTGAAAAAATGTTTTGGGTTAGGATATATGTTGTCAAAGTGAACTCATTGTGACGCAAGTTTGTACCTAGTTTGTATGCAGTTAGTCAAGTATTGTTATTTGCAGCAGCAATTTTGTATTTACTTTTTCTGTGTTACAGGCGGCTTATGCTCATGCAGTGCACGATTTGTCGGCTATAACAATGCAAGAACCTGTGCCAATGGCACCAGTGAGTATATTACGTGTGTTGCTTTGCAGTTTTTATAGGTGCGGAAAGGCGTGCAATTGTATAAACCTAGTTTTTTGCGGTAAATTCGGCACTAAAACTATCTCTGGCTAAATGCACTGTTCAACCACATCTATATTGTTGCATACAATGCCGCAGTCTAAAATATCAAACCTGTTGTTTTGTTTACCGACGAACTCATCCCCGACCATTGTTGAACATGTAAAATGCAACATAAGCATTAAGTATTCGCATGTTTTAATATAGTCATAATGCCGTGTGATGACCTATGTGGAGCATACAACGTAATGCTAGTGTCTAGCTCAGTGCTTCTCAAACTTTTTTATTCCATCGCCGGATCGCCCCCTTATCACTCTCGACACGTCGTTTTTGCCCTCCAAGCCTGATAAAGTAAACACAAGGTAGTAAATGTTTATTCAAAGAAAGTATGAAATGGCTGAAGCAAGCCACTAGCTAAACTAAGCAATTATATTATGACGCTAATGTTGCATTAATTATTGTGAAAATATAAATAATCCACACTGTAGTTGGGCAGCGAATTTCCAAAATGTAGACAAGCTCAGAGCTATCTCTGTTTTACGTGATCCGATTGGTCCGTTCAGTGACGTGACAATGTTCGTTGACCTTTCGTCGGCGTAGTGGTTCTAGGCAGGCCGATATCAGCATACGGTGCTCATGCATGACACAATCGTACGCATGAGTCAGCGAAAATGCTTGCGATATTGGAGAACCACAAGACGCTTGTGTGGAGCGAAACAGGCAGTTAAATACAATTTTATTTCTGTAATGCGAAGATGATTGAAAAAAGCCTCACCAAAGAGAGTAGAGTAAATGAAATGGCTTGTTGGTTCTCTGTAAAACATCGGTACACCCAGCTTAAGATATTTAGCGGACCTTTAGTTCACCTTCTGAAACTTGATTTGCAGACAATGTGAGGTACCCATTGGCATATCTTGGTAACTGAGCTTGACTTTAAATGAAACAAGATGCAACTTTCTCACCAAATCAGTCATAGACTTCGTTTAGTCTTAATTCCCATCACCTGGTTTACTGTCTGGTAGTGTACAATTTGCATGAAGCTCAACATAAACAGCACAACAGCAAACTTAAGCTGCATGTAAATAACAAGTGGTGTGGAAAACGGAGCAAGCACTTTTGAATATGAGGGTGTTTTCAATACCTTATTCGTGAGATAAATGCAATAACTTGATAATGAATTTGTTTCAAACTAAACTACTTTTTTATCACTTTCTCCTAAATCACTGTGCTGGTGATCAGCCAAAGTTCTTCACATGTTTCTAGCATTATGAGTAAACAAACGAAAAGTCAACGAACTTTATCACGTGACTAAACGGGCCAATCGGATCGTGTAAAACAGAGTTCTGAGCTTGTCTACCCGGAGTAAAAATTTAACGGATAAATTGCGTTAGCAACAATCCAACAACCTCCAACGATCATGGTAAATTAAATTTACGAGAAATTAACAAGTCATAATAGTAGGCTACTGAAGTTAACTCCATGATCGATTAGTGTTTGAGCACTTTCTCCCCTTTGTTGTTTTTCCCCCTATCGCCCCCTTTGTTTTTTTCGCCCCCAAGGGGGTGATTCCGCTCACTTTCAGAACAACCACTGGTCTAACTGATCAAGCTGCTGGTGGTTGCCGTTGCAGCCTTGTATGCAGAATGGTAGTGTCTTCAGGGTTTCATCATTGCTCTTCTATATCTGCTTTGTCGTTTTGTTCTGAAGGCAGTGACTTGAACTATGTCTTAAATAAAAGTGTTAACGTATGTTGTGTTTTCTTACGCAGCCGGAAGAAATAGAAATCTTTGGTGTTGGAGAACCTTCTGCCCAAGACATACAGAATATGGTGGATGACAACTTTTTTACAGATATTGCGGAACCAGCTATTCCACCATTAGCTTCTGCTGCCGCTCAAAACATCACCACACCTGCTTCTGCACTTCTTTCTGAAGCACCGTACGTGCGGTCTAATCTGTTTAAATAAATGAAACATAAGCACATTGATCCCGTGGTGGGTAGTTAACGTTAGTCATATTGTGCAACCTCTTCACTCCCACACACAACACAGTAGACTTAAGTATACGTTGCAGTAAAAAGAAAGTAATAAGGCATTCAGGAAGAACTTCAAGATTGGCGTGGTGATATTCCAGTTGTGTACACAAGACATAAATGTAAAGGTCGAGATTTCATTCTCTGACATACGTGTCAGCTTCAGGAATCACGGTTGGTTAGATGTTTTCCCCAAATCTTGAATCAGGGAAATTCAGCATTGTTCGGCGTTGGTTGTTTCGTTGATTATTTTACTGCAACGAATTTAATGCTGACGAATCTATGTTAAAGGCAATGTACAGAAACAAATACTGTATCGTGAATAATAGAACAGTGATATCCAACCCTGCGATGCCATCCAAAGTACAAAATTTGTTTGCTTGCACCAGTAAAATCGACTCACTTTGATGTTGACAATTTAAAGGAGTATATCGAGGATATCTGAGCGAACTTCATTTTCATCATGGTCCTGTTACGTCCTGACTAATATCTATAACCTAATTTCAAATAAATGCCACTTAATTCAAAACATGAATTTATGACGTCACATTTCTTATCATTTCATTAAGTGTGCTGCGCAGTTCAGTTAGCAATGTATTACCAGGTTTCAAGTTCATGGTGGTTTCGAGTATTGCGAATTACTAGTTATTTGTTATCTTGTACCATGTTATAGGCTCGTCTAAGGTGTCAGACTCAATATTTTGCCCAGCTGTTGTAGACTTTGAGTAATATTTCGTCTTCCTGTCCGTCATAATTTAGTTTTCTACTCACCTTGCAAATTTCGAGACGCTTGTTTGTAGCTGGACCATTCTTATTTTGAAAAGACACAACATAATAAGCATTGCCCTCTCAAGCTAGAAATATTGATTGATGGTTCCAGTTATATAGGAATAGTGCATTGCTACCTAAAAATTTTTTCTACTTGATTATTTTTTCTATTTTGCTTTTCTGAGGGGTACATGAATTTCAGTGCAATGTGCGCAGGGCTCCCTCCCGTCCATCAAAGGCTTCACAAAAACAGAAAAATCAGGACACAGACTCTCTTCTGGCTGTTGAATTACCGAAGGAACAATCTGCTGGTATGTCCCTCTTTGATTGTGCATTGCATACTGTTATAATTATTTGAACCTGAACCACTCATCCTTACATTTGAGTGTGCATGGTCGAGTGTGATGCCAATTGTGGGAGTACTGTGGCTTGATTTTTTCTTGAAACATTGCAAGCTGTCATCGGAACAGCCTAACCTTGCAAAAGGATAAAACGTATCTCCATGCCTGGAAAAGAACAGCTGTTGGACCAACCAGAGAGCCCAGCAGTTAAAATATTGTGAAAATTTGAACGCCAGCAAATACACCTGCAGTGTTTGTGCGAACAATTGACATGTGGTTAAGGTGTAACGAAAAAAGCGTAATTTGATTTGGCTCACCTCAAATTTTAATCCCAAGGTCTGGTTACGATAAGTCATCTTGAGATAGTGTGTAGTTACAGTCGTGATACTTTGTGATGTATCTCGAAGAACGTTCTTGTCGCCTTTTCTGAGGCCATCGTTGCATATTCGATCAAAATTAGATTTTTCGAACAATTAGCTAGATGTCTCTTGCAACAACGCTCTGTAAACTAACTACACATTGTTTTTAAACGATAATGTATGGTTTTCGTGAGCCATTCGTTGATGAAGCGAGCCTTGGTTTATGACGTGAGCTTCGTTTTCAACCCTCCCCTACATCCACGTCCAAATTGAACCGCATTGATTTTGGCTATTAACGAACGTCGTATTTTTTCGGGCATTTAGCATTTGCCCAGCAGAACTATCTGATATTGTTGTTGACCGTGAGGTAGTTCGAATCATCATAGGGCTGCTGCTCCCACGACCCTCTGCAGAGGATAAGCGGGCACGAAAAAACTGAACGAATCAAATCCTGTGACACAAAGAAAGATTCGAAGCCAGATAGCATGGCCACTTGCTGAGCAAAAAATAAATATGGAAACCTTGGAGCTACGGGATGTTTCACTGTATTCACATTTTGCGTTATAAGCACGCTTTGATTTAGTGTCCACCCTCCTGGTCTATTGATTTAGTTCTATAGTCTTTTGTGTTCCGCAGATGGGCGAGAAGTGTCTGGTTTCCCCCTATCTCCGGTCCATGGTATCGCTGGTCCTGACATACCCCCACCACTGTTACTGGGAGAACCATCACCTCAACCCAGAACCAGACCTGAAGCTGACTTGGCTCCAGTAGGTGGCATGTTAGAGCTATAACCGTGCGAAGTGTGCGCAGTAGTCGCGCGGCAGCTCTACGTTTTGTGCACCAGCTACGTTATTTGCTGCGGTTATAAGATTTTAACTGACTGTTTTTACTTGTTTGTTTTCTCCGCTTTGAGATGCGTGAGAATCGCCTCCGCTTTTATCGAAGTCGAAAAATGTTCCTTGTGATGTTTGTTACCTTCACACTATTTGGGCCTATTTTTTATTTTATGTGGAAGGATGAAAGTCTTCGAGATGTCGATATAACAATGCTTAGTTAAAGTTCATTCGCTGGCATTGAATCCAAGCTAATCGGAGAAGTACAGTGAAAAAGACTCTATTACTACGTTTACATGGTCAGTTTTTCGTTGTCTCGTTACTATATACGGATAACGAACGGTCCGGTTCTGAACGTACATTGCTGAGTCAGCGCACTGAACGAGCCAACGCGTTGGCCACCTCGACAGGAAGACGTCTCGTTATGAATGGTCTCGGTCGCCAGTTTCTAGCAGTCAGTGCTAGTCACCGGATAAGATCTGAGGGAAACGTTAGGCTAACTGTTAGTACGTTGAGGTCACTGTTGGGAGTGCAACAAAAACATAATTATCGTGCAATCGACAAGGCACGTAATGAGGATTAGTAGTTTGATACTGGAAAGCATTTTAGACGTTGGCACTGAATGTAACATGTTGTTAGGATTTCATATTTTAAGGGAAGCATCTTGACAAAATATTCAGAAATATATTCAGATCTCCCTGATATGTGCAAGTGAACAACTCTTATTTAAAGCAAATGCTGAAAACTTAATGCATAGCATGTGATAGGAGGCTACTGTTTAAGAAAAATATTTGTTTCAAACACTGACCAGCTGGGAGAGGGTTGGCAGTGTTAGCCTACTTTATTAAAGGTTAGACTTAACCCTCTCATTTACAATTGTGAAGCTGCAAGGTGTAAAAGGCATACGTGTGTTTTCATTTTACATGGTGTCAGGAAAATTCGGGTAAGTTCGACTTTTTAGCATCAGTAGTGATAACTAGTTTACAGTTTCTAATTAAAAAACTTCGTAGGAGATTAGAAATACTGACTGTTTTTTATTAACCATCCGACATTAGGCTATATGTGTAAAGATATTTTGAATGATGTGACACCAGCACATAACACAGGCATTTGCAGTCAGGGTTGATTGATTTAAATCAAGCAATAAAAATTAAAAAATCATGCTGTTTTAGAGCTTTGTGTGACGTCTATGACACATGTAATTATCATTCTAATAGGTTTTCATTCTCATCGGCCTATACAGTATTTGTGTAGAAGGCAAAGAGTTGTGATAATGACACAAGTTATAAGTACTTGAGGTTTTTATCAATCATAGCAACGGTGAGGTCACAGATTCTATAACTGCCAAAATTACATGAGGACTGAAATCACTAGCCCTTGCAGATTCAGAAGTTGCTACTGTTGGAACCACGTAAGTTTGAAAGTGTAGACTGGCCTAAAGTGAAAGTTGCATTTAAATTCCATCAAATATGAAGGCTGTTGTGTGTAAACACAGTTAAAGAACATATTTTTGATTCATGAAATATTATAGTTTTTTAACAGTTTATGCATGTATGCCAGGAGTATCAATGAACTTACTATATAACTGGCAGTTTCAGTATTGGCATTTCGATAAATATTTCATTTCGTACACTGGTACTAGTGTTATGAACTTACGTGCATTAAGGGATTAGTATAAGTGCAAAAAGATTGAATGAAAGTTCAGCTGTTTCTAACCAGGGTTGGCTGATTTAAATAATTTCATTCAAATCAGTGATAAAACCACAAATGTCAAGCAAAAATCTTATGCAATTTTGAAGCTTTCTGTCATTTGTATGACACATCTAATTGGCATTCTAATTGCTTTCACTTATTATTAAAGAAGGCAGAGACTTCTTGTGACAACACAAGTTATAAAAGCAATTAAATTTCTATCAATCGTAGCATATGTGAGGTCACAGATTGTATGTCAACTAACTGCAGAAATGATATGTGAACTGAAATCACTAACATTTGCAAACTCAGAAGTTAGAACTGTGAGAATGCCACGAGTTTGAAAGTATAGGCTGGCATAAAGTAGGCCTGTAGCTAGGTTTTGAGGTTTGCAGGCAAATAAACTGTAAGGGGGGAATGATTTTTGTTTTTATTACGGTAAATGTTTAAAACAAATTTATCTGGGAACAAAAAAATTTAGGGACACTGCCCCTGAATGCCCCCATTGCTATGGGCCTGGCATAAAGTAAAAGTTACATCTAAATTCCAGCAAATATGTACAGCAGGCTGTTGACTGTAAAAATAGTTGTTTCAGAACGAATTTTTTATTCAGATTCATAAGAACACGTATATATATTGTAGGTTTTTACCATTTTATGCATGTAAGTTATACTTTTGCAAAAGCTAAACTGGTGAAAGCTACGTTGCAATAATTAATTTTAACAATAGACTTCGCAGAAAAAGGCTGGCAAGCTTGTATTTTTGTACAAGCTTCCTAACATGCCAGAAGTGTTAATGAAGTTGATGAACTGATGGTTTGAGTATTGTATTGTCATTCCAAAATATTTCATTTTGTACACTGATACTGGTGTAACGAAGTGATTTGCTTTACGTGTGATGCATAAGTGCAAAGTAACTTTGAATGAAAGTTCAGCTGAATACTAGTTGCTAAACTTGAAGAAACAAAGTACAAAAGAGTTATTAAAACAAAGTGTTTAAAATAAAAGATTACTACTTGTTAGGTGGCCACACGCTACAGATGAAATCAAAAAAATCTGATTCAAATAAAAAAAATCTGATATTTTTTTTTTTCAATCATGATTTTTGTCAACCCTGTTTGCAGTTACATGCAATATTTTTTGATACTCACGTTTCATGGATTTCAGCATTGCGAATACGAAACCTGTGTGAAGTGCTTTATGGCAGTAAAATCCCACATGCGATAACAGTGCAAGCCCCATGTTTGACCTTGTGCCTACTTCTTCCGAGATTTCGAAATTAAGTACCATCTCTCAATGTAAGGATTTTTAATTCAAACACTAACTCTTTGCCACAGACAATAAAGTAGTACTGTATTTCATAACTTTTCACTGATGGGAACCATGGCTGACTGGAGAACTTGGATACATGAAGAGATTGTGGATTTTATATATGTTGCAAAGGAACTTAAATTGGTTACAGAAAGTGACCGCAACACAAGAAATATGGATCTTTTTCGTTCTGTTCAACAAGATATGGAAGTACTAGGACACCATTTCACCATGTATGTATTTTTGCTAGTATAAGTATTCTGCGTGTTCATTATTTTTGTTAAAAAAGTAGACAATCTTTTTCATTTACGAAGACCACAGCTTCGACAAAAACGGAAGTCACTCAAAGAAACCTACTTCAAAGTCTTGGGCACTTTGAATAAGTCTGGTAACTCTGCAAGTGGACTTCAGGCATGCTCTCTTCATCTGTAAATTTTTTGCCAAGGTGTGTCTTCATTTACTTTATTTTCCCTGACAATTTCCACTGTATCTGTCATGATTTAATCTAACAAATGCTATTATTTGTTTTTTTTAGTCCATGCCTCCATCCTTTGGACTTGATAGTGGAGAGAGAGAGAGAGAGAGTTTATTGGCGCAAACGTTAAACAATTTCATACAAATTAAAGCTAAGGCGCTGGGACACCGAAAAAAAAAACCTGTTAAACAGGTTGTCTCGTCGGGCGCCCCTCGACAGTTTCATAAATTCTTATCGTGGTTTAAAGTTGATGGCCAAATAATTGCGAATTTAATAAGGCTATTGTTTTGAAGAGGTTGCAGTCTGCTGGATGATCAACACAGTTGCGCGGGAGTACTGGGTCGCAACCGGTATCTATCGTGGTTTGCTCAGTTTCGCAAAGAGCTGAGCATGGCAGAGAAAGTGTAAACCCAGCTAAAATGAAACTCTGCCCAGGTTTCCATGACCCCTTCGCATCCAAGCAGACAATTATTGCTCTGTAGCAGTTCATAGTTTTGTGCCAAGAAGTCAAATCTCCAACTTCTGCAAAAACCAGCCGCTTGAGGAGCCACGCGCACTGTTGTCTACAAGCTTCACAAGCTGTCCAGAAGCATT
>JGI24159J19872_10012437_pt1 | contig 11091 bp, 8 predicted proteins | sample Ectturendosymbi4_FD_19872 | JGI IMG/M metagenome (IMG submission 19872)
TTTTGGAATACATGTGTAGCCACAGTTCTCTGTAATTGTGTATAATTTGGGCATACTGTACTTACTGCTCATGTTATTTATTTTCAGCATTACTTGTGATATTTTTCTCCATCACCAGAAAACAAAATGGGGTCGCGTGTAAACGCTGATTACATTTTCGTTTAAAATGGGGTCGCTTCTTAAAAAGGTTGGGGACCACTGCCCACTGGGGTAGTGTACCTGGAGTCTTTTTAACAAATGTATATGATTTGCGCATTTATTTAACTCTCGGGATGGCCAAGAGCAGTGAAGAACGGTCATTTTCTAAACTTAAGATGGTAGAACGAACTAAGGAGCACCATTACGCAAAACAAGCTGAACAGCCTGATACCAAAGAGTATAGAGCATGAATGTCTATGTGAAATAGACGCTACCAGTATGATAAACAAATTTGCTATGACAAAATCTAGAAAATGCAATCTTTAAGCAGTAGGTACATGCTTGTGACAATCGACCTCGAAACTTACTGAGACTACACTATCGAGATACAGCAATGATGAAATTTGTTGATGAGTCTGTAAGCATTAATTACTGCCACGTGTACTGCACTTGTGAGGTGTACAGTAATGTATTCCTTCTTAGTAAGAAGATACGTATATACGTTTTTGGTAAAATATATATTTAGACCATGATGTCCACCAGTTGCTATTTAGGAGTAGGACCAGGTTTTTGTACTTACGAAATTCAGTATGCACAATGGTACTCACATGGATGCCCACCTTTTTTGTGATTTAACAGTTGTTCACTTATCCAAGTGTATTTTTAACTTAGGGCCCCGCGCTGTTTATATGCTACGGGCCCCGCGCCACCTTAATCCGGCACTGGACCAAGGGGGCGTCAACTAATGCCCGGGGGGCGTCAACTAATTTCTAGAGGGCGCGAGCCCTTATGCGCTTTACAACATGGAAAGTTTGATCAGTAAATTTACCAATAAATAAATTTGTTTTTACAACCCTTAACAACTTATTTAATATTAGCGGGGCTTGAAACAAAGGACCGTTACTTAAGGAGGGCGTGGTAGAGAAAAGGTTAAGAAGCACTGTTCCAGGGGGTGCGGGAAGTGCCCTTCTTAATGACAGGAAATTGATCCATTTATTACTCTCCTGCGGCTTTTTTGTTTTCTTTTGCAGTGGATAATAGTAACATATGCGAGGTTCGTTCAAACCTATGTGTCACGATATTTATTACTCGCGTGACCGTAAACCGCAATTTCTGCATATTTAAGATCTTGTAGTAGTTTTTGCTCGAATGAACTAGATATCGGCATTGTTTATGTGTGATGCAATAATTACTTTTCTGTACCGTTCTAGGATAGTCTGAACGCAGTATATATAAATTCATTATTTTCAGTAAATAGATGTGAGATGAATCGATCGTGTAGTGGAGGAAAGGAGTCGTGTGAAATGCCTTTCATATTGGAATGAATTGTTGTTCTTGTGAAAGTGTTTTGTTAATTTGGAGAGACCTCGAGGTCTGCTCCATGTAACAGCGAATGGAGAAATTCATAGAAGCTTTTTTGATTTTTGATTATCATCATAAGCCTTCATCATCTCTTCTTTCTTCTTTTGAGTCAGTTCTTCATAACCAAGCTAGGCCGCACTAGATCTCGGGGCAGGTGTTGAGCAGCCATTTGATTGTCTTATCGTCCAGAACAGTCAGGCCGTGCAGTTTATGCGGAGGTCGATGGATTGGATGTTGGAGGACAACATAGTACACGGTTTGTTCTTCTGCGCCACACTCACAGGCCGCAGAGGAGACCTTACCCCACTTGTACAAGCAGGAGAGGAAACGTCCGACACCAGTGTGGAGGCGGTTAAGCCGGACCCAGGCTGTTCTTGGGAGGGTCATTTCGAGGGGGTGGGTGCCGGTGTCGGGGATGGAAGTGCGGAGCCTTGTGGGGTTGTTGCCGTGGATTTGCACTCGATCAACAGGTGAGCGCTGAGTGGAGCAGGTGTCCAGGCTTCATGGAACGGCGTGCGAGAGACAGTGCAGCTCCTTTGCGACGAAGCAGGTTGGATGCCTGCGAGAATAGCACGTTTGTCCGTTGGTGTAGGACATAGGCATCCAGTCACAATTCGCAAGGTGTCGTCGATGGCAGGGTCAATGAGGCCGGTATGATTCCTTTGGGTTGTACAGCAGTCCAAAGTTGTTGGATATTGCCCAAGAGTCAAGGCTCTCACCGTCAGGGTATGGTATGTTGTAACCCCAGTTGACAAGTTGGCAGTTTAAGTCGCAACCATACAGGCTGGAGTGTGGGAACGTCGGGATGGCCGTAGGTGTGAGTCATTCCTCCACGAGCGTGGATGTTTGTAGACGTTGATGATTTTATATCCTGCGACGTCTACGCACAACCACTCAATCTCTGATTGTTCTGGAGACTGATCGACCAGTGACCATTCCAACCGCTCGTGGACAAATGTGGCAAGGCCGTTCTTCCTGCTTAGGATTGACCCACTAGTGAGAAGCTGGGAACCACTAGCTTATCTGCAGTTGTGCAATGGGTCTCCTGTAGGACGATGATGAATGCCTTATTCTTATAGGCTAGCTGCTCAATAACGCTAATCTTGTATGCAATGAGCCGCTCGGTGTTCAGCTGGAGTATGCTAGGTCATCGGTCATCTTCCGCAGCAACAGAGCTGCTGCCGCGCCTTGCGCCAGGCGTTTCCTTATCCAGCCCACGCTGAACACATCCGCCACGGGTAGCAGTGGTTGCTCTTGCAGTGACAGATTTGGTTGACATTTCAAGCAATGTCGTTCAGGAGGGCAACGTGAAGGCACCTGTCATCCTGCACCATCATGTCGAAGAAAAGGAAATGGAATGATGACCACGATCGTTTCGGTTTCACTTGCATCGGAAAAACGTGGGATTTGCAAAAGCCTCAGGGCATCCTCTGTGAAACTGTTTTCGCAAACGCAAAGCCATGTTAGCTGAAAGAAAACTTCGACAACCGGCATGGCGGGACCAATTTTGTGAGCCATGATGAAAAATCTTTTTGAGCTAAAAGAGCCTGTTTTGATTCTCGAGAAACCCTTCCAAATTTTGGTTTTGTATCTTTTGACAAACCACTGCTGGTGGCTTCATGTCAAGTGGTATGTTCTAGGACTGCAGTACAGCCACGCGGAAAAATGCCATCAGACAACTGCCACCCGGAAATCTGCCAACTAGGTCAACTGCCGCCCAGGACAATCGCCACCCAGGACAACTACCATCTAGGACATATTGAAATGTCTACATTTGTTGCCATTTAAATCATTTGAACTTCACAAGGTGCAGCTTTCATGTCAAGATACTTGAATCACGTGTGTATACAACGAAAGTTTCTTCGTCCTCTGACTCAACCTTCACTTCAACTTTCGTACATTTGGGTGGAGAATGTCGCATCGCCGCTACATCTTCATAAACCTTCTTAAGTCAGTACAAACCATGATTTGTTCGAATCTATGAGTCAGTGCCGGATTAACAATAGTAGCAAGTGTTGCTATTGCTACGAGCGCCGCGCTTTTGGGGGCCCAGCGGTCTTTTGTGTTAAATTTGTTCTTTATTATATGGAAAAGTGGACATTAGAATTTAGGTGCCCGAAGCCCACTCTCAGAAAGAGGGACCTATATATTAAACATGCTATTGAGAAACTTTATTCCCTGAAAGCAAGTTAAATTTTTCATTTTGTCTGGGGCTTTGCTTCTGCGTTAAAGCTCATTTCACACTGTAAATTGTTTGAAGTCATTTGATTTTAAATTGTTTTTTGTCTACACATTAAAGTTGTTGAGGGGATCTTCTGTCACTTTGGACATAATTTTTGCTTTATTTTGTCAAACATATAATTTGCTTCAGAGCTTATCAAAAGTGGCTCCCGAGTGATCAATAAGCTTTTGAACAAAACAATGTAAAAACTAAGCGCGAAACTCTCAAAAGGAGGGCCCGAGACTACCGCCTGGTTCGTCTCCCCTGATATCCAGCTCTGATGAGGCTCCATTGTAGAATTTTTTCAGTCCAAGAAGTCACAATTTTTCTAAATTTGCCACAAGTAGTTAAGCGAAAGTTTTCAATTGAATACTTTCACATTAGACTACTGTGAATTGAAAATTAAAGTATTTTACAGTCATGTGCAAACGTATGGGATTACTCAACGAGGCGAAATTGCAGCAATTTGCAGATATTGCTTGGCTGCATTGTTATCAATGGCTCAAAAAAATATTATATCACATTGACTTGTTCCATGAGTTTCGTTACCTTTTTCGTACTTTCAAATGATTTGGCCATATGGTGGAGCCAAACCTGGGATTTTGCACCAGATCTGGGTTTGCAATGCCTTTCTGGTTTTTCTTGTGCAGATCTGGGGGTATTAGGATGCAACTGAGTAGCGGTGATTTAAGATAGGGTATGCTTTTATTATACTTCTTATTTCTAGTCTCATCTTTCTTTATCGTCTTTTATCAACGTGCCTTAGTCTTCAGCATAACTGATGAAAAAGTCACTGACACCACATAAGCTGTAAATATTAGCTAGGTGCAATTAGTTCAAGTGACAGAGGCACTAATGAAGCAATAGTCTGAATAAAAGGATTAATTACGTTACACACAACAGTTTTAAGCTAGAGTGTTTGAAAGATCCAGATCTCAAACGTTAGCTACAGAAGGACACTGGGAACGAAGATTTAATTATTGTAAATTCTTCCAGATCACCGCCAGAAATTCAAACAAGTCCATTTTACTGCGATATAATAATTCCGACAGACACAAAAGTTCATTAGCAAAGCAACAGTACATAATCGCTAGCACATTTTGTGACTTACAGATGCCCAGATATGGTAGAAAGATTCACCAACTTTTGTGTCTACCTGGGATTTTGTTCAAATTTGTGTTTTTTGGTGAGTCTATATGGGTTTTTCAAAAAATCTCATTGGCAGCCCTGAATTTGGCATGTATTCACCAGCCATTGGGTAGTATACTTGGGGTCTTCTTTTGCACATGTAGAAAGTGATTTACGTATTTATTTAACTCTCAGGTTGACCAACTGCAGTTGACAACGGTCATTTTCTAAACTTTAAGATGGTAGAATGAACATTAAAGGGGCACCATTAGACAAAACTAGCTGAACAGCCTGATTCTGAAGAGTGTTATAGAGCATGAAGTTCTATGTAAATTAGACACTACCAGTATCATAAACAAATTCGCTATGACAAAATCTAGAAAATGCAATCTTAAGCAGTAGGTTTGTTGCTTTTGACAATAGACCTCGACGTTTATATTTAGACTACACTACAGCAGTGATGAAATGTGTTGACGAGTCTGGAAGCAGTAATTACTGTTTCTGTACTGTAATTGTGAGCTGCACAGTAATGCATTCCTTAATGGTACAAAGATATGCATATACGTTTTTGGTAAAAAAGGGTATGTAGCCACAATGTCCACCAGTTTGTATTTATGACCAGGTTTTCGTACATACGAAATTCAGTGCCTTATGATAGTCACGTGGATGCCCACTGAATTTATGATTCAACACTTGCTCAAGTGTATTTTTAACTAAGGGCCCCGCGCTGTTAATATGCTACGGGCCCCGCGGTGCCTTAATCCGGCTATGAGTCTTCAATTTTTTCGCAGCACAAGTCTTTTATGCACATTATTGCATCGTATTCACTCCACTCACTCATCTAATCCGTTTACTTCCGTGCATTTTAAGTTCTGTGCGTTGCCTTACCTTAGGTTTTAGCTTTTGATTTGCAGGTTACATGGAAGCAGTAGCAATGTTGCAACTAAGTTTTGCAGCGCTATTTTGAAGCAACAATGCTGTAGCAGAGTGGTTACCGACTGCAGTTCCACGAGAACTCTACGTGGCGCAACGCGATAGTCGGATAGTGTATACTGAATTTGGTAGTTCGTATGTGATATACAATTTCCTCCCTCGCTTATCAAAACGCTTTTTCATGTATAGGTCGTTGCAGGCGGGTTGCCAGGTCTTGGTTGAAAAGGCCAACCATAAAAATGGGGACAACATTCAGCGAAAGACTGAAAAAGGCCGTTCTACAGAGAAGGGAGCGACACCACCGTGCCCCACTGCCTACAGCCATGGGGTATTCTCAGATTCAAACAGATCCAAAAGCAAAACGTAAGCATTGGCAAATTGCTAAAACTCCGCTTAGAATCTGCAGAGATTTGTCTTATTTCGTACTTGTATCGCTTAACCGTCTTTCCTGTCTGTAACAGAGAAATTGCAACAGAGACATTTTTTAAATGGATTACCTGAAACGTTAGTTTCTCTGAAACATTGCGGTGTCTAATTGTTGTCTCCGCTTAATACGCACAGAGCTAGAAATTTTGCACACATTATTCGCATCTACCTGTATTCGATTTTCCCAGTCCGCCACAGCTATATCTCCATTTTGCAGGATAGTTACGCCGGTTGGACAGTTAAACTTGCCATGATCTGCTCCTTTCTCCCCAAATGAATGAAACCAATTCCCATCAACAGACAGAATTGCAGCACAATTTTTGTCGGGATCAGTTACAGCAACGATTCCTGTTTTCAAAGATTTTCGAAAGAATACGTTAAGGTTTTCTTCTTGCAGAAAGTGTCCCATGAATCCCTGTTTGAAGCTTCCGCAAAAGAAACAAGTGATAGAAAACGTGATTAACAGAAAGTCTTTTAGCCAACTGTGGTACCACAGCTGTGTATGGAACTTAACACCTCATTGTCTTTAAAATATATTCCTGAACCACAAATACCGCCAGCAAGAGTCGCCAAATCAAGATCAGTTTTCCTGCAGATAAAGTGCTTTGTAATTCTTAAAATTCATGATTGCAGTTAGAGTAAACTCCGCTGTGGATTCGATGCTGGGCACGTTGTTGTTCAGCTCGATAATTACCCGGACGTAACTACAACATTTCTAACGAGACATAGACGATAGCAGGTGCGTACCCAGGGGCGGCAACGGGGCAATGCCCCCCCAATTCCAAAAAGTTGCACCAAAATCATCAGCTTAATCAAGTCTTTCACGTGTAAGCCAAAGAGATACTCAGCGCAAATCAACGAAACTGCTTTAGGAAGCTTTTAGTTGAACCTGATCAAAGTGGTATGTTTTATATTTTACCAATTGTCCACGATTAATCAAATGTTGTATATAGTGTAAATGTTCTGGGATTCATATCATGGCTGACTTTTACCCAAGGTTTAAGCTCCGTGTGGAAGTTAGTGACTATGAAATCACTAACCACAAGTAAAACCAAGAAGTAACACTTTTCGCAGCTGTTTCTTGCGCACCAGCTTGCTGCATCCCACCTAATGGTGACGTAAGCTTCATTTCAAGACCAACGCAAAAGTCGCTCTTTGATAACCCTGGCGTGCTACAAATATAACTTGTGCCTGTTTGCAGAGTCAGCTGTAGCCTTAATTGAATCTCGTAGAATTTCGTTTTTGTGCAGTTCTAAAACTAAATGCGTGAATATGGCGGCGGTATACATTTTTTATGCTCAAATTTTGACGGAGCTCAAATTTTGACTGAGAAGCGATTCCTGGGTCCAAGGTCCAGACATACAAGAAGTGCGAAATCGCTTATCAAATTAATGCCAAATAGCTTCACAATATTGGCTGCAAAAAGCATACTGCAAATCGTGCTACTTATCATCGAGATTTTCACAAGCACTTGTGCGGGAAAGTTTTACGAACAAATGGTGGTACTAATCCAAAGTAGAAGCTTGGAACTTCACTGTGAGCACTTTTGAAAGTTATCAATTCAGTATAAAGCAGTCTTTAATTTGCCAACTTAAATACGAACACAATTGTTCAGGGAAAAAACGCCAGACAAATGCACGTTTTATGGGTGATGCTTTAAAAACAAAGGGCTATAAATGTTTAAATGTTGAGACTCAGTGTTTGTTTGCCCACCCTTATTAAAATTTCTGGCTACGAGCCTGAACGATAGTCATGTTTTTCAAACACTGATAAAACAGTAGGTATTTAGAAACACGTATTGGGTTTGAATAGCTGTCGGACGTATTGCGGGGATAATGAGCAGCATATCAAACTTTTTATACATCCAACCAGGTGTTCACGAAATTTAGTTTCATTTTGAAACCACATACTGCAATACTTTGTGATAGAATTTATTTACAATATTCTTGTTTAAAAACACAAAATTATTATGATTTTTCTTACTGTTATTTTTGTATCAAGCTTTGTACCCTTAGTGATATAATTTTTATTTAGACACGCTAGAAAACCGTTAAAAGATCTTTTTAAGGTTTAAAGCAAGCTTTGTAACATGAAAAAAGTAAAAACAGACCGACCACGCATTCCTTTCATCGTCGTGCTTGTTTACAAGTGTATTGTTTCCACGGTCATAAAAGTAGCGCATAAACAGTTGAAAATATGTAATTGTCGAAATGTAACCATTTCCTGAAGCGTTTTTATTCATTTATTATCATAATCTTTTAGCGCAGAGATTAAAATCTAGTTAGAAATCTTTTCTTCTTTAGCATAGTTTGGTAGTTTTTCCGAAAGGTCTAGTGTTCAATTATAAACATATGTAATGGGCAATCCATCAGCAAAAACAAGCTTGCAAACAGTAATTATGCTGCTTTGAAAGGGCATTGACTTTTGATTTTCAGTTCATGGTTATAAAAACTGGAAACAACGTATATAAGCGCACCCACCGTCTTCATTGAGGCAAAGTTGTTTGCAAAATTTGAATTTTTCCATGCCATACTCGTGGAGCAGTCGACCTTTATTGGACCAAAGCGTAACGGCGCTTCCGCTGGCAACAACAAAGTTTCCCTCTTTAGTCATTGCGGCCTGGAATTTCTGCAAAAGCGGCATCACAAATAACTTTTTCTCTATGTAGAAATAGCGCACTGGCACAATAACAGTCTATGAAAACTGCTTATAAAATCAAAGTTGCTTGAACTCGAATTTCCCACTTTTACGAAATAGAAAAGTTTTTTTAGGAGTATTCATAAGTAACAGCTATTTCCCACTGTAAAACAGTCAAAGTTTATTCTCCAGCGATAATATTCGTAAAAACCACCTTAGTCTTGACGTAATTATTCTAAATGTTCATTTATTAATTATTATACCCGATTTTCCTCTGAGGAGGTTCATGGGGGAAGAAGTTATCTATATCGACTAAAAATACTTCACGGTCAACAGCAATCTCAAACAGTTCCGCTGGCTCCACACCAAGACGGTACCAAGCAAGGTCGGATATGTAGTCACTCCACCTGGTCCATGGTCGACCTCTGGTCCGCTTTCTCGTGGCTGAAGCCAGCAGAACTTGTCTCGGCAATTTATCTTGGGCCATTCTGGACACATGGCCGAACCAACGTAGCTGGGATCTCTCTATTCGGAGGATAAGTGGCACGACATTCAGAGCTTTCCAAATTTCATAGCTGCGCACTTTGTCGCGATGTGTCACGACGTGAACTCGCAAAAATCCCACTTGAGACAGCACTCTTTCAGTCATTACCCAAGATTCTTGGCCATCGGTAAGGAGGGATCGGAACAAAGACCGATTCAAAAATTGACAGCTTCGAGCTGTTCGAAAGCTCCCTTTTTGTGACCATAGAGCGAAAAAAACTCACGCAGAACTGCGTTTGCTTTACCAATCCGTGTATCAACCTCCTTGTTCTGTCTTCCCTGTTAATAGCACCCCAAGGTAATTGAACGTCTCTACCTGCTGCAATGCATTTCCGCTTACTTACTCCACTCAATGCAAAGTCTCTCCAGCACAAATGTGCCCACAACAACGCCTTCCCGTTGTACCCCCGGATAACGCAAAACTTGCTGTGGCACGAGCGGTCTGTACGAGATAATCTGGGCAGCTACTACCGTGAAATGCAAAAAAATTAATCAAGTATTCCTAAGTGTAGCAAATGCAATGATCTCACTTTCCACTATCAGAACTTTTTGCTTTTCCTGTCCAGCCAGTGCCGGATTAACAAAAGTAGCAAATGCAGCAATTGCTACAGGCCCCGCGGTCCTTTGTGTCAAATTTTTCTTTACTATATGCAATGGTGGATATTAGAATTTAGGTGCCGGAGGCGAACTCTCAGATAGGGGCATTTTTACACATGCTATGTACATGTTATTTTTACACATGCTATATTGTTTTCATTATTCGCTGAAAACAAGTTTAATTTTTAATTTTAATATCCAAATCTGGGAATTTGCTTCTGCGTGAAGGTCCATTTCACATTGTAAATTGTTTGAAGTCATTTGATTTTAAATTGTTCTTTCTCTACACATTAAACTTGTTGGGGTCCCCTTTTGGCACGTTTGCACATACGTTTTGTTTTATTTTGACAAACGCATGACTTGCTTCAGAGATTATGAAAGGTGCCTCTAGATTAAATAATAAGCTTTTTACCAAAACAATGCGAAACTCTCGAAAGGGAGGCCCGAGATGACCGCTTCTTTCGCCTCCGCTAAAATCAGCGCCCGATTATGCATATAGAATTTTTTCAGTCCAAGAAGTCACTATATTGCTAAATTTGCCATAAGCAATTAAGCGAAAGTTTTCAATTGAATGCTTTTACATTATAGACTACTATGATTTGAAAATTAAAGTATTTTACAGTTATTTGCAACATTATGGGACCAATCAAGCAATGTGGCGAAATTAGGATTTGACTGCGTAGCGGTGATTTAAGATTGGTTATGATTATTACAGTTCTTATTTCTAACCTCGGTTTTCTTTATCTAGCTAAGGTGCTTTGGCTGGAGCAATTAAAAGAAGAGACCAGCAATTCCGAATGTCAATTCACCACAAAATGCTACACCCATTTTTCATGTGTATTCTCCTAGTGTGACATATCCAGGACAGGGTGTATAGCATCAAAAGTTTGTTGAGACTGTGTAGTACTTGGATGATGATGAGTAGGGCAAGTTTTTGTTGCAGTAAAAAAGTGAGAAAGTTGCATTTATTTTCAACGAAAGTTGCATTTATGCGCACATTTGACTGCGAACTTGACACAACCTATTTTTGTTTGCGCGGACTTGGCCAAAAGTCAAGATTTTCCACACTTCCACCTCTAATTGAGTTCGGGCACTGTCGTACTTGA
>JGI24159J19872_10012439_pt1 | contig 11091 bp, 8 predicted proteins | sample Ectturendosymbi4_FD_19872 | JGI IMG/M metagenome (IMG submission 19872)
ATTCTGCTCCGGAAACGTCCCAGTAAGACTTTTTAAATAACGCAAACAGAGAGTGCTTATTAATTTGAAAAAATAAGATCATCTTCAGGAAAAAATTGATAGTGACATGCAAATTACCCTGTCGCGTCCTAGATGTTTAATCAACCTAATTGAGGCATAGCACGAATGTATAGACTCAATCAAATTGCATTTCCCATCATGAAAGGTCTTGTATGAAAAATACACTCTTTGAGATAGCTTGCGCTATGATAGTACACTTTCCAGTGGACCAGCACTGGATTTTCAATAAACGCATGAGTTTACCGCCTGACATTCACCGGGAAGATTTTGAAACAAAACAAGGCGCACAACTCGCGGTGCTTCATTATCTCAGCACACCCGCTCTAGGAAGGAGTAACATTTGATTAGACTTGCGTAATCACGACTCATGCCAAACCCTGCTTCAAATCTGCGCCCGATGCACACCAAACACAAGGCTTACATCTTTAGGTCGGAAGTCAAAAATATGTCCGGAACGTTGGCGTCTGGATCCAAATTCAGTAAGTCATCATCGAGGGGGGAAACTGAGCGTTGAGGTTCTGGTTTGTCTTCCTTGACGTCACTGACAACCTTGAATAGAAATAACGCATCAAGCAGGAGGGGGAACTGGCAAATGCTTGTCACGCAGCCACTACTTGCTTTTGAAAATGCCGAGACCAAAATAATCGCCTTTCGTTGTTTTGGTTAACATGCCGGTTTGAAGATCGTAAAGTAAACACACATGAAGCACTTCTGCAAAGGCTTTATTTTTACGTCCTTTGCCATAGAATTTACCACCTTGTAGAAGTTTAAGGAAAAACAAAATTACAATGTGGTGTTTAAACAGTTTTACATTTTCCGTTTTAAATGCGAGTTTGTTTGTGATGGCAGACTATATCCGTGGTGACAAAAATGTATGCACAACTATAACTCACGGGTTGTGATGGCGAACTAGGGAGAACAGAAGCTGGTTGCTGGGGGCTTTGTGAGCTTTCAGGAGACGAAGCTGCCGGTGGTTCAGCCTTCTTAGGCTCTTTCTTGACTTCCGGTAATATTCCCATAGTGACCAACTCGCTTAACAACTTGTCCACATTGACTTGCTTCATTACAGGCTGCGCTTGTTTTGGCGTTAGAGCTGGCGGAAGTGAAGGATCTTGAGGAAGCTGCAATAGTGAAGACGCAAAATAAATAAGTTTACCTTCGAACACATAAATCGTGACAACTTGGTACTACGCAACAATGCCAATCAAATTTAGACTGGCCTAACTTCTAAATCAGCAGATGTTGTTTTCGCACAAGGATTTTGATGGGCTTCACAAAATATCAGCGCTTTGCAGGACGACACGATGCAACCGCTAGCTAGGGCCGAAAGGCTGGCCATTAAACCAAATAGTAACCTCTGCATCTCGTGATCCAGACAACTGACTTGTTTCTGAATGCTAGAGCAACTCACTGCCCAGGCTCCTACACCTCCAACCCCCATCATGCCTCACATTGCTACCTACCGCATCTTTCGAACGCATCTCTGGAGGAGGAAGTCGTTCTTTATTTCGAATGTATGGCGGCGGGTCACGAATATCACGTAAGTCGCCTCCTGTAAAAAAGTACCTTTAAGAAACCAGGTAAACTCGATTTCAAAATTCCTCACCCCAGGCCAAAAAAACGAAATCTTGGATTTTCTTGACAGCTCTGTTGTGTAAGCACTTTTTTCCATAGGTATATCTTTCATGGTGATTCTTGAAGTTTCGACATTGGAAGTTAACAGACTAAATGTGACAAAAGCACGTCTTCAGCAAACATTAATTTGTAGTAAATCACTGCTAATGCGTTGTAGCGAATTCCATCATACACATTAGTATTAAGCAGCAAAGCAGCGACAAGCAAGACATGTTTGTGCTTTTTATATAATACGTATTCAACTTCAATTCTCCATTTTGTCCTCAGGTGTTTCTTAACATGTTACGCACGTGCTACAGATATTTCGTTAGTTCTTTTATATATTTCAAGCAAAAAAAGCATGCAAGCGGTTTCCTGACACAACTGTACAGAGGGAATGGCTCATCAAGCAGTATGCAGCATAGCAGGTAGCATGGTGTCGCAGGGGCTAATTAAAGAACGAATGCTGCAAAGTTCTGCTCACCTGGCGGTGGCCTCCTTGGAACGTCCCACCTCTCATCCCGAATATCAAACGGGTGCATTTCGTGTCTCGGAGGTAACCTGCGATCGGGCGGAGAACGGGGTCTTCGGCGATCCATCATGTCTGGCGGCGGAGGAAGCGGCGGTGGCGGCGACAAGCCTCTAAACATCGGCTGCATCCTCATTTCCTGCCGTAAATCGTAGAGTTTTTTCACGGAAGGGAATAAATGGCATAAGACAACAAACACCTCCGAGTTCACATTGCGCTTACCCTTCTCATTCGACCGCGTTCGAGGGGTGGAGGAAAATGGGGCTCGGGTCCGTGCCTGTCGGGATGTGGGGGCAACGGCCTACCCGGAATCCGACCGCGAGCAATGTCCGGCGGTGGGCCGAACTCGCCAAAAGCCCGTTCGGGCGAGCCCCACCTATCATGTGGCGGAGGCCCTCGTCCTCTACCACGCCGGTCGAAAGGCCTTCCCAGTCTGTACAAATGAAATAGTCAACAACTCATACAACCCGAAAAACTGTTCGGACAAGCAACAACGTTGAACACGCATTTTACTGACATTGCGTGTTACCGGTAAGATACAGCAGCACAGCTTGCCTACAATACACTCAATTTTAACGTGTCTCATTCCTCTAGCTTTGGGGTTTAACAATTGCAGCAACCTACTCTAGAAGGCCGAGGTCTTAACGAATCTTAAACTTTGAAACAAGTTAGGATGGCACAAACGTGAAAAGACTTTGCTTTTTTTAGGCAGTACTGAAGCAAAAAATTGATTTTGACCAATGAACATTTGAAATTTTTATGATCATTTTTGAAACACAGCAGCAGTCATGCGTGCTAAAATTATATAAAATACGGGTTTTCTGCACGTTCATGAATGGATGTTCAATTTGGCATCATAATGCAACATCTAATGAAGGCGTTTTGGCCTGCTTTATTCGTAAGTATCACAAACACTGAAAAGAAATCTTGACATTGATGCAACTGAAAAATGATCAACCGCTGGGTTAAGCTAGTTTTTACGATCTCATGAATGCAGCAAAAGCATAAGGTCTTCACAGACCATGAACTAAAATTTTTTTGACAGTAAAAGCGTAGGTTGTGAAGTCACCACCTGCCACGAAACAATTTAAAGAGATTTACTGCTTAGTAAAGAAATCCTCTTTTTGTGGTCAGGGCTGATACAAATTCAGAAATTTCTCTGCGTCAGTGTAGGCCTACTACGCAACAGCATCACGTTGGAGCAGCGACCGTTCATTCAACCACACGCACACCAAAAGCAAATCTACCAATCCAACTGCTGCGTTGGCAAAATTATTATCAGCTAGCGGTGAAACGTTATGAGCGCACCTTTCTTTGCTTCTGCGCTCTTCCATTTCCAATTGGCGCTGCAGCGATTCCTCCCACTCTAAGGTCTTTCTTTCGTCCTCCAACATTCTTCTTATTCGAGCTTCTTCCTCCGCCAGTTCTCTAAAATGCCACAAGGAAGTTTTTTACGCGTCACATAAGGAAAAGGTGTGTCAAGCGTCAATTCAACTTATCGGGGGACAACAAAACAAGCACAGCACACATCCAACTTCTCAGGGGTTACAGTTGAGTAATACACAAAAATTGCCTTTACCTGCGCATTCTACCACCGCGCTGCAAAGGTCGCATCCTTCCTCTTCTCACTGCCCTTTCAGCTCCAGGCCTGAATCTCGGAGGAGAGTGGGGGGGTACTGGTCCACCGTGTTCTTCCTCGTCGATGACGTATATGAGCGAATCGGGGTCACTGTTAGGGTCATGCCTCTTGGGAGAGGTTCGATTAACCGGTTTTCGAATGGTTTGCTCGCGATTCGCTTTCTTCAAGCGCTTTTCGCTTTCTGAAAACGTTTTGGATTTTTTTGAGTCTGGCTTGGAGGAACTTTTTGCGTCAGCGGCAGCACTTCCTCCATGCTGCAATGCACTTGGCTTGGGCGCTTTGTTCTCGTTGGATTTCGTGTTGCCTGCCGAGGCTTCAGCATCAGTTTTCTGCTCAGCGCTTTGCTGTTTGTCTTCCGGCATTTCCTTGGCTTTGTTCATGTATTTTCGCTTTTTCAGAGGCAACGGCGGTGATTTCAAACCATCATCAGGTTTAGTGTCAGCAATCACGACGCAATCATTACCAGAAGCGGCAGTGCCTGAGTCAGGTGCTTCTGATGAGTCACTTTTTTTATTGCTACTTTGTCTTGCAGCATTCAATTCCTTCGTGTACATCGACGTCTTGATTTTCTTCAAGTGACCGCGATATATCTTTTCCGAGTCGCCATCGATTTTCAGTTTTTCAGCATGCTTATGATAAGCTTCTGAATCCGACGGCATATTGGCGATGATATAGTCTTCAGGTTCTTCGCAAGGGGTTTTCGTGCTTTTTTCCTTGATATTGGCGATAATGTAATCTTCCGGTTCTTCAAAGGTCGGCGTCTCTTCGACCTCGCCCGGAGGCATGCTTGCAATAATGTAGTCCTCCGGTTCTTCAAGATTCACTTTGCCCAGTGCAGCGGAATCAGGATGTTTGAAACCGGCTGCCGAACTGACAACCGGTGGAGCGGGTTTCGCACCTGGCGGCGGCACAGATGCAGAACCAGCCAAGTCTTTCCGGTCACCGAGAGCGTACTTGCGAAGGTTGGTTTGTCGCGTGTTTGCACTTTCTTTGGGAAATCTTTCTCGCATAAAATCAGGAGGGGATAAATCAACGACGTGGTGCGGCGGCGAGCAAGACCTGCGCCGCAGCCTCGGATCATTTTGAACACGAGAGTCGTCAAGTTTCGGCACGGTAGAATTTCTGGGCAAAGGACGACGAGGATCTTTTGAACCAACCGTAACAGATGGCCGCGGGAGGCCTTTGTGAGGCGCTTGCGGTATCACAGTTTCGCGATTAGGGGGGAGCTTCAATTGGCCATCTTGGCGAAACGGACGTCTATGCGAAGGCCGGCTATGCAGTTTTTCAGGACGTTCCAGCGGCCGAGAGTTTGGCTCATTTGTTTGCAAAGGAGGGCGAAGCTCGTCATGAAAAGGTTTCGAACTTTCGGGACGATGCGGCCTTCGGTGCGCACTTGCGAATGGAGAGTTTTCGTCGCGATTGCGAGAGATCCGCGGATCTGCTGCCGGGATGCCTGAGTGATCAATAAATGTGGATGAAACGTCAGATTTGTTAGGAATTGATGATGTCAAGGTTTAGCTTGACTAGGCATTCACAAGAAATGCGACTAAAGTGACCTGGAAGGTGATCACTAACAGAAAAACTAGCTAATTACCTTTTATCCAGAAAAAACAAGACATCAACTTAGTGCAATTACACAATAACTCCAACACAAGCGGTTAGGCCGGGTGCCCACCGCAATCCAAATCAACTGCAATCGCCTAAAACAATGCCGTTACAAGTCAAGCTTTCTTAGAATTGACTGGTTTCTTTTTACAGAAGGTTTACCAGATCCTAGCATCCGATGAGGAGAGCAACGATATATTTTAACAACGATACATTGTCATTTAACCGTTCACATTGTACATCACCATTTCACTGCATACATCACAAACAACTTGCTTTATTTAAAAAAAAAAAGCTTTGTCTTCTGTGGCTGAGGTTTAACGATCCGCAACACCGCATTGCCTTTCAAGCAACTCAAGCGTGGCTTCTTTTGTCTATACCTTTCGACTCTTGGATTTTCCGGTTCCGCTGCAGTTCAAACAATTGATGAAGTTGTTTCAAAAGTTCTTGATACTGTTCATGCGTGAGCTGTCCATTGCGAAACTGCACATCCGCCTAGATCAAAAAACATGAAATCGAGTGTAGATACTAAAAGCAGGTAATGGCGCACGCTCGCTAAGGTTTCTCAAAAACAAACCTGGCGAAGAATTTCGTTTTGATGACCCAAGGTTAGTTCCTTTGGTATTTCTACATCGGGATCTATGCTTCTGAGTCTTTGAACCCCTGGAGACAACAATGAAGGTTACATCAACCCATCGCAAGTGACTTTGGTAATGAACTTGTAAAATCTGACCTCCCGCAAGACGACTGCGTTTAACAGGAGGAGTCCAATCTGTGCTCTGCGACGTATCGTCAGTGTCCGGTTCAGGGGAAAATCTAGGAGAGGCAGAACTTTCACTTGACCTGAAGCAAAAAGGTGAAGTGCTTGCAACCATTCTTCTTACTGCTTCCTGGTAATGTTAGTCATTCGGAAAGGGCATTTGAATTTTTGCAGTGCATAGAAAGACGCGTCTAACCTGGGTGAGTCAGAAAGTCGGAAGTGTTCGTCTTTCAAGATTTGAGACCTCGTCGCTTGCTTGTCCTGAGCGCTTCTATGTGAACGCTTGGCAGCAGTTTCCGAAGCAGCAGCTGGTGGCAGTCTGAAAACAAATGTCAGCCTTGCGAGCACAAGTGCAAATCTTGACTGTTACTCCGCAACAAATTCTGAACACAAACGCAAGTTTAGGTCGCGAAAGACAGCTGAGCCATGACGAAAATTTTCCATCAGTCAACAAAATGATATCCAGGTAAATAATTGGAATATTCATCAATGTTGTGTGATAACTATGCAGCGCACGTTGATATTGTTTAAACAGATGCTTTACTGGCAGAGGCTGTATTAGATGCCGCTGCGATACTAGTGGATCGAGTGCAAGCAGCATGCAATTGCAAGCGGAGAGAATGACCACGATTTTAACATCTCTGCTGCAAAACAAATAAACAAGCAAGGTGTTTGAATTGCAGCAAGGACAGCTAAGAGTTTAGTGTTCCATTTTTTAATTATCTACAGCAGCCTATACTTACGTAGTAGATGTCATGTTGCGAGCGACCTTAGGAGGTGGTGTGGGGGATGAACGCGACTTATTTTTGAAAGGTCGCTTCTTCCGTTTGTCGTGATCGAACATTTCGTCGTGCTCCTCCTGATTCTGTTCGTAATACGAATTAAGATGTAAGCGAAACGAAACTACAAAATCAGGACTGAACAGCAATACTCACAGCAGCCTGCTTTTTTTTGTTTCCTTTGCTTTTAAATGGGGGACTTGCAGTGACTTGAGAAATATTCTTGCCCTTTGCAGTTCCTTCTTTTACCTTCTGCGCATCAATACTTTTTGCCTTTTTCGCGAGTGGGAGAGATGGCGCAGATTTTGTCTCTGAAGACGGCACAGATTTTGCTGAGCTGGACGAAGATTTCGTGGAAGCCTGCAGGTCAGCACGAAATATGTGAAAATATGGTTTTACGTAAAAAAACACACAAACGAAAAGACGTAGCAATTCCTAAAATTCCAATACTGTTGACTGATACATTAAAATATTCAAGGAACAGCCAGATGCAACGCACTAGCTTTAACCATTTCACTCCTTAACAACATACGTTTGAGCAGTTAAATAACAGTCCAAACGCAGCTGCGAACTGTTACATACGACTTCTATCACAGACCGTGGAAGTTTTATTAATAACCTACCTTTATAGCATCATTTCTCTGCAAACGAGGATCTTTCGGTCCGAGATTTTTTTGGTTGGTCGCAGCCTGAAGAATAATTAATACCCAGGAAGGTACTGCTTGCCGTAACGTACCGAAATTAGGCTTACAGGACTTGCGTTTATAGAAGATCAACATTTTTCTAATATTATAGTCAGTGGATAAGTTCAACAACACTGAACTTAAGGAAATTTTGCAATGTAATGTAAACACAATCGTAAAGTTGCTTACAGCGTGAAACTAGATTAAATTGTACTGTGGATGAACTTGTGTAAAAACACTCGTTGTAAAAGGCTAAAAGCCTGGATGGCTACATGCAAATTGTTACAAATAATTTCTTGCTTAGAACAATTTTAAAATTTTCGCACCTGTTTTAAACCATGTCTGATATAACTTGCTTCAAAGAATAACCTTAATGTTGACTGGTGACTGTAAATCCATGTCACTAGGACTGTATGTAGTCCATTGGTTTGAGGAGGAATAATATGCTTAGTACATTTAGAACTCATTTAATCCAAAGAAGTGTATGAAACTATGTTTCTTATCCGGTTTGACGTTTTCGGGACAGTGGATTACGTTCATAGATTAACACATCACTTTGAATTAAATAAAAAGACATTTAGGAACGCAGTGTACTTCACAGTTAGTTTGCTATGACATGATTCCACGTTTTGATCAGTACATCAAAATCTGGAGTATAGCTTATGCCATTATTAATGAAGTTGCCAATAGAGCTTATGACCAGCAAGAACATATGTGCAGTTAGACCAACGTATTTCTATGTACCAAAAACAACAAAATTTCTGGAGTCAGTGCAGCGGTAGATTTCTTGGTGTGCTGGAAACAACACAACGCAGGTGTTGTTCATAGCCATCCTTTCAGAAAGAACTGCGTCTGCAAGGATGATCAGTCAACACAACGCAATTCTGATTGCAGTAAGTTCCGGAAATTTTGTGGGGCATGATTGGTATTTGAAAACATGTGGTATTAATCTAGATTAACAAATGATGTGATCACTGAAGTATGTAAAAACCTCCTTAGTTGCCTGATATCTGGCGTAATAATCAGAATTCACAGTTGCGCGATTTTCTTTCATTCAACATTAGATTTCTTTCTGATTGTCTCCACACTGCTCAGTACATAAATATTTTGCAAGGCAAAAATGTAAACCAGCCAAGTGAATTTTAGCTAACAACACCTAAGCTGGGAAAGATCTCAGATATACAGGTACCGCACTGAGCAACTTTCTGCAGCAATTACTCATGTTTTTAGATGGTATTTTCTGCCTAAAAGTTACAACTTTGTATAACATTTACAACAATGAAAGCATTTTTATTAATCTCACATGCTTCAAGAACTGAAATTGCAGAATCTCTTAAAAAGTTTAAAACTGCAACAACCTTTCAAAGTCTGAACATGATCCAAACGCTATATTATTAACACAAAAGAGCAGTCATGCTCTACTCTGCATCCACTGTATGACAAGTCTCCTCCTGGTGTGGAAACTAATTTGCCAACTTACATAACAGACCTGTAATTTATACCTGTATAAACTATCTACACCAGAGGTTCCCAACCTGGGGCACATGTACCCCTAGGGGTACATTTGTCTATCTGAAGGGGTACATTTAGGGTTAGCAATAGAAGAGAAATATATATTTACATATCTTTTATTTCCAAATATTTATACATATGTTAGTGAATATTATTTTCAAAACCCGTTATATGCTTATTGTTGAATATATCTATGATTAATCATGATAAAATATTGTCATAAGAAATTTTAGGGGTACACGTTCATCTGTCCAAATGCTGAAGGGTTACATGCTTGTGATGTAACAAACAGAACAGTTTTCATAATGTCATCACAATGGATGATTTAATAAAAAACTATTCGAATCGAATATACTTTTGAACTATTATAGCTGAGATTTGATCAGCCCTCTCAATTTTGTTTGACTTGTTGAGAAACGCCATTTGCATTCCTTTCCGATTAACAATAATTTTGAATCGGAGGCTTCACTGCTCCAGTAGACCCCAGCAGTTATTCATTGACCCCCAGGCCATTCAGTGGCCCCCATTTGACCCTGTGACTGTTTATTGACCCCTTGGGTGGTCCAGTTGACCCTGGGTGTTGATATCAACCACTTTGAGAACCACTGCTCTAAAGGTTAGAGTCACTTTGTCACTAGAAGCTGCAGAGACCTATAAGTGTATATCTTGTATTGAACATTGTTTCTACTGGACAAGTTGCAAAAACATGAAACTTGTGCAAATGTACATGCAAAACAAGGTATAAAAACGTAACATCAGGACAACAAATGAACCTGGAGGTAGATAGCTTAAGAATATCCTACCCAGGGATTTAGTCTAACTCTAATATGGGGTTTAAGAGTTCTGTAAGGTATGGCATGACCATGTGGTTCTATCATGATTGATCACCTTTCAAGGATTAATGATAGGAGATTGTACACTTAGGGAGACTTGCATTCTATGGATGCTGGGGTTCATTTATTCTGTTACTTTTCTTTTCATCCTTATTTTCCCTTCCACGATGCCACGTTCTTTAAAAGTTTGTTTAGGCCAAGCCAGTTGTCACATAGGTTTCCACCATGTAAACAAGAGTTCCGTTTTTCAAATAATAAAATTTATGTCCCACGATCAAGAAAAGGGATACGCTGCACCAGTGGCGCATCTAGCCTGGAAAAAGGGGGTCTGTCAGGGAAGGGCAGCTTTTGATATCACTTTTCAGCATAAAACCACATTTTCTTTTAACACTAGAAATCTACCGATGAATTTTGCGATGCTGCCAAAGTATCATATCGGCAAAATTCTGCCAATATACAGCATATCAGCAATATTTGCTCATAAAAGTCGCTACACTAGTTTTCTGCACAGAGTGTTCAGAAACCTAAGTTGCTACTTCGTCTCTGATTAAATAACGCAAATTCTCTGTACTCTTCTTTACTATGCGCAGCCCTCCACTTGCATTAAATTTGGCGCAATATTTTCAGATCACTCCACAATTGTGCCAATGAACAGGTCTATGATGTAACATTCGCTCACAGGTTTTTGTGTGGTAAGCACATGCCTGCCTGCAAACAAATCAGGGTTGCCTATGTGCCAGTGATGTTGGAGGCAAGGGTGCAAGCTTACCCCAAAAGTTTTGATTTGGTGAAAATCCAGGCAAAATCCCTTAAAATCTAGGCAAAATGGATGAAAACCTTTGCAAAATCGCTTGATGTGCTTTGGTTTAAAATAAAATGGCATCCAAAATTAAAGTGTAGACGCATTTTTGGAGGTAATTTTTTTGTAGTTTTTTTTTCAGGCAAGTTAGGGAGAAATTTGGGTAAAAATGGCGCTTGATATGCTTTGATTTGAAAAAAATGCACCCAAAATGAAATGCAGCCCTTCTTTTTTTTGGGGAAATCTGGGCAAAAATCATTCGCACCCCCAAAATTTCC
>JGI24159J19872_10012440_pt1 | contig 11090 bp, 8 predicted proteins | sample Ectturendosymbi4_FD_19872 | JGI IMG/M metagenome (IMG submission 19872)
AGCTCGTACCATCATAATGATTGTTGCTATCGCCTTTGAACCTCAAAATTGTAAATTTTCGTTCTTATGACATCGTTGCACATAAGTGAAGAATATGAGTACAACAGGTATTTGCATAGGAAGAAGACTCAGCGAACAACTCTAAATTTTGCAAGAACCAAATCAATTTAGTCAGAAAATCAGAAGCCGGAACTTTTCCTGCAACATACCTGACTAAAAATTTGATTTAAAAATTTTGAGCGAAGACAAAAAAGTGTGCACACTCCAGACTCTTTAGAGCAGAGGTTCCCAACCTGGGGTACATTTGCCTGTCCGAAGGGGTACATTTCAGGTTAGCAACAGAAGTGAAATATATATTTACATATATTTTATTTCCAAAAATTTATACTGTACATGTATCAGTAAATATTATTCTCAAAAGCCATTGTATGCCTACTGTTAAATATATCTATGAATAATCATGATAAAATATTTTGTCATAAGAAATTTGAGGGCTACACGTTCATCTTTCCAAATGCTGAAGGGGTACATGCTAGTCTGCCGGAATGCTGAAAGGGTACATGGTCAGAGAAAGGTTGGGAATCCATGCTTTCGTGTGACCAGTTAAGACCAGAGATGGCAACAGATCAGGAGGAGGGCCGGAGTCGACTCCGGCAGGCTTCTGCGTTTTACTGTCGGACCCGGATCCAGACCCGGGGTCAAAAATTCTTGAAAAACCGGAACCGGATCCACAGTCACTTTTTATTTGCTGCGGTAGGAGTCTCCCTGGTATGATATTTCTTAAGTAAAACATTGCTGAATTTTGGTTGCATCGATGGTGTCCGGAGTCTGAAGACGAGTCGGATTTTTAAATTTGAAAATTTTAGACCCGGATCCGGATTCAAAAATTTTGGAACAGGAGCGGAGTCGGATTTCGAACATGTGACTCCGACCACCTCTGGTTAAAACCTGTGACAAGTTTGTAGTGGCGTTGTGTCCTTGAACACTGAGTTGACTAACTTTTATGCAGTCCGCTGTAGTGTTCAGGAAAATTTTCGTTCTGTTTATTCTAAAATCATATTTCAAAGTTTGTTTGTAATACTTCAGAAAACTTCCACGAGACATTTTGAATTGTGTTTCAATCACAATACAAGATGAAGTTGCATCGAATAACATTGAAATTTGGATATCGTTGACTGTCAAAATGAGATAAAAAGTTTTTCAAGCCTCTGAGCAGTTTCATCAGGGCCGTCGATAGCGGGGAGCGAGTGGTGCCCGGCATCTCCATTTCAAATCTGTGCCCCCCATTTCATGCTTGGCCCCCCGGTTGCTGCATACATTCAATATTGTATTAAATAATGCAGTCCTCCTGGCTTTTTTTGGCCCCCCCTTGCTGCGAAATCCTGGCGACGGGCCTGAGTTTCATAGGATTTCGAAACAACATAAAAATAAATATATCACTTTCAAGTTCAGGATGCTATTCAGAAATCGTCAATAAAATCAAAGTAACGAGAAGCATTAACGAAAACGCTACATTTGAGTGTATTTATCAATATACTAAAAAGCGGTAAAAGATGCAAGAAAAGTGTCGATTTTGCAGAAATTGTCCACAAAACTCTTTGAAAATGACGTTCAAGTTGGCTATAGTGTTGTGTGATATCCTCTTTGTTCAGTGGGTGGTGACGACTGGAACTAGTTACAGTTTTAAAAGTAGCAACCTCATTCAAGACAAAGAGTAAGTGGTTTTTCATTAATATCATGATATTATTTTTTATTTGAGCTTTTCCTTACGTCATTATGGTTTGCAGAAGAAACAGTTTTGCTCTTCCTAAACGAATCTTAGCGTTTCCAACGTTTTTGCCTTAGAAATTGAGGTGGTGCTGTTGTTGTTTCGAGTTGTAAGAAGATTAGACTAAACTGAAACTCTTGCATGGTTTTCATAACAACTGCTGAACCAGACCCGCAACCAGGAAGGGGGGTAACCAGGCAATTATCCCCCCCGAAAATTTCAAAAACATGTTTAGTTGTTATGTGCAACAGCAACTTACAGTGATTTGTAATTTCCCCTTCGAAAATAGTACATCAACAATTTGCAAAGATTTTGCCTCTCCCCAGAAAATATCAGCTAGCTGCGGCCCTGTGCTGAACAATGGGCTCATGTCAACAAAAACGAAAAAATAGAGAACACAATTGAAAATCACTTTAAAATTTCACAATTCTCGTTATGCTTTGCATACTAAAAAGCGCGACCTGTTAACCTATACTGCAAAAAGAAACTGAGAAAATGTGTAAATCTGCAGTTTTACCCTGCATCTAAATTTGTTTTCAAACACTAAGATTTCAATAAGCATTTGTTATTCAGTAGACTCTCTCCATGTAGTTACAGGTAACATACCACAATTCAATCACTGCCTGCCGCTTGCTTTTTTCGGACTTAACACGTAACGACAGGATAATAACTTTTGTCTTCGAATGTAGAATGTCAGAGGCAATGTTTAATTATTTGACGGTAGAGTTGCTAGACCATAACTACCCTTGTCCGCCTTCACTGTATATGTTTTATTCACAGAGCATGGCTTGTTCAAACACAGTGGGTATTCAAAATGCAAACTTGAAGACCTTTTAAGAAAACAGTTTGATGTCCCAAATACGATGTTTGTTCTAGCTAATCCTAAAAGAAATGTTTTTGTTGCAATTTTAGATGTCACGGAGCGTTAGAAATCTATATAAACATCACAGTTTAGAAACCTCAATATATGTTGAAAATTAAGATTCTGCAAGANTTTTTGGTGGTTGCCGCACCAAGTTTGTTCAGTTAACGGTCTCCATTTTATCCAGGCACNTATCAAAAGACCTGAGCGGTCTCGTAGATCTGGCCCTCGACAACATAAGCTTGGAACATATGGAGTTTTATTTCTTCAAGTGAGTTGCTTGCATCTGAAATAGNATATTGTTCAAAAACGTCACACAGAACTACAAAAAAATGTAACTAAGGTTATTTTGTATCTGTTTAGCAATATCTTGATTATATAGGATTTGTAAACAAGCTGCGAACTTCGCTTTCTGAATCACATTACCACGAGGGATTAGAAACCAGCTTACTACTTCGACAATCTAAATTGCGACGCCTTAAAATTGTCAACTGCGGTGCTCTTTTTATTCGAAATGCGGTTACAGCTGAAAAGAAAGAACCAAACTTGATGTTTCAGTAGCCTCAAACATTTATCAAACAATATTATGGGAGTTGCCTTTCAAATTCAACTCCAGTTTTTCAACATACAAACAACTAGAATTTCTGCTCCTGGATAATCAGGTAAGGCAGAAGCCACTGGTTGCCAATGAAAACTAAACACAACCTCTCTCTTTGCAGGTTGTGTTACTGTATGTTTTCATTGGGAACCAGTGGCGTAGACAACCCAAAATTGGGAAAGGGACAAATATTTTGACTTTAAGCGAGCAACAGTATTTTATTTGGGATATCGCCTGTTAAAGCACAAAGCGACAAGGTATGCTAAAAACTTGGGGGACCATGGTCTCTTTAGACCCCCCTTACTACGCCTATGTTAGGAACGCGCATTTTTTTCTTAATACCACACTGCAAAGTCAGACTCTCCAATTCTAATGCTTTTTTGATTGCAATTACACCGAATAAATATTTTCTTTCCATGACAGAACGGGGATTTAATTTCTATCCGATGAAACTTTCGTTAGATTTGTCTGTGTATGTGAAAAAACTGTTTTTGTTGCGAGCAGAGATAAGAAAACAGCAGTAAACACGTGTTCCTTATTTAAAAGAATCTAAATCAATTAGTCAAAGCAAATTATAATTTGCAAGTATGGGCAAAAACAGGGGGGCACGGGACCGTGCATTCTTATTTCGAAAACAAAAATGTTACGTGTGTCGGTGATGGAGGGGATTTCGAAAAAGGTAAATGGCCGTTTTTACTTTTCGCTTTCCTTTTCAAGTAAAAAGTGCGAATTCTTTTGAATCGCAAATTACTGAACGACTGAGCTTTTGAGCTTCAATTTTTGGACACCCGTAATCAAAATCCTGGCTATGTCACTAGTTACAGGCCAACAGGCATCAGCGACTTTAGAGATCATGTATACATTTAGCTCGAAATGAGAAACGCATGAAATTTTCCAAAAACAGATTTTTGTTTCCTAAATCTGCCTGTTTCAGTCAGAAACTCTGTGCACATTTCCAATATTTGTGAGGTTTCATGTAGATTGCACGACCTTGACGGAGATCAACATTTGGATGGCAATGAGTTGTATGCTGCTCTGAGCGAAGCGTCAGTTAAAATTCACGAAGAATCGGAAGAACAACCACCATCTGCGGTTGAGAAACACTTGATTGGTGAGTCATTTTCAAAGTTTGAATTCAACTCAGAATCATGAACAATTTTTGAATAATATAAGATGAATACGTTTACGTGAAATTTATAAGTTTTAGTGTTCTTCACTGTTCTCCAAGTTGGCTTATTTGAGGATAATTTTGCAGTTTCTTCACAGTGTGTTCTCATGTTCAGAGAATGTTTTACATCATTCAAAATATTACCCTGAAGCAGATACTGATTTCGATTCAGCATGAACAAATCATTGTTACTATGAGCAACCATACGCGGTACAAGATTAAAAGTTTGCTTTGCCCTTTTACCATCTAAAGTGTTTTTGCATTTTTCAATTTTTGAGGAGCAAAAGTTTACCAAAACGTTTTGAATACTTCCGTTGCAATGGTCGTAGACGCAACAAACCAGAAATTCATGGACAGGACAAAAAATTTTATCCAAGAAATATTTACAGCACTTGTAATAATACACACCTTTTTCCAACATATTTTGTCTCATACAATGACATTTTGCCTTATTTTTGCACAAAAATAAAACGATTAAAAAATTGGTATGGTCGGCCAACAATTTGATTTTACACACCAAGTTAAATAGCATACGTTACCATTAAAATGGCGTATTTCCGCCATGAAAACAATAAACAGCCCAGTCAGAATTTATAATGCAATGTATTCATTCAATTATGCATCAAGAATCTTACGTATGTTCTGCGTTCCACGTCTAATTTTGGTCTACAAAAAATATAGTTTTCTCCGTATTTCTTGTTTACATTCACGACATACTTGCACTTGCACTCAACCGCGTGCAAAAAACCTAAGGTGGATGCAAGTAATCAGAGTTTCCTTCAACACAGGCTTAATCAAATTTGTTTTTTGATAGGCTGTTTAGAAATTCACACTTCTGAAAATGACCTTCTTCCTTGTTTATGTATCGTAAACTACTTCATTTACTTACTATCAACGGCTATACAAATCAAAGGTTAAACCATCCCGTAGCCACTGGGGGTCGTTCATGGGGCAGTACGTTCCCAAAAATGTTTGTTTCCCCATAAATTTCGTTGTGCCCAGAAAAATTCATTTCAAAGATAGAATAAAAACAAAATCTTGCCCCCCTAAAATGTATTTTGTCCTCCAAAACCTGCCTACGGGCCTGGGTTAATGATAGTTCATTTCTTATTCAAGACAAACACCTGATCAATAGGTATCAAAAATGGGTACTAACGTCCAATATAACTCAGCTGTTTGGTTGAAAAATGAAAATGTTTCTCTGACATTCTTAGCTCTCACCTGTGAAAAAGTACAGTAATTTTGTCAATATCATCTTACAGCGCTTTGCAAGTGCTTCATGGGCTGCTTTGCAGATTCAAAATCGGCGTGTCACCATTTTCGCAAAATACTGTTGGGGGTGATAGACTGATCGATTCCGATTTATGTTAACGGAGTAATTGCGATTGTTGTGTACGCATCACCAATGCTCCCTCTACGGTGCTCAATACCACCACACCATTTGCGCAGTGAAGTCTCATTCTCGCGCACTTGCAACATTCCGTACTTAATATCTTATATATATCACATAGCCTTTCTAACCCTTCACCAATTATGTGGCTACATGGTTCACCAGTTGTGTGGCTACATGGTTGCTCAATTGGATGCGCACTTGAAGAAATATTTGCTTAGTGCAAAATTTTCTTAAAGGGAAACACTGTGCACCACCTAATGATGCAATTACCCATCGTCGTGATACAATCATCCATCGCCGAGCTCATCGTCAACTTACGTTTTATGCAGAAGCCGTTGACAGTTTACTGGAAGAAAGTGACGAAAACGGAGATGGACGGATTTCATGGTCGGAATATTTATCAAAAACACGAAACTTCGATAAAGTTCAAGAGAAATAAACCTCGTGTGCGTTCGCGTGTTGGGCAGTTGTGTACAACGTATAAGTGACAGCGCAAAACTGTTATTGTTGGAAAAACAAAATCGTTGGAAAACACCAAAAGATATCAGCCAGTCAACAATAATTGTTTTGCACTCGTCTTGTTCGGTGGTTATCTGCACTCAGCCTCCACGTCACAATCGGCATACGTCATCGCCTTAACACGCATCGTGATTGTCGCACGAGGAAACGACAATGCAGACTTGGTTCATATAAAGGTGATCGTTGGAAAGTTCGAAGAAACACCGCTGCTTATGATTTACTTCGAGATTCGAATGAAGCCAATTTTGTCATCGGCATTTGTCGGCAAGCCTTTATTTTAAATGATGCGTTGCAGTAAAACGAACAAGTTTAAAACAATTCCAAAGTTCAAAGGAACTGCAGCTTAAAAAATAGTTTCAACCAAAGCAGCTCTATTGAAAATTATGGCGGATTTAGCGGAATTGCTGCAATCGCCATAGAAACGACCACGACGCTTTATTAAAAAAGGTCCTATCTCAATGGCAGAGCTGTTTTTGGCGTTTGAGAAGGGATTACATACGAATAAGGACAGTGCTTCAGGTCAAAAGAAGAGAAACACAAAGTAACGCTGACGTGTCCTGGGATACTATTTAACCTCCCTTTCTAATAAAATGCGGAAATCCTGTAATTTTTGCGTCAGAAGATATAAACAAATAATTATAATTACATGACTACGCCAGGGTCAAAAATGGCCACATCCGGCGGCGATGTAGTTTGGATCCGCCAGTGGGAATAAAAATACAAACTTCTCCCACCACGTTTGGCTCCACCACTGGGACTACAATGCCAACTGCGGTTAAACATTAAATGACGCATGATCAGATGGAGATTAAGGTTGCGAGCTGTTGGCCGCCATTTTGCATTTCAGTCGCAGAAGACAGCTCAGCTTATCACAAACTGTTATGTGCAACAAGAAATACGTAGAATCTCCGCTAGAACACTCGCGCCACTCCAAAGGTAAAACAAAGCGAGTATGCTGAGAGTTTCTTCACTTTTTACCATGAGGGTATGTTTAGAAAACACTGCTTGTTAAAGGAAGTCTTAAAAAGTCTATAATCACTAGATCAGTGGTTCTTAACCTTCTTTACCACGACTCCTTTAAGTATTTGTGCTTTGTTTCAAGCCCCTGGCTGTAAAAAAATTGTTAAAACAATTATATTGTTTGGTAAATTAATTGATCAAATTTTCAGTGTTGCACAGCACTTAGTCTCGCACCACCCTGGAAATTTGTTGACTCCCCCTTCAGATCGTTGTTTGATAGAGATTGTCAAAAGTATATCTTCTGCCATTCAAAGTCTTAATACACAAAGAAATGTGAAATGCAAATGGAGCGAAAAAATGGGGAAAGTTGAGGGAAGTTGCGTTTATTCATTCAGAAGACTCAAATTTTTCGCGTACAACAAACATATTAAATTATAAATCTCATAAATTTTAAAAGCAAATCGAAGTCCGTCCTCGCATATTTTATTTGATGCCCAATGCGTAGAAAGTAAGTTGGGCGTGATTAACGAAAAAACATGAATCACGAAATAATCCAGTCCATATTGAAGCTTCTAACGAAGATAGCATTTGCAGACAAAGCGAAAAGTTCCTCAAGAGGTCAAAAAATCAACCTAAAGTAACCGCATTAACCACAGCGAAAATGTGGCAATCGACTATAGCAATGCGCACGACGAAAGCTATAAAAAGCAGTGTTTAAAAATTCTGCAAGTATTATGCTTAGTTTTCAAAGCATTATTGGCCTCAAACATTTTGAGCAGTTTTCAGCTCAGCTGAAACGCAAATTGGGTCGAAAAATGAAATAACGATCACCAACGTTCGATCTTCGCAGAGCAATCGACCCAGAGGTCAGGTTCACTTTCACCGGGAAGCAATCTTATAGATTTTGAACAATAGTAAAGTTTTGCCGTGAAAAACGTCAGGAAAAAAATACAAAACCCACAAAACGGGGTCAACTGCGACGTGCAAATTCCAACAAATTCAGTCAAGCATAAAGTTGGGTCATTCAACCATGTCCGTAGCAAGGAAGGCAAAAACTGCTTTAGGGAAATTCATATTTCGAGCTCGTTAGTTTTACGAAAATAACAAAGTTTAAAACTAAACAACATCGCAACCAAAATCTTGAATCAAGTTGCAGTTGAACTGCTCTTCATCGGAAGTTCAGCTGTGATCAAAGTGGAGCCGTCTGGTATTTGTTGCAGACAGGCGAGTAGGTTACAAAGTAGGAGGTGTTGAAAAAGTTTAATAATCAGCACATGCTGATCTGGCCACTTTGTAGCGAAGTGATGCAAACAGCGTTTGATGATTGTCGGCAATTCCAACAAAAAAGCTCTCACAAGTCCCATTCCCGATCAATTCACGAAAGCATTAACATTAGTAGCTGCAGGGAAAGCAACACACAACACATTTTGGGGATGTACCTTGCTGATGGGTTTGAACCTGGATGACCTTGCGAGAGTAGAGAAGTAAACGTCATCATAGCAATGTCAGTGAAGAAAAGCATTCGGGCATGAAGCAATAATAACATTCTCATCTTTCTTGAAATCGTCAGTGGTGTCTACTGTTCGCAATAGCTGTATACAACAATTCATTGGGAACAAGGACGGACCGTTCTGCTAAACAAAAAACGGATCGTTTTGCTGAAACATTTTTGTTATTTTGAACCAAACATGTTAAGAGACTTTACGCCTGCAATCTGCAGTGCTTCCCGTTCAAAAAAAATAACTCCTCACAGCACTGCTCCACCATCAGCGACGCTCAACAGAAACACAAAAAAGGACGAAGATAAAAACGTGCAACGGCAGGTTCTTCTACGCTCGGACTCCACCCTCCGTCATGTCCAGCGTCTCGACCTCGCTGCGAGAGTGATCGATGTAGTTCGAGATCTCAACGACGCGGGTTCGATTCCGCACACACTCGCTTTTGTGAATGCCTTGCATCAGCGACGATATCCAACCTCCGCTCCTGGTGACGATCTCGTCTTCGCGGTTGTCGATCTTGACCAGGTGAACGTCGTGCGATGCGCCGATTGCGTTGACAATGGTGTCTTTGTCGACGAACAACTGGAGACAATCAAAAAAAGCGAAACCGATAGTTTTGCAGACAAACATCGAATAAACATTAGTTTTGCAAATGAACATATTTATCTGACGATAGCGCACAAGCTTCAACTGGTTTTCAAAGTTGACAATTTGAATTGTAATGATTGGACTTGTACTCTCAAAGTAAGGAATTGAACTGCAAAGTACATGCTTCACGTTGAACACTTTTTTGCTGAAAACGCAAAACCTATAAAAAATTTTTTTTCATAGGAAAACTAAAGCTTTTGTAAAGAATAAAATCAAAGTGAAGTTCTTGGCTTCAGGCGCCGCCAGATCTGCTTGTTACGATTTTACCTCCTTTCACGAATATTTTGTTTAGCTACGTCATTACAAAACCTTGTCGTCCTTCAGTCACAAAGCTTTTGTTCAATGACACAGCCTTGTGAGATGAAGCGGCTCGGCATTTACGTTCAATACCAAAGTCATGGAGCGACTTTGCAAGAAAACTAACTTTTAATAGAAAAAACATGGATGAAGCAAATCTATGCCAGGAGATGAATCATTCCAATTAACACTTTTCAGCAAAATCGATAATTGAACATAGTTTTCTACTAATTCAGCAAGTTTTCGAATAAAAAATGCTAATTTTTGAAAAATTGCGAAAAAACATACAGGAAAGATGAATGACTGTGAGTAAATAATCAAAACGATTAAATGCGTAATTTATTTTCATGAACAACGTACAAAATAAATCACTGCATATCAAGTAAATATTTGTAGCTTTTTCAAATAGTTTTTTTTTGGCGTACACTTTTTCGAAATATTAAATAAAATCACAAAATACCATTCTCAAATCCTCTGACATTTCCTCTTCCATTTCGTTCTTGACCACTTTTTCCAGCACCAGCATACATTGCTCCAGTAGCTTTTCATTGTGGGCGTTTTCTAAGTCTCGCAATTGGGTGATGCTGTTTGAAAAAGTCGGTCAAGGAGCATTTTTAGAAACACTTTGCTGTTACCGTTTTACTGCTTTGATAACTTTCAATAATTGAAAAACAGGCACTGGGAAAACAGTGACGTAACTGATGGGGGACGAGGGGCGATCCTCCCCCCTGGCAAGCTAAATGTGAAAAACGGACCCTCTTTAGCTGACATTTTGGTATTTACTAAGTACAAAAAACGGGCATCACCTAAACTTGAATAACTCTTGAATTAATTAATCCATTCTTTTTATTTATCAGATTTAGCAAGTAGAATTAATGTTCTAAGAGTCTACTAAATTTGACCTTCGAGATGCCATGGACTACTGAGCAAAATATATTTACAGTTCAGGCATATTTTCGGCAGAAGTCTATCCAGGCAGCTCAATTGCAATTCAAAGAACGGTTCGGATGTCGTGAATTTCCTGTCCACTCAATGATCTACAGATGGGTCAACAAGTTCAGAACCCATGGGGCTGTGCATAACCTCAGTGGTAAAGACACAAAAAACAATCACACTCTGGGTGGCCGAAATCATCATGGACACCACACAACGTTGCTGCTGTCAGAGACTCTGTTGCCCACAGCCCGACAACGAGCGGTCTGTGACAATCAACACCGAGCGATATGTCCAGGTGCTTGGTAAGTTCTGGACAGCACTTGCTCGACGGAGAGGGGTCGTCAGGGTCCTCTAGTGGTTCCAGCAGGATGGTGCCACCCCCCACACCTCAAACGAATCATTGGCATGGCTACAGCAGCGTTTCCCTGACCGACTGATCAGC
>JGI24159J19872_10012441_pt1 | contig 11089 bp, 11 predicted proteins | sample Ectturendosymbi4_FD_19872 | JGI IMG/M metagenome (IMG submission 19872)
TGGTTTCATTAAACTAAAGTGAATGTTTTCTATGTATTAATAAGGACAACTGAAAATTACGAGTTTGATAAGATTAGGACTGCTGGAGTGACTGGAAGCGCCACTAATTATAAAAACAGCCAGGGCGACAATCTCATATGTTCAACAGAGATGAAATCTCGCAGCCCTCCCGGCCAATTTCACCACGAGCCGCCACTGAACACATGTATGCATAATAGACATGGAGGAGAGTGCGTAACTGACAGAACAGTTAGCTACGCAATGTCGTGACGATGAGTGGCTGGAAAACTACAGCAGTGGGAGGCATTCGGGGGCAATGTCCCCCCCAATTTTTCTGTGCCCAGAAAATTTCGTTTTAAACATATCACGAAGACAAAAATCTTTCCCCCTTAAAAATGTACTTGGTTACGGGCCTGGGCAGTGGTTTTCAACCTTTTTTGTACCGTGACCCATTATAGCAACCCACTGTACCCCAACGACCCCCATCTAAAACTCGAATAAAGCAAATCTAATTCAGCTGTGTGCACAACAGGGAGAAATTTCCACTTTGTAGGTAACTATTCATTGCGAGTGTTGTACTTCTTTTTTAAGTTGGCTTTTTCAATCAGTTTTATAATTTTGTTTGTAAATTATTCAGTGGACTCCACACGTTTTTGTTGACAAACTTTAGTGCCATTTTTGACATAGTTTCTGTCCCACATTTATTAAACAAGGTATTGTCGTCATTAAAGACCGTTATTCCAACTGTAGTTAATACTAGCCTACCAACCACAACAGGAATGAAAGTTCCAAAACGAGCAAAGTGAGGAACGCATCAAAAAAGGTTGAGAACCACTGGCATAAAATTTCTAATCGCGACTCCTCCAAAAATGGTTCATGAATCCTCTGAAGGTCGCAACCCCCAGGTTTAGAACGACTGCTTTAGGATCTATTTTTAAAATTATAGGCAAGCTGACGGCTTATAACAAATGTACGTTTTGCATTTCAGTAAACACAGAAAAGATTGTCCATATTTCTTACCTCGTGGATTTGGTAACCTCTTGGTAAACCGAAGGGTTCACACAGTCTTGCAGTGTCAACGGGCTCGGTTGCTTCTCTGCAGCGATTATCACTTTCTGTGGCTGCTCTCTGTGTGCGATGTCCTGCAATGCGGGCAACGGCAGGGGCACAACTGGTATGCGAAAGTGCGCACCCCTGGCTGCCTTCAGAACTTCCATATTCCATATGTCGACGCAGCCTTCCAGTACAAACACCTGCATAACGTCTTGTGTATCATCGAGGAGGTTTTAAAATCTGCTTCTGCTCTCAGGGAAACGGAAGGCGTGATTCGGACCAGTCCCGTCGCCACGGGGGAGATTTGGTGGATTATCCCCCTCAAACAAAGCCCCTTAAATGCCAAGCCCCCCCCGCACAAACATGAAAGACCTCTATTGAAGTTTTTCTGGCGACGGTTCTGATTCGGACAAGGAAGTTTTTCCAGTCATCAAAAAACGCGATTGGGAAGTTGTAACGGTTGCACGCCGCTATAACGTGTACCAGACCCGTAACCACGGTGGGGCATTCTGGGGCAGTGCCCCCCTAAATTTTGTTGTGCCCAGAAAAATTTGTTTTAGATATAAATAAGAACAAAAATCGTGCCCCTCCAAAAATCTATTTCGTCCCCCCCGAAAACCTGGCTAGGGGCCTGTTTGTACAAACTACAAATTGGACACAGAAACATATCGTTTGATATCATGAGTTCTGGCAGATGGTTGGTGGGGAGGACGCAACTAGATGCGATGAAATGTTATCACTGATTTCTAGCAGCGGGGTGAACCAACTTCAAACTATGGGCCCGGCACCATCGATGATGGTACGTATTGCGCTAAAGCAGGGGTGGGGAGCCTGCGGCCCGCGTGAACATTTAAAATGGCCCTCATCAGAATTCTTGTTATCCAAGAAAGAACACAGCATCGCGTCAAAAATGAAATTCCATGACAAGTAGACAATGAGTCAAGAGCAGTCTCTCTCGCTCCTTGACACAGTTCTCTCTCCTTGTTTTCCTTTGAAGATGAGGGTGGATTTTTAGGATATAATTAATTAATTTTTGCGGCCCGCCAGCGACATTCCGTAACAATTCATGCGGCCCGTGATAGCAAACAGGTTCCCCCCACGCTTGCGCTAACGCCCAAGTTTTCTGATACTAAAACATGTCCACCCTTTTGTAGAGTAGACGCAACGAAAGGTCAGACACAGGAAAATTCAAAGGTCGGCAAAAAAGTTTTCAGCACAAAGTCCCGGTTACCTCGGCACAACCGCATGCAGCTGCAATGCGCAACAGCTCTCCGACTGTTTTCGGGTTTTCGATGTTGGAACACACGACGGTTATCGGAAGGTAAACGGTGTCTTTGTCGAGCAGTCGCCTTGATCAAATAGAAGTTGGCAGGTCGCACAAAAGTGTAGAGCCAGCGATATGCAAGTCAGTGGTGAGGCATAAACAGATGTAAACACTCTCACGCACCCAGACTTAAGTACTTCGGTGAATTAGAACTTNGGTGTTTGGTTGATGAATAGAAATGAGGCGTTAGACCTGGTGTAATGTTTGCAGTACGTGGTAGGACGGACTGAGAAGTCACNAAAAAGCGCGAAATTATAAAGCGTTTATGAAGTGTAAATCACATGAAGGAGTACTTGTAACAAATTTCCCAGATGTGAAAGCGACGCCGTTGCTCAAAGCTAAATGATATTTATCATAAAGCAAAGCTTCTCGGTGACCGAGTGCATTTCTGCGAATCGGAATCCAACCAATAAACCAACAAAGGGCGAATACCCGGACTACTCAACTTTTGCAGGGGAAGAAGTTAAGTCCAAGGCATTTTGTGGATTTGTCAATAAGAGCAGTCAACACGTTCAAGACACCAAAGTCCAAGCCCCATTTAATAAAAACTGCGAATCATGTGGAGGCTCGATTTTAGCCCAGATGGAGCAGAGACCTATATTCCCAAACCAACCTGGATTGGAAGCACCAAGTGCTTCCTAGTATAGTTACTGTAGCAAATAAATTACCTTATGGACAAGCATAGAAGCATACAACAATGTTTACAGTTGATTTCAAACATATGTTGGTACATTTTCAACTTTTGCAACTGATTATTCTAAAAAGTTTCTCGAGACAGAACGGCAAAATTGTTGGAAAACTTGGATTTGGTAAATTTGCAAACCCTGTGGTAGAAACATTCAGACTGATCTCGCATCCGTCGAACAATATTATCCAACGAGATGCGCTTCATATCACCAGTCGTACCAAGAACGCAGCAAACCTCACTTTTTGGTTATCTTTTTTCTCGTCGCTTCGTCTTGCTGAGTGGCCAGCGCGTAAAGGTTTTCCCTGCGCCCGCCGTGCGCCTCCTTGAACAAGTGCTCGGGTACGTGGAAAAGGTTGGTTTTGCGCAAAATCTCATAAGATAGTGACTGAAAAGAAAAGACAACCTACGATGTGCATGAGCGTGTAGCAACCGCGAAGACGCTACGAACGAACTGGATACGACGAAAAATCAGGGGCGTACCGGGGCCAGATGGCGCCCAGGGCAAGAAACAGGTTTGGCGCTCCTATGTTCGAACCTAAGGTCTTTTGGGGAGTAAATTTTCCGTACTGAAAAAGTATTTGCAGCATTGTTGGGACTTCTCGGCGCCCGGGGAATTATGCTCCCACTCGCTAGGACGGATTAATTAAAACATCTTAACCCTGAAGGAAATGGGTTGGTAGCTTTTCCACAAATCTTTCACACATTTAAAGTCCTTTTGAGGTATGACATCATGGTGTTTCTACTTTGGAGAAGCGAAAGAAATTTTGTGAACAAGAAACGATTTGCGTCAACGGCAAGATACATTTGTAATAGTTCTCTTGAGAAACAAGCTGACTGCTTCACGTCCGACCTATCGCAAACTAACTGCTAAGACTGTCATAATTGATGAAGTTGCTTCAGTTTGCGACGCAATTTCCGCTGAGCAACAATTAATTACACAGGTGTAGGAGCAGCCAATTTTCGGGGAGCGCGAAAGATATTTTGCCAGAATGTTTTTATGTGGCAACTTCCCCTACGATTTTTTTGTTGCATTTGGTTACTAAGCAACTCGCACAACCTCCTAAACACTAACTTAATGACGTACTTTCTTCTTTAGGAGTCACTCAACAACAAGCAAGTGTGATTTCATTAATATTTTTAAGGACGTCGAAACTTTCGTGCCCGAATTTTTATCAAATCAAGACTTTTGGGGGTGCCCTTGCATCCCCTGAACCCACACCACAGATATTAATTAAACTCAATTTATTTTTAGACTTCACAGTCAAGATAGTTTGTATGAAAATAGAAGATATTTCACCTCGAGTTGAACCATCTGACTGAAGTAAATCGATCTGATGTACGAGCCGGCCTCCATGGCTTGCTTGATCAAATTCTCCCCATGCAACAAGTACATATTGTGACTGTTTCTGTAATTGGAAGCTTTCATATTGTGCAAAATATTGGCAAAGTTTCTGCGGCTGTTGCGGCCCAGCTTCTCATATCGCAGTTTCGCCAGCTTTGACGGCAAGTCAGCTTTGAAGTCTTGTTCGACTTTTGTTTCATCCGGACTTTGCTTCTTCGGTTTCATCTTCTCTTTCTGCTGTTTCTTCAGTTTCTCTTTGTACTCCTCCTCGTCTTTGTAAATCGCCATGACGTTTCGCCGAACGAATTTCCCCATGGACCGCACGTGAGTGATTTGCATCTTTGCCACGTTTAACAGCTCGCTAAGACAAGATGCCATTTCTGCTGCAACTACATAGTTTAACCTAAAATGAAATGTTATAGTTTACATAAATAACCTTTTTGCACACCGTGTAATTTCTGGAATATAGCAGTAAATCATGTCAATAAATGAATCGTACAATTTTTACCGACTAACTATTCCTCTTTGACTTTGACAAAGGTAAAGTGAAATGGCAAGATAAAAAACTGGTTGGATTTTCTTGTCATTGCAGAAGAACTTGATGGACTTCGTCGAGAGCCAAAATAATTTATATGACCTAAGGACAATTATCTAACATATGGCTTTGCAGTAAACCTCGGTTTAATCCGAATTCGATTTGATCAACGTTTTAGGCGAAGATCTGGATCAACCGTTGTTGCTAGTCTGACGTCACCCAAGTGCTGAGATATCAGTGAAAATTACTTAAATTGAACACATTTACGACCCAACAGCAGACTTTCGTAGAAGCACAACGAATTCATTGATGTATTTACCATGTTTTGTTACATCAGACTATAGCAACCGCCATATCCAGGCAGGTATGGACAAGCTTAAGTTCATAATTTTAGATGACTTGGTTGCGAAGAAATCTGGGATTTTGGACTGACGCAGAGTGGTCCATAAGCAGTCAGTCTATTTGAAAGGTAAGGACCAGCAGACATCTTGCCGAGTGCAATACACTTCAGGGATAATACTTTACACACGCACCTTCAACAACTGATGAATGGACTGAAGACGCAGCGTGCCTTGAGCGTTACGTTCATCACATGCTCTGCCCGCGTGTGACGTAATAATCGTCTACGATTAGTCGAATGTTGCGAGCAGTTGCTGCCGTTGTTATCAAATTCTAAATGTTCGTTGGTGATCATTAGCACGCATGTGTTGCATCTGAAAGCTGCCGAACCTTTCCGAGAAACCAGTCAGTGAGCTTAAGAACACAGCAGTGTGAACGTGCCAACAAATCCGGATTACGAGATGTGAAAAGAGCAGATTTTATCCGGAATTGGCGAAGACCCGGGTTAAAAAATTCGGGTAAACCGGAAGATTTTTATAAAGAAAAACGTTAGAAATCATTCGTACCACCAGTTTTGTCGAAGGTCCGGATTAACCGAGGTTTACTGTATAGTCAATTTAAAAATCAACCAAGTTCACGCCGTCTCTGTGACCAGCAGTCCTCCCTCGTGGAATTTTACGGCGCACTACTATCATTCAACGTTTATAGCAAAACCACCACGTGATCCAGTGATCTCTTTCTAGTTCATCAATAATTCGCTGCGGCGAAAGTAGAAACGTAAAATAAGCGCTGCAACTTTCACTGCGCCACAATTTGTAGCCAGTAAAGTTTCATCATGACTGACAGCTATCCAATGAACCTTCGAGCTGCACAAAATCAATTTTTCTGGCCAACCTTTCCTCATGTTACCAGTCAATCTCTCACCGCGCTGTTTGATGGCTGTCAAGTCAAGCATTGCGTTCAGTTCAACAAACTGGGAGTTTTACGTTGTTCTCAAAATGTTTTCATCTGTTTGTAATGGAAGTCCACAGAAATTGCAGCAGACATGTGACCACGGCAATTTTCGACGCGTCTGCAACGTTTTTTCCATTTTTTTTTCCCGAAAATAAATTTTTTTCGACTGATCAGCAAAACACGACGAACTTCGTGCTTTCAATAAACTGTTACCAACAACCAGAAGAACTTCTCTTCCAACTTAACGTTCCTTACGAAGCAGGGGTGGATCCAGGGCGGGCGATCGTCCCCCCTAAAATCTACGAAAGTGATCTTATTCACCATAATTTTGCACAGTTCGGAAAACAGCATTCGCGATATAATGCAATTGTCGTCTATTGTTTTGTCATAACAGTTTTGTGAAGCATACTTCATCTCTCTTACAGTAGTGAAGCTGTTATGAGACTTGACGACAAAATATAACTGAAATCGCCCCCCCCTAAACTTACTGGCTGGATCCGCCCCTGTTGCGAAGGCAAAACAAGCGACCGTGAAATCATTCAGTTGCAAGGACAGATGTGCGGCGCGCAAGATTTTTTTGGGGGGGAAATATTCCCACTTTAAGCGAACACAACAGCATTTTGTTTGGCATACCACCTCTCAAAGCACAAAACAACAAGAAATTTCAGAAATTTTTGGGGGCATGTCCCCCTTGGCCGCGCCGATAGTGGCACGTGTAAGAAGCAAGCATTGGCGATTGACTTGCAGGTGGGTGGCGATTCGCACGGCGATTAACTGAACGATAAATCCATGTCGAGATGAAAAACGTGAAAAACTAAAACGTACTTCCTGACTAAGCTGCAACGTGGGAAAGCAAGCGATCTAGCATGGTGCTCAAGTAAGAAAATCGAGACCGACTCGTGAAACTAGAAGTAAAATCAGGGCAAACTTTGCTCACATGAACAGACCTTTCGTATTCATGTGCTCGCGAGGGGCATAAACACGTCTCCTGGCAACGAAAAACCGCCCGTCGTAATTTCCCCCCCCACTGCAAAGCTGTAGGCCCGTTCAGTCGAAGATCTTCGAATGAGCAGTCGCAGACCCTCTTTTCCACGGGCCAAGCCCCCCTCGCATGGGCCCACACACGAAGCCAAACCGAGAGCAGAGATGACACGGAGCGGTACATTGTTTTAATGTGGGGCGAAATAGAAAGTTCGCAATATTGCACAACCACTGACGGGGGGGGGAGGATACCGCGCACTGCGAAAACACGCACGAAGCGTTCAATGAGCAAGTTGTACCGCTGTGCTCATTAGGCAGATGAGTTTGGTCGATCGCTCGGCGGATGTCATAGCAACGAACGAAGCTAGCTAGTGTTTTCTACAATTTCAGAAATTGATTTAAGAAAATTTCCGATCGATTCAAAGCGCTATACGTAGAAGAATGCGACGTTTTCAGACGCTTCGTCTCTTCATCGCCAATGGGAAAACTCCTTTATTGCTGAGCATTGGCCCGGGGCATTTGCGGTCAGCACACAGAACATCTCAGCCTCGCTGCCCATGCAACGCACGTGGTAGCTTTCACGCGTGGAGGTGCAGGAGAAAAAAGGGGAGGAAAACAAGAAAAACGCTACGAGCGCAAGAAGACGTATTTGACACGTGTATATGCGCAACACACAGGAGAAATGGTAAAAATGCAGAATGACTTAAAATGTAATACGTTTTACCCCTGCGAACACTCAATCGAAACAAAAATATAATTTCAACACCTGGTTTCACGTTCAAGGCCAGCGCTTCTGAAGTCGGGCAATATCAAAAAATGCGAAGACGTGGTTTAAAGCAGTGGTTTTCAACCTGGGGGGGAGCGACCTCCAGAGGGGTCGTGAACCATTTTTGGAGGGGTCACGAGTAATATTTCATGTACACAGCTGTATTATACATTTGTTTCATTCGAGTTTTAGATGGGGGTCATTGGGTTATGGTGGGTTGCTATAATGGGTCGTGGTACAAAAAAGGTTGAAAACCAGTGTTTTAAAGTAAACCACGTGTTTGAAGCCAGGGGGTCATATCGCGAGACATGGGCACCGGAAGGGGGTCCAAACGCCCCCCTGGATTTAGAAATTTGATATTTTACCTTTTAGTATAAAAATACTTTTCTCCTAGTTTCGAAGTTGGTAATGGGAAATTTCACATCTGTTACCTCGCCCCGGAAAAAAACCCTACTGGCGATCATGCGCTGAGCGTTCTTATCGATGTCTGCCATGAAATGAAATAAACCAGCGACAAAAACTGAAACCCGAACGTGCATTTCCAGCAGTGGGGGGGGGGTTGGGGCAATTGTCCTCGGTCACAGGGGTGCCTCTTTTTCGCTTTGCACTTCCCTTTTCAAGACAAAAAGGACATTTTGGCGCCCTGTTACCCCTGGTTTCAGGTTTCGGTCCACCACTGGATTGCAGTTACTATCAGCTGTTCACGTTAACTCTTGGATGAGTCATTGTTTTAATTTATTATTTGCGCTTCTTTAACTTGCCTTGTTTAAACAGTCACAATTTGCCAAACAACCATTATGACATCACAGCTGGGTTCTGAGTCGTTGTGAAAGAACTGAACAATTTTTCAAAAAAAACAATCTCTCTGAATACTGCTCTGAACAGGGTTCGAACACGCAACCCCGGTGTCTACAGTGAACAACACTTCACACGACGACGAGCACAAGCCACTACAGTACCAAAGCTTACGTCGCGACAAAGCACATCGATCAAAAGTCTACGAAAGCTGCTGCTTCTATGGAAGACTGGTGCAACACTGGGGCATTTCAGAGAAACGACGAGCAACTGAATATTTATAGCATACCAACACGGCAACGACAACAGATTTGTGCTTTCCGGTTACAGGCTTCTTCTGTCGCACGCGACCACCTATGGTCAAAAGATCTTTTTTATACGTGCACAAGAAGCTCAGGGCCGTTTCAGCATTTGCGCCGATTACTTCTGGCCACAGAGTTAAGTTTGGTTAATTAAGCAAATACTATCACTTTTTTACCGGAATGAAAGTCACTGTCAACGACCGACAAGATCTGCGAACTGGCCCTTTTGACAACTAAACGAGCTGGAAACCATATTCACTCCCCAGTAACACTCCTCATCAGCTCTGTGAGGTATTCTAGCAAAGCGAATTACAAATTCATAACATTTTTGAGTTGTTATGGTGTTTTTTTTTCCGAAATATGTGCTTGTCCATAGGGTCGCGGGTGTCTCCAGATTCGGATTTTAACGCGGTGTTTATTTAAACGAAAAGATTCCAACACGTTGACAATAACTGAAACATCGTCATGCGACAGTTTGGAATTCGTTTGTACTTTTGCAAGACACCAGTATCACTGGACCCTAGCAGTGTTTAATGACTACTTTATAGATAAGAGACAGAACAAAAACGATGGTGGTTCGTATCATTGGACAAGGAAGGAGGGGCTGTTGCGGCAACAAACCTTGGCAAATATAGGCTTGAACCAACATGATTTGCAGCGAAATCATCTTATGCTTGTTATTCCAGGAAAAGCTTAAAACATGAAATGGCCGCCAACGCACAGCTTCTACAAATATGTAGGCAAAGATTTCAAATTAGTGAAGATCAGCAAAAATAGGAACATAATGGTGGTCTCCACTGTTACATATTCCAACATAAACTTTATATCTATGGATGTATTTGCGTTTTTTTTCCTATTTTAATCATATACGAAAAAAAAATTAAATATTCCAAGATTAAATCCATCGATATTCTTGGGGCTAAAGTTCAACAAACGAGTCAAGTGAAAACTACTTTGAGGTTAAAAGTGAAATAAAACAAGTTGGCAGAGCACTACAGTTTCCTTCAATTTGTAATAAACCGAAATTATCATCTGCTTTAGAGAAAAATTGGTGATGCATATTAAACTTTATTTTGAGCGCAAAAATTAAGCCAAAAAGTACAGGAGCAACCAAGAAAGAAAGCTACACGCCGCCAGCGAAGCTTTGGGTCGCACAGTATGAAGTTGATTGGAAGTAGATATTTCTCCCTGGGGAGGGATCGCACAGTGGGTTACGAGTAATCTTTCTCTACACCGTAGTCGACTACACGTGAAGCACAACAGTTCATGACATGGATGCTTCGATACCGAAGCGAAAACACGCTTGCAACACCGCAATGTGACGTCACAAACCGAGCACGCGCGCAACACTGCAGCGTGACGTCATGAAAGTTTCCGCACCACCGCACTGTGACGTTGTGGCGACGTTGGCCTCAAATTGTTGCACAGTTACTCCTTCCTCAAGCGAACCGACACCTCAATCGCAGCAACGCCACCTGGCGGTCCAGTTACGACGCACTGAGCTTTCACGAGATGGTGCGCCGCGCTGCAACATCCAGGATGCGTCTAAATGGGGGTCGTTACTCCCTGATCGGGTTGCGGAGGAACATTTCGACGAATTGCGTCGCTTTGTGACGTTCCAATCGAGCTTCGAAGCCGGCTTTTTTCTGCTGCGGCCGCAAAATGAGTCCGCTGAAAATTGTGGCTGGAATGGAAAAAAATAAAACAAAAGTGAGCAAACGAAGTCTTGCATTCTTTTTTTTTCGCATTTTTCGTTGATCACTGTATTGCGTAGCGCTCGTAAAAAGTGTGTTAGTATCTATTACCCGCCCCACCTGGGACATATTACCCGTCCCACCTGGGACATCCATGCAAAGTATATACTTCGGATGAACACGAATCGATTGGCGGTGAAATGTCACGTTATGTGAGAAGTTTGCGGTGTGCAGGTTACAACCTGTTCTTTTTCCGGTCATTGACAGAAATTTGTTTCAAATGACCTAAAGAAGTCTGTCAATTCGGTAAAAAATA
>JGI24159J19872_10012442_pt1 | contig 11089 bp, 4 predicted proteins | sample Ectturendosymbi4_FD_19872 | JGI IMG/M metagenome (IMG submission 19872)
GTTGTCGTCACTAGTGAGTAACGATTGCATTTGTAATCATATTCATAACGCCATAAATGTTGCTTAACATAACGCAATTCATTTTTCATGCAAGCTTTTTTTAAATTAATTTGGGCTAAACTAGGCATCGATTGGACTTTTGCACGTTAACACTTTGAGAGCCAGGGTACGATATATTCGTACTTCGATTTCGGCCTAAAACCAGCTGTTGTCGGTTGCCTTACCAATGCCATAGCTCCTCCGCTGATTGCTCCAATGAATGAAATCCAATGCTCCAATGAAAACTTCAGCAAAATACTACCATCTAAAATGGTTTGGACCCAGGGCCAGTGCAAACTACAAGACTTGGAGCCTTTTGAGCTTTTGACCATGTCTGGAGCGCTTACCGGACTGGAGAAATTCTCCTACAAAACCATGTGCGATCCAGGTGTTTCTGCGCGAACCAGTTGAATTAACCCAGCTGCGAAAGTGTTAATTACAGTCAAATTTTTCATGCAGCAAGAACTTCCAAAAGTACAACGGGAGTTTATTCGTACACAACATCTGCACGTGGTAATGCAGTCTAGATCAGTGCTCTTCAACAGGTGTGCACAGTAAACCCTAGGGTGCACCAAAATATGCGTGGGGTGCACCACTAAGAAAGGGTTCACAAAGTTGCATCACAAACTTGTCACATTAAACAGATAATTTTTACAAAACTTTCTGTTAGCAAAAATGAACCATGAGCCAAGACTTTCAGGATTTAACCGAGACTTTGCACATTCTAAAGTGTGGTGCGTATGCAGCACACAGCAAAAGAACATCTTGCACACATCCTTGTGATTTTTATTTGTGTGAAATAGCCTAAAACATTCATCCTTAACACTTTGGCGTCCGGCCGCTTTTGAGGATTCTCGCACCAAAACAACCGGATCGCATGTGGCTTTGCGCGTGCGTAACTCTGGTGCCGAAAGTGGTAGAGAGCTGTTCAAAAGCCTAAAAGACGCTGCAAGTCTTCTAGTCTGCACTCAAATAAAAATTTTTGTTGGGGGATGCGGTTTTTTTGTGAGTGACGTCAAAAGTGGAGGACTTTTAGGCCAACTTGGCCCAATTCACCTGGCCCTAGGCGCAAACCGATAGATGGTACTATTTCGCTCAAGTTTTTACTGGATTCTAGGCTACAATCCAAGTCTTTTGATACTTTGGATGACCTTGCTGGGGTTCCAGGTTCAAAAGTTATGATCTAAGTTAGTAAAATTTTTGACTAATTAGTTAAGGAGCTAGGGCATAGGTAAGGCAACTGACAACTGCTGGTTTTAGGCCGAAATCGAAGTACGAATACATCATACCCCGGCTCTCAAAGTGTTAATGTCTAGAAATGAAGCATTACTGAGTAGATGCTTATTCATAATAAAGGCTAAAAGCTGTGCACAACATACGATAAAAGGCTCTGTTTAAATACAAATATATAATAGGCTACTGATCAGCTGGGAGTGGCTTGGCAGTGTTAGGAATAGCTGTTTTGAAAGTAAGACCCTTGTGTGTTGCACTAATCTTCATAAATCAGGCTTGCAAAAATAGGGCAACTTTCTGGCATCAGTATTGATATTAGTAAAAGATATAATTATTTCACTAGCTCTTTGAAAAAAAGTCATAGGATACATTTAATATAACTAATACTGAATGTTTTGTATTCATCATGTGACATTAGGCTATATGTTTCAGTACCAGTGTAAATTAAAGATATTTTGACTGATGTGTCACCAAAAGTTCCACCTAGGCACTTGCAGACAGATGGAATATTAAGCAGTAATCACCAAAATGTTTTTCAGCATTGTGCTTGGGAAACCTGTGTGAAATTTGTATGCCAGTAACTTTGCACATGTGACTTCAATACATGCTGTAAACGTCAGTGCACGTTTGCTATGGATGCATTTTACAGGGTGCAGCATGATCCATAATTCACAGCACCAACTTCATGAGAGGCATGAACAGCAATTGCCAAATTTGTGAAATGTGGACATCAGTGTACATGCTTTCCAATTCCACACAACCCTTTGCTTACTAGCCTGCACAATACATGTTTACCGATGCGTCTGCCATATGTGAATGACTTTCAGACATGTAAACCGAATGGTACAATGATGTCAAAACGGGCTGTCTCACTTTTCCAGACCGTCGCTTGACATGTAAACGTAGTAATTGAAAAGCACAAACAAATATTAAATGTTAAGTGACTGAACTGCACCATATGTGTTTTCTAAACTTTACATAAAATTAGCAATTCAACCTTTGATCATGTTCGTATGGCCTACTTTCCTAAGTGACAACAGCACTTTGCTCCTAAGCATTTGCCTTGTTTGAACTAGATAGAATTATTTTGGTATATAATATAATTTGTTTAGACCAAATGCAGTTATTTGTATTGCAGGAAAATGGTCTCATAATCCTTTTGAACTTTAAAAAATCAAACCAGCAGTTTTGATCTGAGGCTTGCCATGTCAAAGAATATATTGTAAGCAAACATATTGTTTCAGTATCGTTGACAGTCACTTGGCATTGGTGGTCATTTTCCCGACTCCAACTTAACTTTGACCAAGAACTACAGCTTTGGCCAAAAACCTCAACTCAGCAGGCCTGTCAAAAAGTCAAGTTTATATTAAGTGCTTTAAGAGAGTAGAGCAAGATGCTGTTGTGAGAACAGTTATTTCAATCTTTTGGCAGTTATTTTAATCTTGCAGATTCAACAATTACGTGCAGTTGCAAGATGTTTTCTTGAAAGAGATCTGGTAAAATGGGGCTGCATGCAAATGATGTATCTTCATAAACCGCAGTCACTGAGCTTGCATGCCAACGCTTACAGTAGTAAGCAGTTCGGGTTGCAATTAATCCAAAGGCTAACAGTATTATTGTTTACAGTATTATTATTGCAAAACTTTCACACAGTGTTAACGAAATTACTTCTTTCACAGGACTATAGGTCAAAGTATAGGTCATCTACAATGTATTACACCAGTTTTTACAGCAAATTTTATTTGAGAAATAATATGCCATGTATGAGCCTAACTAACCCAAAAAAGTAGACACCAAGACAACCAGACCAGAAACGTTGAAGGCACAGTCAGATATCAGTCAAAAACAATCTTTGCATCTGGAAACACTTTTCACTTACACAGTTATATGACCTGATCCCTTGACTAAAATGGGATCAGGTACTCTTGCTTGAGGGTCTTCATAAGGAACTTCAAATATACCCACATCTTCAGTAACAATTTCGTCAAAATTTTCTTGATGTTCCATGAGAGTTGGTTAATTGCAGTGGCACAAATGTATCACAAATCGAATTTACACATTATCAAATGAAATAAAAATGCACTTATTGCCACATTTATGCTATTAAAATGCAAACTGTCAAATGATATATAGATGTCACTAAAACTGCTCAAAACAGTTGAATTCACATTAAAACATTGATATTTAACAAATACATACATAATCAAACATCTACATTGCACAAATAAGGAACAGTAACTTTCAAGGTAACAAATCAAACATATTTTACATAAATTAATTATAACATTCACAACAAAATTTCATACAGTACTGCTTTCAATGTATAAACATGCTGTAATGTCATGTATTGAATCCATGTCAATGAAACTTGACTATTTAATGGGTGATTAAAGCCTAACTTATTGTTCTTATGATTCTACGAACATGGTTGCTTTTCAATTCATCCAATGCATCTTCCAATACTCGAGTCAAATGAAGTAAGTTTACTGAATCAGTTTGTACAATTTTCTGCCTCTTTGTATAGCCATCAATCACATGAAACTTCAGCAGCACAGCTGGTGTCACTTGATGATGTAAGGATCTTGTGGCCAGTTTTATATTAAGTCTCCATTCCAAGTCTTCATAACGTGGCAAAGACAGTGCATCACGAACAAGTAGAGTTTGTATTTCAGGGCTATGATCAGAAAAAAGTTTTTGCAAAATCTCAGCAGCTGCATTAGAAAACCCTAAAGTGATTAATGATTCCAAAAAATCTTTGTCTGTCAATTTGTGTCTCACAACTTCAGAAACAAGCTGCATCAAACCAATCACAGCTTTCTCTACTACATTTACTTCAACTTCGAGCTTTTGGGCAGCAGCTTTGAATATTTTTGGATTTATTCCTTGCATGAAAAACTGGAAACAGATGGCACCAAATTCTTTAATAACATCATCATCACACTTTTTGAGAAACTCTAAATGCTCAGCATTATCAGAAGATATTTGAAGCAACATTACTTTTACTATGCTTTTACGCAACAGTAATCTCCACCCTTCACAAAAAATATACTCTCACGAAGTGTTGAACAACTTTGCTATCATAGTTGTTTAAATGCACAAGTAACACTGTAGTATAAAAATCTACTACAAATTTCCAGCTATGTTGCAATATTATTTTGGTCAACTTTGATTTTATAAAATTGTGGCGAACCACTCACCCAGTGGCAAAGCTTTACACAAAAGTAGACAAAACCAGTCATGCTAGGACAGTTGGTACATTTAGCCTGGCAAAAGGGGGTCTGTTGTGGAATGGCAGCTTTTGATAATATTTTGATTTAAATATCATCTTCAGCTGATTCTTAAGACCAGTAGCACTAAACTGCAGTTCAGCTACTAAACAAAGTTGACTAACTACCATGGACATTAATGTAAATATTCAGAATATCAGGCCCCTCTAATGAAGATTTTCTGCATGTTCTGGGGTACAAGAGGCACATCATACCAATGTCCAAGAGTTGCACAAGTTAAGTTTTTTTGTAACGAAGCCAAAAATTAGTAGTGCTTACAAGCCAGTTGCCAATATGACAGTTAATCTATTTCTAAATCTTAGTATGGTAACTGTTTTGAAGCAATGCTTTTCGCAGACTGAGCATCAAGCAGGCTAGAATATGCAACACCTATGTCACCTGATAGGTCATCATCCAGCTTCAAATAGTAGTCCCACATTTAGCCTTATTGTTCTTGTCAGTAGTACCTGTAATCAATATTTCTCTTTGCTATACCCAGTGATCCTGCATGAATTGCAGTTGATCTTACCTTGCTTTGGACTGATGGTTGTCACATTCTGCTATTATTGAAACAATGTCCTTCAGCATACTCAATAGAGAATGCTAGGACGCTATGCCTCTATGATAAACTAGCACAAATCTCAGGATCACAGTGCTAAGTTTGGATTTAGATTAAGNGATTAGGTTAAATAGGTAGGTTTAAGTTTTGGGTTTAGTTTTAATAGTTAGTTTTAGGTTTACAGTTTAGGGGTTAGATTTAGCTTCAGTACGTTCCTACCAAGTGTAGTGCAGTCTACGGCATTCTTGTTGTGCATTATTGTCACATTACAGGTGGCGGATGAATAACTTTTCAAAAATGAAGGTCCGCTGGCAGATCTGTTAAGCACTGCCACATTGAAAACAATCCGTGCCATCTTATTCACACGATTAAATTATTTACCTTATTATGTTGTGAACTTGCAACATAACAGTGGAATGTTTCGGAATAGCCTGAAGTGAACTGCATTTCAGCTGGCTTAGCTGAAACTGTACTAGTGTTGTCAGCTGATCAGCTGGGAGTGGCATTTTAAAGATAACAGGCTACAGCTGTTTTTTTAAATCATTTTTCAGTCATAGACCAAAATGTTTTTGAAATGACCGAAAAAAATTAAGTCATTTTGGTCATAATGTTTGTAAATATAGGCTACAAACGCTGTTATGGCAAGTTTTAATACGCCTGTGAGACAAAGGACCAAAATGTCTCAGCAGAAATGACTGAAATGTTTCAGAGAATAAAAAACAGACCTGTAGTGTTATCTTGCACATTTAACTAAAAATAACTAATCGTGAAACACAGTTAAAACAAGATACAGTATAGATGTAAATGCAGCAGAAATTTATATCTCCACAAAATAAAAAAACTATTCCTGTGTATAGTACATCAGTTCAGCATTGGCTAATGGCTCTGCAGTGGAAACTTACGAAACACCTCCTACATGAAAAAAATTCCCAATTTTGAATTTTAGCAACATTTCACCTGTCCAGAACAAAATACTGTGTACTCTAGTATTCTGTAACTCTGTTTTATTTTTTGTGTGTATTTACTTTTTCGCATTTTCTGTGTGCATACTCTATGCTTTCCAGCACAAAGTACACTTTTTGTTTTTTTCTGTTTTGCTTTGTTTTCTTTTGTACCTCATTAATTAGTTTTTGTAACTTTTTAACTTTTTTATTTTTTAATTTTTTTGTATTGCTAAAAATCCTCTAACCACAACAAATTCCTTCACTTAAATTTGATCCACTCATCTATGTACATAGGCATGCACTTTTACCTGTACATTTTCTTCACCATGTCCTGCGTTCTTTCGTTTATCTTTTCATTATGCCTATTCGATCTTCAACTGTTGTTTCTCAACAACTCTTTGCCAAATCACATAGCCATGTCACCACTGGTCACATATTTTAATGAAGATTTATCAGCTCATAGAGCAAATCATTCTGAGCAAAATGACACTAATTTGAGCAAAATCAGTCAGTGGTTCTAGAGGTTGAAAAGTTTGAAATTAGCTGTTTTTGTGATCAGTCATGCATGAAATTTTTTCGAAACCTTGACATCGTCTTCAAACTTTAATAAAATTGTCATTTTTATAGTGAGGGACTTCAAGTTTTGTTGAGAAGTAGTGAAGGTTCTTGTTTCATGATTTTCAACTTACACTCACTTAGGTCTTGGTTGAGTGATTCTAGAGGCCAAACTGTAAGCATATCTTTTCAAGATCACTCAACCGTGACATAAATTTGGGGCTTGATTCTAAAAAAGACTACCTCTTAATTTTTTCAAGTAAGGTATCATTTGAAAGCTCTGAAAGCCCTCTTTCTAATGATGATGAAACATGATTGTGTTTGTGGTTTTGATTACAATATTGAGCAAAAATCATGTGGTACTTGAAAATTAGTTTTTTTTAAGAAATACATGTTGTTTTTCAAGTAACATGTGTAGATATATACTATAAAGGTGTACTTCTAACAGTTGTTATTAGGATTGGTTTTGTTTCTAAGGTATGTTAGGCTATGAGCATTTCCTGATTTACACAGTAATGGCAATATATTGAAGCTACTTCACAGTAATTGTTTCTCTCCTAAGCATGAAAACCCTCACCATTCTAAAAACATGAAATGAATAAAGAAGTGAACATGATATGCCACATTAACTCATTCCAATTTTATGCATTTTTTGTAAAAACAATGTTGACTTACCTTTAGTTTATGATATTTGTGATAACAAAATTTAATCTATGAGTCGTCATAAATTATTTAAATGTTATGAAAAATTAACATTTTTATATCATTGTGCCTCTATTCAGTGCTAAGTTTGTTTGTATCATGAGCAAAACTTTTCAGAAAAATAATATTTTTAATTTATACCTTGCAATACAACTTAAGTATTTCAGGTAGTTCAAATTGATGAAGAAAAAACATCAAAATTATGATTAATCCTGTTCTTCTTTGTATTCAATCTTATTTTATTATGTCACCATCAAGCAAACATGGACCACATGACTTGGAAGAATAACTAAGCAATCAGTGGAAACAAAAGTGAAGCCTGAAAATACGAGAGGAGCCAAAAAGCAAAACAGCTATTGCTGATCTAAACTTGAAATTTTGTGTCTAATGCAAGCTCAGGACAGCTAGCTCCTTTGTACATCTGTGCCCCTCTTTCATTCAGGTATGCTATATAATATAATGCTTGTTAGCAATAAATGAAAGATATTGTGTTGCTGATGCTTTGGACAACTGTAGTATTGGAATACACACTCTAACCAATTGTCATAAATCATGGTATGTATAGCGAAAAGTGTGGATAAATTCCATTTGTTATTCTTATGACAGAGGGCAAGTACTTGCTATCACTACACACAGGGCATGAAGAACAGGCATTGGTTTCACTCTGCTTTCACCACAGAATGGTCTATAGGTATTGGTTCAACTATGTGCAAGTGGAACCTGTGGCCCACAAAGGTTTTGTGCAGCCCAGTTTTGGTTTTCACTGTAGTTTAAGTAGCCTACATACTAACTACCCATACCCCTACTTATTTTGATAATCTTAAATTTGGCATTTTTGATTCAGGTGGTCGTCAGTGCAACTTTATCACGTCTGAACTGTGTGCAGTGAAACTTCCATATGTCCACTTACACTTTGGCGCAAAAGCTTTTGCTAGTTTTCTGATTTCTATCCTTGTTGTTTGACACCAAACTTAAACTTGCCTATGAAATCAGACTTACAAAAATGGTTAAAGATGCCAAAACAGTTGTTACCATTGCAGTTAAGATTCAAACNCTTTCAGTGGATTAGCTTCAACTAAATTTTGTTTGCTGAGATCAAATAAAGTCACTGAATGTGCAGACCTGGTTAGGACATGTAGTGANATTATTTTTGGCTCAGTAAGCAATTTTGGATGGACTGTACGTAGCTGGTCTATCTAGAGCAGCTATGACCAACCTGCAGACCACATGTTGCCTGGTCAAAGTTTTTGTGCAGCCAAGTTTAGGTTTTTGCTGCAGTAGAAGTTAGAAATAGAAAAGCTGTCCTGTTTTCATAAGCTACAGAACCACCCATGGATCTTCTTATTTCAAAACTTATTTGACCGCACTGCCTCGTATGACGCAGTTCGAATAAAGCGGTCAGTCTGTCACTAAAGCGTTGTCGTCCTAATAACATAGTGGATGCGTTTCAGGTCTGCTGTGCCAATCCACTGGTTTTCAGTTCACCTCTCACCTTGTCAACGTATGTTTTCGTATTGACTAGTTCCACAGTTCAATTCATGGGACCAAGTTTTTCTTTACTTTTTTCAAAACTTTCAGTTTAGGGGTTAGCGTTAAGGTTATGGTTACGGTTTTAGATTTACCTTTTGTGTTTACTACGTTTCTACCAAGTCTACTGCATTCTTGTCCGGTGTTACTGTCACGTTATAGGAGGTGGTCGAATAAGGTTTCAAATTTAAAGATCCATGGGCAGTTCTAACCACTGCCTTTTTGATAATTATCAAAGTAAAATTAGCACAGTTGATGCAGTGGTCCTCAATGCTACTTTATCACATCTGTACTGTGTATTGGGAGATTTCCATGTGTTCACTTACACATTTGTGCAAAACTTATTACTAATTTCCTGATTTCTGCCTTTGTTCATTTATTGGCACTAACTTTGACTATGACATCACACCTATGGAGTGGTGCCAGGTGCTAAACACTTTTTGTTGCAATTGCAATTAGAATTTGAATGCTTTTACTTAGTATGATAGCTTAATAAAAATTTTGTTTATGAAAATCTAACCTGAACCTGTAAGTAATTCAATGTGCAGCCCTCATTAAGAAAGCAAAATGCTTTTTAGGCTCAGTAAGAAATTTTGGTTGGACATAGCTGATCTAGATAAATATGACCTACAATAAACTCAAGTAATCAGTTGCTTCAAGTCATATTTACTGATCTAGATAGACCATTCTATGGTGAAAACATCATGAAACCAATGCATGTTCTTCATGCCCTGTGTGTAATGATAGCAAGTGCTAGTCCTCTGTCATAAAAATATTAAATGATATTTATCCACTCTTTTCGGTATATACAATTAAGCAGTGGCGTATAGTGGTCATTGTTACTGGGTGTGCGCTGTTTGTGACATCACACTGTCTGTGATGTCAGATTCACGTTTCACATACAACATTTTGGCAAAGTTTTTTCACACAATGAATGCATACCATTATATACACACTCTCCTTATTCATTGTTGTATAACTTAATATGTCATTGTATTGACTTTAAACTATGAGCGTTCCAACTTCCAACTTAAAATGCAGGTGCAAAATACACTCAACACTACGACAAAGCAATCATAACTGCAAAATTATCAGACTGAATGTTTAAACCAAGGAGTAAAACACACACAGCCCTACAACATCACAGTTTACATCTGCGAAAACAGTCTGCATGAATGTCACTTTCAATGAGTGGCATACGGTGGCCATTTTGACCAGGTAAAGTTAGCCCACAGTCCGATCAGCCGACATTTTAAAAAATCGCCCCAAGTACAAAAACACGCCAATCAAGATTGGGGCAAACTAACACCCAGGAGACAAAAGCAGGTAGCAAAACAGCATGTAAAAGACAATAACTATAGTCAAGAGGGGTAAAAAAAAAATTTCACAATGTTGGGATAAAAAGCAGAGGTGATTGGTGTCACTTTCTTTGACTCCTGCTCCTGTTCCTGAAAAAGTGACTCCAGCTCCTGCTCCGGAGCTCATTGGAAATTTACACTCCGAAAGCTTGAAAGCAGAGTCTATTTTGCCACATGAGGCAAAATAACTGCTTGAACTATTTTGCCTTTAGCCAATAATATGGATGAGTATTGTCATGCTTTTAGTGCTGGCAAGCAGGTAGCGTTTTCTTTTCTGTGTTGGTCAACTGCAGGTTTTCCATATGTATTTGTGTATTGTACATCTCATTTTGCCTCATGAAGCAAAATATGCACTAGGCTACCAAATTTGAAATCAAGAAATAGAATCGTAAATTGTTCTCATGTGAACCAAATCTCATTTGACTCTTTCAGCTCTGACCTGAACTAAGTCTTGTTTAACTTTTTTGTTTAGGCAGTGGCTATAGATACCCCTGTGGATCTTGAAATTTGAAAACTTCAAGCAGATAAATTAGATCTTCTGGCGATTTTTTATTATTAGCCGACGTTTTGCCCACCTATTCAAGTAGGCTTCCTCAGGGCAATGTTTTTTAACCACGTATAACATGCAACTTATCAATAATAAGAAAGTGTAAAATGAAAACCGCTGGGAGATGATGAAGTATAACAACACAATAAATAGCGTAAAGCGTACATAAAAATTCACAAAGATGGTTAAATAGCGTGAAGGTATGGGATAAAATAGAGAACAGATAAAGTGTAAAACTTGCGTGGTGAGAGTTGGCAGGTTAACAGGCACAAAGGCAGTTAAAAAAGGAAGGCAAACTCAAGGAAGTTCGGTAACGGATAAGCTTTGTTCATGTTTTAAAACCTTGTAATAGATGGCCA
>JGI24159J19872_10012443_pt1 | contig 11089 bp, 6 predicted proteins | sample Ectturendosymbi4_FD_19872 | JGI IMG/M metagenome (IMG submission 19872)
CCCAGATTTTTATCTGTGGGGATATCTTAAGAACAGGGTGTATGGCAACAACCCCCAGACTATCCCTGACCTGAAGGCAGCAATCACAGCAGCAATATGATCCCAAGGGAGGAATGCGGGAGGGTCATCAAGAACTTTGCCCGCCGGATCCAAATGTGCCTTCAGCTCCGGGGAGCTCATTTGGAGCACATTTTTTGAGCGCCAGTGAAACAAAGAGTTTTTGTAGTACAGACTTGAAACTGTGGAGATCTCTGCTACACAGGCTTGACCTAATGTAGCTGAAGTTTTGTGTCAATCTAAATAAAATTTTTGAATTTATTCGATTTTTGGTGATGACCGTTTTTTTGTGTCACCCTGCCTTTCGATAAGTTAAACGTGAAACGTGCTAGTACGCGAAAGTATCACAACAAAGGCTTAGGTAACCTATGTTCTGGTGCGGCTTACAATCAAGGGCGGATAACAATTGAATAAACACGGTATCCTGTTCATGTTGCTGACGATGCAATGCAAATGGACGATCACCAAACGCCTTATCCTTTCTACCACAAAGAAAATGCCCAATGTTACGGCAGGAGCCAGAAAATTTGCGTTTCGGTGGCAGCAATGCCTCTTTTTGACTCCTGCTTCTTTTCACGCAGTATGAAACTTCGTGGCTTGCCGCCATCAGCAGTGACTGTCTCGCTGCATTACCTGCCAAAGACAGGGTTGCCAGGTCCAGATGGACCAAAAATGCCAAATTGCACATCAAAATATGCGAGACAGCTTCAAAAAATGCCAAACAAGCTGAAACAGGCCGATGGCTGTCAGTTTTGAATTACCTGGATAAGTAATGACAAAAATACAATGTGGCTATGGAACCAAGCATAGAACTATTGCAAATAAATGAACAAAAATTGTTAATCTTCACAAATGCCATTTCTTGTTGTATAAAATGCTAATGAAAATGTCTATAAGCGTTTCAACCAATAAAATACAATGAAAATGCAAATATGCACCATGGATAGTTTTTAATTACTTTGAATCTGGTATACAAGTGTCTAATATGTTAGATATGTCGCAATTCCACAAAATATCTTTGAGAAAATGTAGTCACGGGGAGCCTACAGAAAAACTGTTAGGCTGTCAAGGTTCGAATGAACTAAATACGCCATATCGCTACTCAAAATATGCCAAATAACATCAATAAATGTCAAACAACCTGAAAATAATCTATACGTTTAACTCAAAGGAGACAAGTTTTTAAAAAATGCAAAGCAACGTTTTTTATTGCCAACATCATTAAAAGGCCGAAAACATGCCAAACTATGAGGTACATGTCAAACAACAATATGTCTTGCCAAACAACTTTTAAAAAGCCAAATTTCTAGAGTTTGGCATTACAAATGCCAACCTGGCAACCCTGGCCAAAGATGTCTGCGTTCACCAGTCACATGCGGCAAAACGCCTACTATCGTAACTTGACATAAACATTTGAAGATTGGTTGAAAGAACAACAGCATCTACTCGCATATTTTGCAACCTGCCTCTGTAGGCAAATGAGAGGACATGTGTGAACTGCAAGCTCATCACTGCATGACACCAGATCAATGAACCTGGCTCTTGTGCAGTATGAGTGTGATACCAGAAAATAAACTGTCATTGCAAGAATTAAATCAAGTAATCTGAATAAAGTTGCTGTCTTCAGGTTTTCGGAAATTTTTTGTTCTTGGACCCAATTTCCAGAGGGGGGAATGCCCATTTTCACCCCTGCGGACGCCCATGATGGCAACTAACTTTCCGGGTGATTTAGAGCAGGTAGAGACTCTTTGTGGATTTTGTCTCAAAACTGAAAAACGTTCGGTGCAGATTTGTTTAAAGAAATTATTCCTGGTTGCTACAGTGCTACATCTCTCACACGTTCGAAAACTGCTCAACCGTTTCTGCAGAATGAAAGCGTCAAGCATTTTGTAATTTGCGAGTAAATTACTGAAAAATACTGTGCATTGATGAATAGCTTCTTTCGCATATACCCTGAAGTAAGTGCAGTGGCTTACTTAAGCCGAGTTACCTCAAACTTAAGCCCCATACGATAGGCAAACTGACGTCTTCTGAACTGAACTTGTCACCAGTTGCATCTCAACTGCGAACAGCGAGGAGTCCACGTGGTGCCGAGTTTCACAGCAATGCGAGCGTCAACATATGTTTTCTTTGGAAGAGGACTCCATTCCGTCAACTCTACTGTGGTTTCCGCGGTTGCTTTGCACTTTGTCGATGATGTTGAAAGAATTGTCATTAGTTTCTTTACGGTGACAGATATTTACTAAGATTGTCATTAAAACTCTTGGAACATCTCGTTGCTGGTCCTGTTTGTGCATCCTTCATGTCAACGGTAGAAAATAGTTGGTCCTTAAGCTACTCATCAAAGAAGCAAGCAAATAATATTTTCTGTCAATTTCTCTTGGTTTCTTAACACCCACCTTCAATCACACTTGTGGTTCCAGCCAGATGTGGATGGTAGAATTTAGGGCACGAAGCAAATTCTCAAAAAGGAGCCCCAAAACATAGCAAAATTTGTGATATTTCATGTGGACCTATATTTTGCATACGCTATACAGATACTTCATTCACTGAAGCAAGCACATTTTTCATTTTGTGGGGAATCGGCTTCTGCGTGAAAGTCCATTCCACATTGTAAAGTGTTTGAAGTCGTTTGATTTTAAATTGTATTTTGTCTACACATTAAAATTGTTCAGGGATCCATGGGCGTCCCCTTTTGGCACATTTGCCCACAAATTTTTCTTTATCTTGAAAAAGATGACTTGCTTGAGAGCTCAATAAATGTGATTTTAGAGTGGTTCATAAGCTTTTTAACAGAGCAATTCAAGAACTTAGTGCGAAACTCGCAAAGGGGTCACAAGGAGAATCCGTTCGCCTGCCCTAATATCCACCCCTATTGTCAGGTTGTTTCAGGCCTTTTCTGTTTTATGGTCTCGATTGGACAAGCAATGGTCCACCAAGAGTGACGACACGAAGTCAAAACCATATCAGCTGCAAGCAAATGTTTTTTCCTAGGCTTGGAACAGGGATCAGCACCTTTTCGAAATACTAGGCCACTTCAGGGGGTCAAGAAGGCATACTAGGACCAAAGGATTTTCCAACGACGGGTTAACTACTGTATTTATTCCTGGTCCTGAACTAGCACTACTGGGCGTAATGGGTAATGGCGTTCAGCGTGCAGGCAAAAAAAAATTTTCATGTCTCAACCTTATTTACTTTTACCGCAGATAGAACCACAAGCTTGTAATGAGGTTCTGTTTAAACCTTAAACCGACCACCCATGACGTCTACTGGCGGAATTTTTGGAAATTTCTTTACTTTTTCGTTCATTTCTTAAAAGCACTTCCCACATTTTTGTTTGGAAAATTGCTTTGGTTCTTCATCATATAAAAATTTTTCCAAAATCAACACGTAATTTTTTTCTGATCGGATGAGCTTGAGAAGACCTGCTCAGTTGTGAAAAACCCGCGCGAGCGTCTAAACCTGTCAATTATTCCAGTATAAGCGAATAAACAAAATCTGCCCATTTTGGGCAAGAACAACAAAAGTGTTTGTGTTTAGAGGTTACCTTAGCAGGGTTAAGCAAATTTCACAATCAGCCATGTTGCTGCACACAGTGTTTGGATCTTTTTGGGACCGAAAACGAAATAATTTTGGACGTTTTTCAAGGTGATGCTTTGTCTTCAACTGTTGCTCGTTGGAGCGTGACGTGTTGAAATGAAAACAACGCCATCAGAGCAATGCCAGTGACAACAAAGGGTAAGTTCGAATGGATTTCTGTTTACTTAGAAATAGGGGGACAGTAACGAAAATTTTAAACAAATTGAAGAAGTTTCTGATGATGATTTTGGATATTATCCCACTGATGATACGAAAGTTTTATGCAAGATCTGAATACTTTTGTTGCAAAATTTTAATGAAAAGAAAAATACCAGTCTTGGTTGATTGATTATTTAAAACTGTTGCAACATGTTCACAATGCGTGACAAGAAAGTTTTCACAAGACTAACATCGCAGTAAAAGTTTCACCGTAAAGTTGAATTTGCTTTAAAAAAATAGTTTTTCTGAAAGCAAAGTTGTTGGTTTTCATTCAAATTATTGCATTTTTTTGCAGGTTTCCGATTTTTTCAGAAAGAAATTATATCAGGTGGTGAAAATTCACGCACAAAATATTCGCAAACAAGTTTTACTGATTCAAGTAAGTCTCTGTGTGTCTGCAAATAAATGTTAAGTATTTCACAATGGAAAAAAGGTTAATTACCACACGGGTCAAATGACCCCTGAGCTGAGAATGTTGAGCTATCATCCAATTACAACACGAAATAAGTTTTGCGCACAGGGCCAGAACGCGCTCCACACACAAACTTTGAAAAATTGCAACATTTTATTCTAGTTTTGTTTGACTGGCATATTCGGCAATTAGTTCTTTTATGGAGTGACATGTCATCCTCAGATCAGTCTTGAATGCATTTCAGATATGTGGGGGGCTCTACGAGCCTTATAATTTTCCTCTGCTGAGAACAGCTTTTCTGCCGGTTCGATAATAAAAAAAAACTTTTTCGTTGTTATCTGCACATTTTCGCATATGGTGTATGCATCCAGTGCCACATTGTCCAACAGGTTGATAGGCAAAGCCAGTGGCCAGCGTCGGGATGCTGCCTTAGTACAGGATGCATGGATAATTTCATCAGTTGTATCCACACCACCCTTATTTGTGTTTTAGTCTAGGAGTTTCTGGAAAGACAGGTAGTCATTTTTTGGTCTCCTACAACTTTGCTTTAAAGCAATAGTTTTTTTGAAAATAAGGTTGGAAAGATCAACCCTTTCATTCAAAACTTTACGAAGAAGACACAGGCCAAAGCGTGCTTCTAACACATCTTCTCTGAGAAAGATTTCGCTACCCTCATGTCGATGAGCTTCAACGAGCGTGAGTTCCCAAATATAGTCAGCGTTTTATGGCCCCACATCTCTTCAATCACGTCTTTAGCATCATCTACATGTGCAAGAAGGAATCTTTTTGTATTTGGTTTTGTAATTATTCTTTTACTTGCACATCCATTTTGTGGCGAAAAACAACGTAAGCAAAATTTTAGCACTTACTTTGGCAGACACAGGTCAAATCAGTAAAGAAGGACATGGTGGATCTTTATTGATTATTTGACTTCTGTCTTTCAAAGTAAGTACCCAAGTTTTGGAGATATCTTGAACAGTTTCTTGCTCTGTATCAAGTTTCTGTCAACTTCACACATGCTTGGCTTGGACTCATCAAAGTCTTTTTCACCGGAGTCTTTATCAACTTAAAGAGCTGTGAATAGCCTACTTCTTGTGCATTGTACCTTTCATTTTCTGCGAGCCTAAACATAGCAGATAACTGCATAGCAAAATTTAGAGCAAAGCTATGGCCACATGGTATCACAAAAACGCAAACCTGCATTTGAGATAAACAGCTACAGGATGCCTGCAAAAAACAGCTGCAAGGGCACGATCGAGCCCTCAACTACGAAAATGTGGACCTCGCAGACTAGCTCTTCCGTAAAGTTGCTAGAAGTCTTCGGGTAGCCTGTTGAACAAAGTAATCCACAATCCTGAATTCTTGCTGCATACATTCAATGCTAACCTCTTTGTCTTCCACATAACTTTGTTGTTCACAAACTAAATGACGATTATTACTCCGCAATAGAACGTTTGAGCAGTTTGGATCCACAATTCCACAAGGCAGGGAAATCAAACAAGAACCTTGCCACTGCGGAGTGCGCATGCGCTAAAACGTAGCAGCCAAAGCACTGCGATGTTCCCACAGACAAAGCTCACACTGTATAAACTATGGTTTCTATTAAAGAGATGCGATGACTACTGTTCCATGTCCGAAAAATCCGGCCATTCTAATTAAACGCAAGGGTCAATTGACCCCGTTGGTAATTCTTGAAATTAATATCTTAGGTAGTATTTCCCCGGCCACCATTAATACATCATGTACATCCTTCATCTTCTTCCACCATGGCTTCCTGTCCCACCACGCATCACTTTCCTTCCTCGCTTCCAGCGCAGCTTCGTCATCATCGACCAATCTTTCGCTCGCAACGATGTCTCTGAGAACAATACTCATCCAGCCGCACTTATCTGCCTCACTCACTGATGTCACTTCCGACATTTGGTTTTTGACGTCATGCATGAGCGGGATCACGTGACGCTTCACAAACTCCTTCATCGTGACGTCACGTGCAATCATCCCCTCGCTNGCCCCTTGCATTCCTGTCCTGCACCCACCAACGCACCATCTCATCTCCTTCAATTCTCCATTCTTCTCAAACAGNGAAGCTGCTGCGAAATAAACAGGAATAGATTCTTCGAAGCAATCAGCTTTTTCCACCAGGTCTTCAGCAAAAATCCTTAACTCTTGTCCTGTTGCGTTGATCCCATTTGTAATCAAATAATTTCTTTCTGTTTTTCTTTTTTTTTGCTTCGTCAAACTTCCTGGTTACTAAGCAACTTTTATATTCTTTCAACAAATTTGGTACTTGGCTCAAGTTTAGCAGTGCACTGGAAGTGTCTGAAAAACGACAAAAAACAGTAAGTTATGTTGATATACATAGAATAAGCGTATGGTATTGCAGTTAAATATACAAGGAAATTAGTTTTTTTCAGTTTTTTTTTACTTTTTGTTAAAAGCTAAAATAATTCCGCGTTTGTTTGATTGGTGAGGGAATCCCCTAATCATAAACTTTCAACAACGTTTCAAAGAATTTATGTTTTGGTTTTGAAGTAAGTCAAGTGTATGCGTTTCTTTTTGAAGCAAACCTTTCTTAGCTCCGCAGTAAATGTTTTAGATCTGTTTAAAATTATTACTTTGGGAGATTTTTGTCTGTTTTTTGAGGAATATCTGCTTTTTTTAAACTGTGCTTTGCTCTGTACATTAATTGTGTATGTTACGTCATAGAGCCCGTTTTTTTTATCTCAATACCTTTAGGTAGTACTTGAAGGTTCGCGCCTCATGCTGCTGGTAGCAAATTGGATTTTTTATGAGAGTCCTTTTCACCTAGCTCGGCACCTCCGATACCAACATTTTGTGCTTTCTCTGACGCACTAAGTAGTCGTTTCATTTTCAAACTCTTTCTGTCGTTAATCCAATAAATGCATAATCAAAGAAGACAACAATAACTGTGGAAAGATCAACTTGTTGATGAAATTGGATTTCTTTGTTCAATATAAGTAGTTATAAGCAGGGAGCCTATAAAAATGGGGAAAGTGAAGATAAAAAGAAAAAACAGTTTTGAACACTTTGGTTTGAAATATCTTGAAACCGAAATGGAAAATCACTTGATTAGAGCTGTTGTCGGATGTGACGGCGCATCGCGTCACAAGCCTAGAACGTGCAGTAAGGAAGCGCTTCAAAAAAGCAGCTACGCAGAAGCAACGATACTGCAGAGTGAACCTGATCGAGTGGGTAATCTCTATTATTGGTTACCCGCCGCACTGGTGGAAATGGCGTTCAAGCTGCTGCGAGTTCGAATCTCCCATGAAAGGACCAACTAAACGGAAAGACTAACTAAACGGATATTACTCCAGGGTTTGAACGCAGCTTTGCTGAGAATCGTTTCACAATGTTTGCTCACAGTCAGTTTGCTAAGTAACAAGTAATTCTTATTGAATGGCGACTATTCATTTGCAAAACAATTAATATTTCTCCGCTTTTTGTTTCAACAGACTGAAAATCTGCGCCGTATACTTGAATATATTTGAAGACACCAAGTAAATATGATCAGCTGGTTGTCAACGACCTGCTTGTTTTGCGCGCACAAACTTGAATAAAACGTGAGAGTTGCTTGTGTGTATATTTATGACTTCGTTATGTGAACACCTGGATGAATTTTTACGAGACCTAGTTTGGCAGCAGTGAACAGAACGAAATTTCTGTTCAAAAGTTTAAACATGGTTGTTTCAACGAATATAACCATTGTATGAACCATTGATGTAGTCGAGACCGTAACCTTCGAGACCGAGACTTCATAAAAAACTCCGAGACCGAGACTCGAGACTTCAAAATTTGTGCATTTTGCCGAAATTTTTAAAAATGTGTCATCATGACTTCTGACTTGAATTTTTTTTCAAATTTCTGGCATTTTTCTGACTTGTTTTGGTTATTTCTTACCTGACAATAAACAAACAAAAATCGTTGAATTAATAGAAATTTTAACAAACCATTTCTTTGCAATATTCAAAGTCTCGAGATCTGAAACCTTCGAGACCGAGACCGAGACGAGACCTGAAACCTCCGAGACCGAGCCTCGCAAAAATGGGTCTCGAGACTCGTCTCGAGACCAAGTCTCGAGACTCCATCACTGGTATGAACCCAGTCAGACCAGTAGCGTGCATCATCTCTCAGGCTAGGTTTGTCCGTGTAATTGCAGAATAAAACATGCATTTCTTTTCGGAAAAACAAGTAGTGAAACAGTGATAGACAAGTGCCTCCCCATAGCTTTCGACGGTCATCATTATTTGTTGTTTACCCTACAAAGCCTCTTGTTTGCCTGCTTCTTTTCGGCTTCTCTCATGTCTGGGAACTAATCACAAAAAGCGCTGCGAATTTTTCAAATATTTTTCTAATTTTCCTGGCAATTTGATTATTTTTTAGTCGCTTCACAAAGTTGTAGACGTCCTCAGGGCTCTTTTTTCGGCGTACGATGACCAGGATGTCACTGTAGGTCGTGTCTAGCATTCTAGGACCTACGAGTATTTTTTAGCAACCTTCCGATTCCATTAATTTTTAATTCAAGCAACAGAAGTGACACCACGAGCGACGGATTGCTCATCACTGCAATGTGTGACTTGGAAATTAACCCCGGAGGCAAGATAAGGGGATGTGCTATTTTAAAGGAAACTTTTACTTCTTGGAATAATGTAAACGCTCATCGAATGTTGTGCAGCTGAAAAATGTCGCGAAATCATCGCAAACTGCAGTTTCCCTAAAGGACTAGCTTTAGCACTGGGAGGCAAAGTCACAAAAACGCCAGATTTTGAAACCCTATTTTGAAAACAAAACTTCACTTTGAATTTGATCTGTCATTTACTTGTGGGTGTACGTTTTAATTTCCAGGAAACTTTACAGCCATTTTAAAAGGAAAGCGCCATTTTAAACCAAAGAAAATTTGAACGAAAAGTAGCCTCACCTACAACCTACAACGAAAAGTAGCCATCATTATACGCAGCAACGTTCAATGTTTCTTGCAATAATAATTCCTCTAATTTCTAACAAGGTGCTTTATCACTTTGACAGTAACAACACTAAAATTCTGACGCATGTAGTTGATTATTCTTTAATTTAACATAATCTCCGCAAAGGTGACTAACAAGTGAATCCATCTAAAATATTTTTCAATAAAATTTAATGATTGCTTCACTTTTTGTCACTTTTTAAAATTTAATGATTGTTTCACTTTTTGTCACAGTTACTTGAATGCAGATACGTTCAAGCTCGAATCATCGCAAAACGAGATTAGCCGGTTGATTCCTCGACAGCTTACAGTAAACCTAGTGCTTTTAATTGCTCAATCCTTAATTAGTTTTTCTTAGCTGTTATTTAATTATATTTTAAACTGAATGCACATCCTTGTTGGCGAGATATAAACCCCGACAAGATCTTGTGTGATCATGGCTGTGAAAATATTCCTTTCGACAGAAAGTAGTTGCTCATGCAGATGATTCATGATTGTTGATGTAAAAACACAAACTTATAGACTGGGAGTACTGCAGTAAAACAGCTATCCTTTGCAAACAAGTTAGCACACAATATATTTCATTATGTATGGCACTACGCTCCTACAGTCGTTGTGAATTAAACTCTTCAAAATTATTAGCTCTAAACCAAATAAGGTCAAAACTTGCACAGAAGTAACAACACATTTTCCAAGACTATCTTAGTTTCAATACGAAAGCGTTAAAGGTTCACAGGGTATATTTTGCTGTAGCCTATGCCGTATGCCATTGTGTTATTTGTGTAGTGGATTGTGGTGTATATATGGGAAGCAATAACCACATACATGAACTTGATAGACTGTACACACAACCTGACAGGTTTAAAAATGTGCACATGGCAACATGGAGGTGGTGAAGAAGCCATCCAGCCCGACTCTCTGGAAACAATTTGCCCTCTAGATGGTTGAGAAGACTCTCTACTGTGATTTGGAACAAGTAGCCTACAGATGCTACAATAATGGCTGACTTGCAGGTCTACATGCTGCTTCACCTATCCTTGAGCTTAGAATCGTTAAACAGGTCATTGCAAGGCTCATCAGTGCATGAAATGGCATGATGGAAAGTGTGAGATTTGCAAAGAGTGAACTGTAGTACACCATGGGCGTGGCCAGGGGCATTTGGGCCATGGCCCCCAAAGTATATAATATAATTCCGTAATTCGCAATTAGCCTCCTATATTGCAAAATGGTCGTACTACTGTTGAGTGAACAAGGTGACGTCCTACGAACGCAAAAATAGTAATTTGTTCGTTGACAAGGCCCCAAAATTTCTGCACAGGAGCCCTCAAATTGCTAAGACCATCCCTGAACAAAAGCAACATATTCGCTTTCAGATTATAATATGTCAGTCCAGGGCGCAACCAGCTCTTCATTCCGGGGGGGGGGGCATTCATGATGTTTCATTCGATGACGTTATCGTATTTATTCAACCGTGGTGCAACTTTTTCGCAAACTGTCACATATAATGATAATAATGTATTTTTGCACGTAGACACGAAGTCCATAGTACAAACACACACATTCTGCACAACGCTGGTTAATAAAAACAGAACATTTTACAACAGCGTTGGAGGCTGAATCACCAGTTACCCACTTTATACTGCATTGTTAGCGGATTGACGCATGAGCGATTCGTCGCCTTTGGCTTACCTTCGTGAACGCACTTGCGAACTCGATATTGGAGCGTTTTTACACTGCAAGGACTCAAGGATTTGTTTCGTGCGCTTGGCCTATGGTATTGCGAAAGCTGGGGAATAGGTGAAAATGAAAAGGTGAAAGCTGATTCCACTACACAAAGGTGC
>JGI24159J19872_10012444_pt1 | contig 11088 bp, 9 predicted proteins | sample Ectturendosymbi4_FD_19872 | JGI IMG/M metagenome (IMG submission 19872)
TGAAATGGAGTAATTCGATAAAAATTAACACTCCAGTTGCGGTACAATAAACTATGCAGAATTTCCATGCTAAAAAATTTTTTTTCAAGCAACAATTCGTACGTCATTCCCCATGTCTCTCAAAGTTTTTTAATTGATGTCAACGTCTTCAGTGGAAGCACCAACGGCTGGGATTCGAGTGGATATAACCTTTCGCATAAGAACTGGCATTTCATAACTCGCGTTCTTTTCTGTACATGTGGGCTGCAGCAAGCCATGGCTTGCGTCAACCTGTCAAGCGAGTTCAGCCGCGTTTGCGTGCTCGCGCACAGATCAGGTAGTAGTGCTCTCACTTTTAGGAATTTTGTCCCTAGGTTGGAGCGTTTAACCGTTTTTAGGGATTTTCGGAAAAGTTTGAAAATGTGTAAAATGAATCATTTCAGTTTATTTTGCAAATCATGTTCGGTTCTATTTTTAACACTTACCATGGCGCTCCGATTATATGCTGCACCACCACAGATTTACGAATTTTTTAAAATGTAAAATAGGATTTTTTGGTACTGTTCCAGGGATTTTTGGAGTTGCTTTTGTGAAAGCCCTGTCAGGTGCTCTGAACTCGTTTCACCAGTCAAGTTACGCACCCCTGGCGTGCGGGCCACGTTTTACTGTTCTGCTACCGCGCCATCGCTGAATTATTTTCTGCTGCTGCTAATCAGCAGCCTCATGTAAATGAAGATTCGTGCACCAGGAAATTCGTGAAAATGAACTCTAAATAGGGTGAGAGCCAAACGCTTTGCTTCGGCTGGGCAACTGAAAATGTCAGGCAGTTTTAGTCAGGTGTCAGGACTGTACTCCTAAAACGACTAGGTTGACTCGTTGTTAGTAGGGTTTGGGGAAACCAGCAGTTCTGCATGCAACGACGACCTTCCTCACAAGCAACCTCTACGCTGGCTACCCCCAAACCTCTGTACATGGTCTACTGTGACGTCGCAGCTGTCACGTCATCTCTTGTCAAGTCTATTTTAAACTTGCCTGTCGTATTCGCGGGTTCCCTGCGATCGTCGTGCGTAGCTATTGCGCGCTGAGAAACTTCTGGTTAGAATCGTGAAAAATATAGTCTTTTCTCCAGAAAGACATTGAGCTCAGAACACTTTCGCCTCAAGTAAATAAAAAAACTCCAGCAGGCCAATGCTGAGGTGATGGGTGGAGACCGGTCGTCATGAAAAGTTGTTAAACGCGCTGACCTTTCACCCCGAAACAAGACACCCCCCACACCCACCTACCTGTTGCACGGTGACAACGTCATGCCCACGCAGTGGCCGTTCACGTCCAGGACGTGGTCCCACGAGTCCGTTCGCAATTCCGGCCTAAACAAGAAGCACACTCTTCGCATTTCTGTCTTTGGGCGTGGAAATATAGAAGCAGCAGCAAAACATGAGGGCGCTTCTGACATCATCGCAACAAGCCAAAGGAAACAGAAGTAGCATTGTGACGTCGGGCGAGATTTGCACGAGGAAAAAATTTCCACCCGAAGGTTAATTAACACGCAGGTAAAACAAATCTTGCTGTTGCCGATCTTGCTGCTAGACTATGGTGGCAAAGCGCACCTGTTTTAACGCTAGTGACAGACCTTCCTCTTTGCGTTAAGTAGAAATCAGGACAAAGGTGTGTTCAATCCATGCAGGCGCGCGGTTTAGGGGAACACCCGAAGAAAGCTGGCGGTGCTTTCCCGTGGACGTGTCGTCAGACTGGTCGTATGCGTTAAGGCAGAGTGACACAAAGCGACAATCTGCATCCTGGTGGACTGTCACAGCTGTGAATAGATCGCTTAGGCCGCGTACAAAAGGCATAAAGGGATGCTCGCCAAGCAGTCGGCCATGGAGAAAGTTGAAAAAGTTTCTGCAATGTTAATTGCGTTGACACTGCGAAATAACAGTCAACCAAAAGTTAATGCCACCACTAATGGTATCAATAATTGTTTTTCCGGAAACAAGGAAACTTTTTTTCATCAGTTTTAAAACTGAGCGTTTCAGCGTGAGATCATTCAGGTGGTCGTACTTTTCAAACCTGGTTTTGAATCATAATCATTAGGCTTTGTTGACATGGCAGTTTTGTTTTTCAAGACAAACGTTACGGGTCATTGTAAACTTCTGGAGCACGACTAGAATTCCAGATCCAACAATTAAGGTCAAAAAAACGCGTAACGCCGTAGAAGCACGGCAAAAACCAAGTGGACGGCTGCTCCAAGCCATGAATTCAAACACACCACCGAAGCTCAAACCATGCTCGCAAACATCACCTGGTTGTGTCGTACATCGCGAGCATGGTGCGTAGGTCAGTATCGGCCACTTTGCTGCACTCCTCCTGACGGATCACCTTGATACCTGAAAAATGGCGAAACATGCTGTTGGTTGCCCGGCAATGTGTCCGGTGCATACTGAACTGCGGGGAGGTTGGAATGCGAAATCATCCCGAGTTTTGCGTAACAATAGCCGTTGTCTACAAAAGCGTTATTGGTTTTCGGTTGTTTCCAGGGTAACTGGGGCTGCCATGGTTGGAGTTTCTGATAGAGAAGTCTCAAAGTTATTTTGCACTTGCTATTTTATTTGAAAATTTACTTCTGACTTTTGAGAAGAGGCAGTGAAGTGAAAACCAGCTCGATTTCAATTTACTTATCCGTATTTTATGAAGCTATTAAAATATTTCAGTCGCCTGTTTGTTTTGTTATAACTCTGGAGTTTTAAAAAAACTAATTTTTATAAACTAAAAAAAAAACTAGTTAGTTAAACAACTCAAGCAGCGGTCAGTCACCAATACATACAACCTGCAGAAATTGAAAGCGAAGGAAATCCTATCGAAAACACGACAAACCATTCCCTTTCCAGAAAATACATTCGTATTAACGTTACTGCACTTACCGATCTGATGTGGCATGTACACAAGCTGCCCGGTGAAGCATAACATGATCTTGTAACTGTTCGGTATTGGCAGAGAGGCCGGGTCTTCGTCGGTGCTGGTGGCGGAGCTGGTGACAGAAAAGTGAAAACGGATTGAGAACCTTTGGAAGCAGAACTTTTTCGCGTTCGAAAGTGACGCGAAACGAACCGAACCAGCGTAAAAAAAACAAACGTTCTATTAAAAATTTGGCGAAGATCTTCGCGATTTCCGGTTTTTGATCCTCGTCTTGTCGCATCTCATAAACTTTGAGTGACGTTTTTGTACACACTGATTCGGTTAACTAAAATTAACCAACACTGGGGCTTTTCAATAATAATGTAACCACGGAACTTGTACAACTACATTATTTTTATCACAAAATCTTGGGGTGGACAAACGATATTATGTCCATCCTTGCGCAGAAGTGGAGGGGATACATCCCCCCTCTCCCCCCCTAAAACTCGGTCACTCGCGAGACCCATACATGCGACGCCTCCACGGCAGGGTTCACTGTAGTAACGCCTGTTAAAATGCACGCGGCAGAAGTCGCTCAAGCAAAGGCACGCGACAGAAATTTTTAAAAGCTTTTTTCACGTAAAAAAGAGAATTTAGTTTTTGCTTCTTACTATGCTAGTTTTACATTTTCATCGCATTTGCTTCAGATTAACACACAACTATGGGCGTCAGAACAGGGCAGGAGGGCTTGGTACATCCTCAGTTTGAAATTTGACACTTTCCTATTGGACTGTTCAGCAGGAAAAGGCTGTTTTCTTAGTTTCGAGTGGGTAAAATGAAATTTCGCCACTTTTGGCCCCACCCTGGGAGAAATCCTTCAGATTCCCGGATGCACACAGCGTGAGTTTTCTTTACATGACGAAAACAACGCATGGTTCTGCAGAATAGGCCAACAACGAACCCCTGCAAAACGATTTTACAGACGATGTTGGTTGCTGAGAAAAGAAGGCGCTATACTTGCCGCAGTCACCAAAAACACGAAAAAGCGTCAAAGAGTCGACCAGGCGGTGCACACAAGGAACAAGACGGGTGAATGAGTCGTCTAAGACGCAGGCTCGGAGACAGGTTTCAAGTATTGAGGGGAAATTACATCTTTAGGGGGAGATTTTTGTCTTTATTATATGTTAAAACAAACTGCATAAATTTTTTTTCTGGGCACAGCAAAATTTGAGGAGCACTGCCCCGATTGCCCCCCCGGGTCTACAGGCCTGCTCAGACGGTCAGTTGTACCTCGATTCGACCTCGCTGCTGAATTCGTCTTTCGCCGCCGACTCGGCCGCTTTGAAGCGCTTCCCACACATGCGACAAATCCGCGTGCCTTTGCTGTCACGCGAAAGATCTGCGCGTGCAGCGCGCTCGTTTGTGGCACGAAGAGGAACGGTTACCGCGTCCCCCCCTTCGAGCACGCTGTCCGCGTCCGTCGTGTCGACGCCGCACGATCGCAGCAGAGCGTTCGGCTCCTTGACGTCGGGCGTCGCGGCTTCCACGTCGCGGTAAGCGTCTTTCGTCTTCGAGCAGAAGCTGAAGCAGCCTCGCGGCGGAGCCGCTTTGAACGAGCGCGTTGGCGAAAATTTCTGCTGCTTGGGCGCGCGCTGGCCGGGCGGCTCCTCCTGGACGCAGCTGGCGCACGACGAGGAATCTGCGGCGCAAGATGACGCGCGTGAAGCTCGTGCGAACGCGGAAGAGAGGTTGAAACTGGCGTTGCGCAGGACAGGGCCGAGGCGTCACGTGGTCTTAGTGCCGGGAAATTTTACTGCCATTGTTGCGTTGCAGTTGCTTTTGTTACTTCATAAATGCAAGGCGGAACGGAACGACAACACGCCTCTCATCGACTTTGAGAAAACTTTCAGCAAAAATCGGTCACAAACGATTTTCGGACAAAACCCACGTGCGGGCGTCGGAAGGCAGAAGGTGAACTGAAACCTCCTGGATTTTGAAATTTGATATTTAATTAACTTCTAAGTAGAAAAATGTTTGTCTTTTAGCTTCAAGTTTGTAAAATGAAATTTCCCGATGTTAGCCGCGTCCTGGAAACAATCCTTTTGGGAATGCCTGGAGAAGTCCATTTTTGGCCCTCATGGAAAAAATCCTCCCGACGCCCACGCACGGGCGAATTTCAAATCAATCGAATCTTTGATGCACAAATGTAGAAAACAACTAAACTAAATGGTTGCAACCATGCGAGTAGAAAAGAGATGCACTGCAACTGAACACTGTGTATCCACTTGTATTGCTGAAAAAGCTGTAGTTAGATCGCGCAAATTTAATGGTTTGAAAACTAGCAAATATTTCACAATTCGCCATTTCGTAACCGTCGTACAACCACCACATCGACGCAGCACAAGAAGCAGAAGACAATGTTAGCGATCAATGAGAAGAAAGTCAAGACCTGCAGAGTACGGGATTGCAGCTGAGCTGGCATTGGCCTTAGCTTGGCTCTTCAAATGCTTCAGGTGCATCGGGTGAAGAATCGAGCCGAGGTCGTCGCCCGAGTGTCGTCGTGCAATCTGCGAACCGAATGAAACGTTTCAAAACAAGCCGCTCGACAAGCTTGGCGCGCATGATCCGATGTAAATTCACGTAATCTCATTTTCCAGAGACGGCGAAGACTGGTCCCTGGTGCAAAATGTTATGTGACGAACTTCGCATTAATTGTTATTGCGTGCCTCGTGCGTTGTGTTGTGACGCTTTTTGAGGTCACGTATTTGTCATGGCGATTTTTTTGCGATTTTAACCAACATTTCGCTCATCACACAATTAACATCCATAGTTGCTTATCAGACAGGAATTAACATCCAAAATATAAAAATAACGGCAGCAGAAAGCTTGAACTGCATGATGGCATCACTGCCACGAGCCTTACCAGACGAATCGCCTTGCTGAGATCGGAGACGAGGAGGTAGCTGACGTAGGCACGATCACAGCGAAACAGAAACATCCGGGTCACGGTGGACTGGTACAAGTCCTCGACCTCCTGCACAAAAAAACGTTTGGCTCGTAAGGAAGAGAGAGATATCGAACAGCAAGCGAACAATAGTTAGAAACGAGGGGGCAAAGGTATTCAGCAGCTAGCGCCGCTCTTTGAAATGTCAGTGGCGGTGTACGAAAGAGGAAACACGGCCAAAGCAGACGTGCACCTAGTAGAGGAAAAGACGAAGGCCCTTGTTTGGCTTCAAGTTTTTTAGCAGTATTCGAATTGCTGGTATCTTTATGGAAAGAATAAAAGTTTTCCTCGCGAAAAGCCAACTGATGTTTGTAACTGCCTTTACTTCTCGACAGTCCATGGAGCGTGTTGTTTTTCGGTACGTGCTACGTAATCACTTGCAGGACAACTCGTCGGTGTTATTGTTTTCAAACGACATCTTCGACAGTGAATAGTTTTGCCCATCTAATGTGTTTTCGCAACGCTTTCGCAAGCAAATGTGTTTTAGGAATTTTCGTTTCACTCTAACCTGCGCTTCAGGACTGACCTGCCCAGACTTGTTCAGAACAACTTCGCAAAAGCAACGCGGCGACGGCACGATGTGAGCTTTCGCCGAGAGTATGTGAGTCTCGTTCAGCCACGTGCCCATCACGTCATACGGCAGTATGCGTACCCGCGCCTGCAAAGGAAAACCTGGCGTGAAGCACTGAGGCATTTTTTTGAGCGCCGCACACCAACAGTTTCAGTGAATTTTTTTTCCTTTACGACAGATAGCTTCATGCGAGTGACACATTTCCTGCCGTTTCATGCCATGGTTAACTGTTACGGAAGTGCCATTGGTTACAAACGTCAAGCCAAACCGTGCGGAGTCCATGATATTCGACAAGGATTGAATAATATGGTCGATCCAACAACGTAAGATGGTCAGGTGCTGGAGTTGTATCACCGAATTGCAAACTATTAGTCGCCTTATGCCCGTAAGCGATCGCTACGGGAAAAAGGAGAAAACATAAATTATTGTAATATCTGGAAGAGCAAAACTAATCATGAATGGAAACGTTAAGGCAAATTGACTGAAAAAAACAAAAAAAACATAGGACACTGTTCAATTAAATAAAAAATAGCATAAAACTGGGATGGGATCGTTTATGTAAGGCAACGATACATCACACCATCAGCCACACTTTCACGTAAGCTTGCAAGTGCTGCATGTTCTTGAGAATAGAAATAGAAGACTTTTTCAATTCAGACACATCGATACTTCACTTGGCAGGTTCAGCAAATAAGCGAGGTGTGCGGCTTCTACCATCACACTGACGTCGCAGGCCGGAAGCTTTCGAACCACAGGTATCTCGATCGACGTTTCAACGTTTACCCACGCGGAAGCAGTTTTGGCCCCAGCCCGACCAAAACGCCAACCAACGCAGTTCACAACGTTGGGTGCGCACTCAAACACTTACTTGCAGAGTGAATGTACCGGCGAAGATGTTGTAGATAATAATTTCTCCGCCCTGCTCCACTCCGGCCGACCTCCCGGACACCAGCAGCTGTGTGTCGCAAGGACTGAACTGGGACAATTGCGTGTACTTCCACTGGATCATGGACAGCGGGCCGTTCAGGCGCGCGTTGAACACAGTGTCGAAAGGCCAATCGGCGTTAAAGACCTGCGAAACAGGCGCAAATCGTCCCCTTCGTTCCTTATAACGTCTATAGACAGAAATCCTTTCTCAGCAAAGAATCAGGCACTCTAAGATCTTACAGAGTATATATTTCGCCTACGATGTAGGCATCATCAGCTCTTAATCAAATAGAACGTAGTATAAGTTTTTCAAATAGAACGTAGTATAAGTTTCCTTATAACGGAGTATAAGTTGCCGGACGAGTAGAACAGTGAGAAAACCGCCCCACCTTGACGCACGCGTCTTTGGAGCAAGTGCAGAACAACATGCCGTTGTGAGAAAATGAAACGTGGAGCACTTCGTCTGTGTGCTCTTCAATCTTTTCCAGTTCCACACAGGGGGCGCGGTCATGCAGCCTTTCGTATTCCGCTCGCCAGGAGAATGCTCCTGTCAGTCAAAGACAAAATAACGTAAAAAAAATTCGAGGCCGTCCACAAAAGAAGCGGTTACCCGAATGAATGATGGACATTTCACACATGCCCTTTGTTTCTGATGTCCCAGACGGACAGTTAGATGTTTGCGACTCTGTAACTTCTAAACGTGAGCGGGTGGGTGGATTCAGGGCCTCTGTTCATTACAGAAGCCCAGCTTGATTCAATGCAGCTAAACAGCAAGCGCGCAATTACACACAACAAAAAGGTAACATGGCATAAATGCACATGAGCCTTTGTAATGGGCAGACACTCTGTAATCACTTGCCAGAGTTTACAGTTAGTTATTTCCAACGTGTTATGCCCCACAATGGGACGATTTGAGAATGAACTTTAGTGCCAGATGTAGGCTTCCTCCACGTGGAAAGAGTTCAGTTTTTAAAATAAAATACGCATGTCCCAGGGGGAACATTACAACTTCGGAAATTTGGCAAGGGTGTGCAACCATGCAGCACTGCCAGGCCAAATGCACGTNACCAGATTGGTCCACAGGCCACAGCTGCATGTGCCAAGCTCTGTGGCACAGACAACTCGTTGGCCACCCATGGAAGATTGGCAATAACCTTCAAAAACTGTAATGCTAGCTTTAATATCTGGACCTTTTCCATGCCACAAAACTTCAGCTCGCTGGCCACGGGTTGCACACCCCTGATGTAAGACATGACCGTAAAAGGTTGGGAAGTGGTGGTTTAGAGGCTGTAGGCACAAATGCCTACTATGCCCATCATGCTGCACCAATGCTGAAAGTGAAATATTTTGCCCCTGCCGTTTGTTTCTAAACAAACACTTCATCAGCTATGTATTGGAAATGACAATCTTAGCAATAGTACATTGCACCTGCTTTCATTGTTTCATCTTGTCGCAAATAAATGACGCAGCTCAAACCTGCAATAACCTCAACTGGGCAGTGGTCACTTTTTCCAATACAAAACCATAGTTTTTGCCATACATTAGAAGTCATTACGAAAGTTAGCATAAGCAACTGCGTGAAGCTTCTTATAATGTGATCACCGGAAACCAGAGACCAGAGTATAAAAATTTTTGTTCAAACGCTATTTGCCAAGTTTTATTGTTTCCAAGGTTCCCCCTTAACAATTGAGAGGTTGGTGCATCCCTAAACAAATTCTTAAAACTGATATGAAAGTTATGCAATACAGTTTCGCAGAACCTTGTTTGGATCGTGTATGAATAGCACATGTGTTAGGTTGAATATGAGCTTAACTGAATAAACACCAGTTACGACAACATTTGTGCATCCAACACTGTATGTGGATCATAGGCATTGTGTCAAGAATGCGCAATTATCTTTGAACAGATTTGAATGTTTGGCTTGGCATAATGTTATTACAATTCACCTTGGTGGGTGAGAAAAAGTTGCCAATTTTTGAAGTGTTTTTGTTGCATGCCCAACAAATTCGATAAAAATATTGGCTAGCAATAATCCTGATTGCTTCTTGTATCTGCAATTCTTGCAGCTTTAAATTTGACACATGGTCTGCAAACTGGAATAAATAAATGAAGTGTGAAAAGGGGATCAGTGCTTGTTCAAAAGAATACTTCTTCAAATCTATCCACAAACGACTACTAAGAAAAAGGCTATTGAACTTTCTAGCGAATGTAGCACTGTTGCATTTTGTGCAAAAATTTTGACAACTTCAAAAAGTATCCACTTTTTTATGTATTAGCTCAATAACAGCTGTTTTTTTACAACCTTTGTTGATGGTTGCATTTCACTCTAGGCAAGACGCATTTACTTTGTGTGTAGCGCACCTGGCATGAGTGTAGCATCGCTTCTAAGCTTATAGTTAGCTATGAATTGCTTCTTCCACAGGCATTCCATACCCGCAACTGTTCTCCATCGCCAGCAAACTTGACCTGAAAAATAAATCTAACAATAAAAACCATTCTATCAGAAACAGCAGTGTCATGCAAAAGGGCAAGGTCTATTTTTTTTTAGCAGCTGCAGATTGGCCTGTGGTCATAGTGTACCTGTAAAATGCTTGGTTTTGAAATAATGATGTAAATATCAGTGATGTAGTTGAGACCGTAACCTCCAAGACCTTGTTAAAACTATGAGATCAAGACTGAGACTTCAGTTCTACATGGAGAAGCACATCTTGAAAATTTGTCAGTTTTGTCAATTTTTTCAAAAACTTGTCAAGTTTTCTAAAATTTCTTTGAGAAACGTCACATCACTTCCAAACTGAATTTTTTTGAATTTCCGGCATTTTTCCTACCTGCAGATATAGCAGACAGAAAACAGGTTGAATTTCAGAAGCTTTGCTAAGCTGTATCGTTGGAGTATTCAAAGCCTCAAAACAGTAGACTTGAGACCAAGACATGTAGTCTTTGAGACAGAGGCAAGACCTGAGTGAAACTTCCAAGACAGAGACTTGCAAAAATTGGTCTGAGACCGAGGCCATGTCTTAAGACTCCATCACTGGCAAATACCATAGTATGAAGGTTTTATTTTTGACAGGTTGTAAAGAATGATGTAAAGCTTATTGCAGAATTTGATTTATGAGTGCATTATATTACAACACAGCACAGAAAGACACTTCCAATTTTAGTAGGAACAGTTTTGTTGGTGTTCTTTTTTAGATAATGTATCAAAGCCTGGAGCTAGTTTTACTGCAGAGATTATCAAGATAGATCTGAGGTGTTGGTCACTTACCTTTGAACTGTGATGAGTTTGTTAATGTTAATGACACTAAACATCTATTTACACACATAGGCCAAACAATTCTAGTATTTGCTTCTATCATCCTCCAAGGGTTTGGAAGTGGAATTTTGTTATGGGAAACACAAAATTACTCAGGTTAAGATAATTCAACTTTGTTTTTAACACTTATAGAGCCGGCCTACGGTATGTTCGTACTTGGATTTTGGCCTAAAAAACAGCAGTTTTCGGTTGCCTTACCAACGCCCTAGCTCCTCCGCCGATTGCCTTAGAGAGCTGTTCAAGAGCTCAAACGGATCGGCCAGTCCAGTAGATTGCACTCGAAAAAATTTTTTTTGGTTGGGGGCTGCGGATTTTTTGTGACTGACGTCATAAGTGAAGTAGTTTTAGGGTCATTTTGGCTCATGTTACCTGGCCTAGGGCCCAACTGCTAGGCCAAAGTGT
>JGI24159J19872_10012445_pt1 | contig 11088 bp, 6 predicted proteins | sample Ectturendosymbi4_FD_19872 | JGI IMG/M metagenome (IMG submission 19872)
GGTGCGTAACACAAGAGAGTCACAAACACAGTGACTGACAAAGTTTTAGCCAAGCTGACTTGACGAGCAAGCCTTTTTTGTTCCATCTCTGTGCTTCGTAAGTTACCAGGTGATGAGCTGCATTTGATTTTTGACATGCGTTCTGCCACCTCTCTGCGAAAGAAAGAAATTGATTAAACTTTTTTATTCATAAATATCCCACCTGCAAAAAGGAATTGATTGTACTTTTTTATTCTATCATCATCGTGGTTTGATTAAATCAAGTGCAGCATTTCGATGACAACAGCTTAGCAAACGATTGTCAGAGCACGAGCAAAAAATTATGACCCTTTCCAAAGTGACAGCAACTGGTCTCTCAAAACACTTTCCACCGATCATCAAATCTCTGGTACGTTATTTCAAAAAACTGATCACACAGAGCGACTCTGAAATACCAACCGACCATAACGATTTTTCAAAAATGTTTAGCATAATTAAGGGACAAGTGGATTCATAATTTCTTTAATCTTTTCAAAATTGTATCCAATGACGACTCAATTTCTGAAAATGGTTTTACAAACTACTGAAAATTGCGTTTTTGAAGATATACAGTATAAAATTAGATTAAGTCAGACAAAATTAACAAAATTTCTTTTCAGAAATGTTGCTTTCATTTTGCTTTCAAATGAATGTCCAACAAAAAATTAAAATTTCTTCAAATTCAAAGATGAAAGTCTTCCACAACTGCATCAGTGCTTACTGGATTTGCTAATAGTAAATATTTTACAATCTTTAATAACAGCGATGAACGTACGCAAAGAGTTTTCCGTAACTTAAAGCGATCACTGCAACAGGAAAAGTAATGGCAAAAAGTAAAACAAATAGGTTGTATCCCAAAGAACTGGTATCATCGTAGGAGCAAGACATCATGGCTTTTTGGTACCTGCCAAACAGATGCGTAAAAATGTGAAAAAACAATGATAAACGATAAAGGCTTGATAAAAATAAATGTTATAACAATGATAAAATAAAAGCAGAGTTTAGTTGATCAGTTAAACAATTTGCTAATCTTTTTGATATTCCCCACGATTTTCTCAAAGTAATACAATTCCTATAGAAGTGTTATTTGAAAAAACAATGCATGAGGTCTACAATCGAAATATTATTGTATTGCCGAATACGTTCAGATTCAGAAGGAAACACGGCATTTCATGCGAAACAAATGCATGCAACGAAGGTAAAAGAAAAGCACAAAATGATAATATTTTCCTCCATCATTAAAATTTCAATTTTTATGCATGTATTTAGTTTTCAAGCGACAAAGCTCACCGGAGATTTGACCAACCCATCAGTGTTGGTGAAACGAGCAAGCTTGCCCACACCCAGTTCATGGCAGCCACGAAATAAAGATTCCTTGTTTTAAAAACAGATTTGTACGAATGGTAGCGAACTACAGACCAATATCTGCAAAAGGCGACGTATATAATTTGTTGAGTTTGAAAACGTTTTAACTTTTTCATGATGTGAATGCAACGAAAATTTCATGAAGAGTACTCTTCACAGAAATAATCGAATTTACTCATATATATATATATATATATTCATCAGTTTTAAACAACACACAAACAAGGTTTTGGTGAAATTTCTGACTACAAGTTCAAAGTACTTAAATATTGTGTACGTAATCACCTAAGTCATCGCTTTCTCCCAGCTCAACACAGTCATACTTTCTGCATATCAGTTTCTCAATGTGTATTAGTTTGTTTCTCTCAGAGCTTCAATAACGAAACCAGTAGATATGGTTTGCTATGACTACGTATAAGATTAAATATTCACTTTGCTATGCAGGCACAAGTTTCAAATTTGTAGCAATTCCTTGGACACTACACTTGGCACACAAGACGTTAAGCGTAATATTTTTCAGAACATCTTCATTTTGTTTGGATGAGAAACGTAGAGTATCAACCGATTTCAGCAAGAGAAAAATAAAAGTTTTTAAGTTGTTTGTTCAGATATGTTATTTCCTGGATAAACAAATTACTTTTGACTAAAACTATTACTTTATGAAAATCAAACCCGGGCTTCCACAATTTTACAACAGTTTTAAAAGAGCGGGATTGAGATTTGCTTAGAAACGAATTACTTCAAATAAAACTAAATTAAGCAATTGTGATTGACAAAAATTGAAATAAACACCGGGTGTTTCTTGTGCGATCTGGCTAGCTAGCTTTGGGCTTACAATAACATTTCAGAGTAAAACTTAGAAAATTTTTGATCTTTTTAAATTTTGATTTTGCGTTTTCTGCATGATGCAAACATGACAATCAACTAAAATTTACACAAACACATGCAATTTGTGATACCGACGAACGGAACTCTCTCCAAAAAGCGTCACATCTTCTGCAAATCACAAAACAATGCACGTTTCAATGCTCACCTGCTAAACGCTATGCAAGCCAGATTGCTCGCTGAGCTAACACAAGACGCGGTAGCAATGAAGCCAGTCACCTGACAAACAACTGTGGACAGGACATTGGTTGTGGCAATAACATTAAGCAAAATTGTGGTGCTGAAATATCCTGTGACCTGTGAAAAAATTGATCGTATACCAAGTTTAAGAAAGCAGCAATTAAAATTCATATTACAGGAGATGTTTCATCGCTTTCATTTGACTTTAACCCAAGACCGGCACTGAGGATTGTCATCCGGTATCAAATCAAATTTCTGACTTGCGAAATCGCTGAGTTCACGCCATGTTCATGCGCACAGAGATATTCCATGTCACGCATTTCGTAAGCACTTTCACGCTTCTTGTTAGTTTAGATTATGGTTTGGGTTGAGGGTCAGATAGGTCAGAAATTTCGCTTGAGGTGTCGCGCGAAATCCCTAACTAGGTCAGAATTTATGCCGAGGTCCAAAATTTCGCTTGACATCGGAAAACGAGCTTCAATGCTTGCTGTCTCTGCAGAGGAACTTTTCAAATGTACCGTATCATGGCTTCACTCTGCACTACACTGAGATAAATTAAATGTTTCAACTACAATAATAATGCAAAATCATCGTTCAGAGGAAAAACTCCCATAAAACATATTTTTTAAGGAGCAAATCGTCGCCCACGCATATAAAAAGCGAGTGACAAGGCAAATTTATAAAAGAAGAATAGAAAGTTCCCAAAAACTGGACACAATTGCCAATGACCTGAACGAAACTTTGCTTAAAGCGATTCGAAGCATAAGTTCGTGACGCAACAAAACAAAGTCAACTTTACTCAGTAAGGTGCCAACCACTGTAACATGGAGAATATAATGCATGTACTCACGATAAGATCCGCTAATGCAAGATTAATAATGAAGATGTTTCCGTTTTGGTTTGTTCGTTTTACGTATATAATGGAACATATCACCAACAAATTTCCACTCGTTCCCACAATTATCAAAATTGATAGATACAATGCATCCAATATTCTTCCTGGCCCGTACTCTAGATAATAAGGACCAAAATCTTCAACAGTATCGAAATTGGATGTTGTGTTCATTTGGAAAGAAATCAGATTTACTAATATTTCAAATAGAAATTTCCTGGAAATGTCAGAACATCGACGATAACAAAGCGATATTGTAAGCGTTGAAAAAGCAATTAGTCACTACAAATGAAATTCCCAACCACCTTTTTGTTCGGTACGAAGAGTGTGCTTGCTTCATTTCAGATAATTATGGAAATTTGTTTCACTCGTTACCTCAAAACGTATTCGCAAACAATTGGCGTGATTAGCAACCAATGAAAACTTTAGTTGACAACGCCACTTAACCCATTTAATAGTACTCGACGATCTCTCACCACCAAACCCACTGGACTCGACAAACAATCTCTCCACAAACTCTTTGTTTTATGGTTTTAAAGTTAGATTTGTTTTAAAAGCGTCGTCAAAATGTTTCCGATTTCGGTTGCGACGTCGCTGCAAGCGGTGACTTCTTGTCCTTCTTATTACTGTGCTGCGGAAGCTGGTAGAGTAACGCGGGAACTTAACCAGGCTTCCGAGTCGATTTCACAGTTTGAAAAACTCACTAACTCCGACTCCGGCATTGCAGTCAGTGTTGCCAGGTTGACATAAGTAAAAAGCCTCATCAACTGTAAAAAAGACCAGAAAGCACCAAAAACGTCAAATACTAAATCAGTACACGACACGTTTAAACAACCGTACAGCTTGCACAGCATTTTCAAAAGACAACATACACATGTACAGAATAACGCTCACTCAATTAATCAACGTCTCCAATGTTTTGGTCTTGCTAAGAAGTAACCTTAAACAGCAACATTGAAAGCATGAAACAGCAAAAAGAAAAGTTTTATAATTCTAGTGCAAAGTTTTCAATAAAACATAATCATTCTTTGTCTAGAAACAATTTCCAGAAATCTGTCAAAATTATCTTTAAATCTACCAAACCGACATAAAAATTGATATGGTCAAAAACGGCCTTAATTAAAAAATCCAATTTCTCAAAAATAAAAAAATCCAATGAAAAAAAGCGAACAAAAAGCCAAAACTTACAAATTTGCCTCAAAAAAGCCAAACTGGCCACACTGATTGCATTTCACGAAAAGATTTAATACTGACTATGCAGCGAAGTATAGTTATGACGTCAAAATGCAACTGCGATGCATCGCTTCCAGACAATTCATAAAGGTAGCAGCACTAGGAGGACTCGAAATACCTCACGGTCAACTGCAATCTCAGACAGTTCTGCTGGCCCCTCAACAAGACGGGACCAAGTAACGCTGGAGAGTAGTCACTCAACCTGGTCCTTGGGCGACCTATTGGCCACTTTCTCGTGCACAACAATGGTTTGGAGCCATAGCGCTTTCATCAGCCCCTTACAAGACGTCGATGTTTGATAGTCGTATCATAGTGCGAAGCTATTGTGGCTCAAAGCATTTCCATGTCTGGCTCTACCATGCCTGTGTATGAAAGATACATTAAGAGTGTTTATCTTTGCACGCCCCTACCTAGGGAGCTGTTGAATATGTTGAAAGAAACAATTATTCAAAATGCCACAGCGCGGTGGCGCGGAGCTGAGGTCTGTCGACGATTTCCGGCCATAAATCTTCTCATCGTCAATTTTGTCACTTTTCAAAGCAACTGCGCTTCATGTTGAAAATTCCAAGCTGGGCTTTTCGAAAAATGCCTTTTTTGCATGTGCGTATTATAAAAGCTGTTTGGAAGCGAGAAGCTTAAAACTAGTTATTTCATTAGCATTTTTGCAGTTCTCAACTTGTTTTCGATTTTCTTTTTCAACAATTAAAAGCTATATAGGTTTGCTATAAGCTTTCAAGGAATCAGCCGACAGGGCTCTGCTTTCTTCTGTGTGCGATGATTCAAACTTGCACATATATGCATTCAAGTAGTTACTCTCCACAAAAGTGACAAGCAAGCGAATCAATCGAGCAAAACTTTTAAAGAGATCGACTTCAGGTAAAGCTACACGTCCTCAGTCCTAAAATCTTATTCAAATAGAAGTTTGATAACGCCAGCAAGTCTTTTGCAGCACGTTTGACAACGGCATGCGGAAATGCAAAAAGTATGAATCGATATGTGTTCCGATTCCTTTTCGACCAGTACTATAAGATAAAGCTTCCAGGAAGGTCACATACGCTACGGTTCTTGCCATGTTATGTCTTAAAATGAATTAAACGTGTGTAACTGGTGCGTACTTCAAGCTTTGCCACACTTTCCCAAAGCTGTTATTTTCTTCTAACCATTGATGCCTGCTCACGATGGATACAACTTAGCAAAGTTTTCACTTTTTCTACCATGTCTCCATTCTTATAGACCTGAATCCACCAACGATAGAAGCCAACTACGAATAACCAATCCTTTAAACCAGTGTTTGGATGATCCCGTAGACTTCGTCTTCCTTTTAAACTGCCTGCATCTAAGTGCATCACATAATTGAATTCCGATCATCATGACTCCAAACTCAACTACGTTTTAATCACTAACTTTAAAACTCTGATGAGCGAATACAAATAAATCAGCAGAAAAAGGGATGTAAGCAACAAATCGTGCGTCTGAGTATTTACTCCAATGACAAGCAGACAAACCAGAGCCATCAGATGCAACACCATGCCAATCATTTATATGGGGCACCGTTCGTAAAAATATTATATCTGACAGATTTAGCACAAAAACTGCTATCTCTGCGCATATTTGGCTATCTTTGCGCAGAGATAGCTAAATACGTGCAGAGATAGCAGTTTTTGTGCTAAATCTGTCAGATTTAATATTTTTACGAACGGCACCCCATAGTTTGAGCTGAAACAGACACGCAGCAAGTCAATTGTCAGTGTCATGTGACGTAAAAAAGAGTCAGTTGCGCACATGTGCGTTAGCGAAGTTCGTTCTGGCAGCGACTGTCGGAGATACCAGGCAATAAATTGACATTTGGATGAAGTTGCTTCAAACTGTCAATGAAATCCTAAACCTGAGGTAGCCAAACAATTGCCTTCACCAAAATGAATTTACGAAAACAACTCTGTGGTCTTCAAGAAAATTTCAAAAACAAACACCATTTCGATTCCTGGTTCAGTTCCTTCTAGTTGTGATGGACTTTACTCACAGAAAAAGAAAAAAGCATCTGCTTTTTAATGCAAACAAGCAAGGTTGTTTTGCCCATCAGGGAATTGCCTGCAAATGCCTGCAGGGCTAAGATCTTTCTTAAGAAAATATGTATTTTTTGTACCCAGGTTAAGTTGAGCTTGATATAAGCAGTGTTTTATGTTTAATTTAATCTTTCTATACACGCAGTCAATCATACTCATTTTTTATCTTAAACCTGGGAATTCTCCAATAACAACCAAGAAGCATGTTTTAGTTCCCGTTCTACATTTTCGTACCTGCTCTTCCACTGAGAAGGGTAGCGGGGCAGCAGCTCCAGAATGGCTCGAAACACCTCACTCTATCCAGCAATCTCTGATAGTTCTGTTGGCTCCACACCAAGACGGGGCCAAGCAAGGTCGTAGATGTACTCAAGCCACCTGGTCCTTGGTCAACCTCCGGCAAGATTTCCGTAGGTGCAGACAGAACGCATGACTTTCCACGCCAATCTTTCCTGGGACATTCTGGACACGTGACCGAACCAATTTTGCAGGATCTCTCGATTCGGAGAGTGACTCGATATTCAGGGCTCTGCGAATTTCACAGCTGCGCACTGTCGCGAAGTGTCATAAGAGTCACATCAGCCGCCCTCCTCCCACGCCGCGAGAGGGGCCAGAAATTATGTGATCTTAGACCCCCAAACTAAGCTTCAAACACCCAAATTGAAAGAAATAGGTGAATTTTTTATTAATCCGTGTTCTATTCTGTCCTGTAACTTATAGACAGAGCAGTACCTGCCGCTGTTACCTACAACAACATCGCCTTATTATTTTGATACGTCTGTGAGAGATAAAATAAACGTATTTGAGGCTTGAGCGCAAAGCATCAGCGTTCATTGCTTGGGGTGTTGAACGTGAAGTTAGCCTATACATGCCCAGTTGTATACGTCCAGATGTCAGACTTCCACTTGATCAACGTATTTTGTGTAGTGATTGCTGTGAAATAATGTACAGTACTATGGCTAGCTCAGGTAGCCTTCTTCTCGTATTTTGTACTACATAGAAACAAGATACGTTTGGTGCTTATGACCAAACTTACGCACTGCTTTGACCGGCCTCAGGTTTGATCCTTCGGTAACAGTGTTTTCATAACTGAAGGATAGGCTTGATTTGCCGCAAAATTTTGGCAACGTATGTATTTTATTACAAGATTCCTAGATAATCGTCGTTAATTTTATGACAATGATTACGACCCAATACCTTTTGTCAAGTTCGTTCAAAAAAATTTGATGCAAACTACAAGCCTATCATGGGTATTATGGGGAGAATATTTAATATTTTTATAAATAATTCGCACAATTTGCAAATCCCGTTACAACGGACACTTTAGTGTTTTGTGCATTCTTGCGTATTGTTGCGTAATTTCCAGTACTATTGCATTCGTGATTCAACGCAATGGACTTGTTTGCCAACACTCCAACAGTTGACACGACAGCCTGCAAACCTGCATCACAGCAGTCGGTCGCTGTTTCCTGTGCGCAGGTGAACGCACAATGCCTTTGTTCACCATTAGTCTACAGCAGTGGTCTTCAACCTGGGGGTCGTTTCCCTTTTTTCTGGGGGCGCGAGAGTTTCTGATAAAAATATTCATAATTTCTTCTACAGTATATTTTATCTTTCGTATAAGGAACCACTTTTTGTCGCAGCCGAAATAATATGATCCCCTGGCAAAAATGAAAACCTGCTTTTTCATTCAAATTTATGACCATTGCAAAGCTTTAAGTGATTATGACCATTACGTTACTGTTGCGTGTGGCAACGCACAAATAAATTTGTGACGTAAGAATGAGTTGTGTTTGTAAGTTAAATATCTGAATGCAGTAGCTAGTTTGGGAGTTATTCTAGTTTTCGATGAGTTGTGTTGTGAAGTGATTTGCATACGGCACGGGTCTCTCTCATTGATGCTGCCATGTGCATGAATTTAGTAAATGAGTCTTTGTTCAACATGGTGATATCATAAGCTATTTTTTAGTCATTGTAGTTTTTTATTGTGCACACACAACTGCCTTACATACGCCTGACTGGAAATCTTCGGAAGGGGGTCGTTAGGTTAAATTGTGTTGCAAAATGGGCCGCTGCATGAAAAAGATTGAAAACCACTGGTCTACAGTCTACACCAAACGTCTCCAGCTCAAATTGTTCCGTGGCATAGGCGCAGTGTTCACTTTAAGAAAATTTTACACTGAGCAAATGTTTGCTTTGTTGCGAACTGAGCGCATGCAACTGCGCAACAATGTAGACACACGAACAGTGAAGCGTTCCCAGCGTTGAAAGGTCTGTGCGATATTTATACCGTACTAAATTCAGAATGTATGGAAGTGCGCGAGAATGAAATGCAACTGCGCAAATTGTCTGGTGATACTGCGCATGCGCCCCTTAGAGGGAACATAGCGTAGGCGAGGCCAGGGGGGCCCAAATCTTTAGAATATCTAGTTATTTTGCGCTTTGAGAAGTGGTATCTCAAACATAATACTGTTTCCCGCCTAAAATCAAACATTTCCCACCCCCCAATTTTTTGGCCCCCACTGCTGGGCTAAATGGGGACTTATGGAGTAACCCGAGGGCCGCATTATGACTCTGACGCAACAATGACGGTACCTAGCTGAACATTACCAAAATTTTACACTTTATTTCCTGTTAAGGGTATTTAGGCCCGTAACCAGAGGGCGCAGGGGGCGAAACCCCCTAGAAAGTTTTTCTCCCCCTTGGAAAAATGTGTTGGATAAAGTTTGAAACTATTGGGCATAGTTCAAAAAATTTGGGCCTCTCTCAGAAAACTCTTCGCGCCTCCTGGTGTCCCAAGCTGGTTATGGGCTTGAGGGTATTGTGAGTTACAGGCAAATCATTTCTNGCCGTCTCTGCGTTCGTTCACTCGCTAGCTGAGCATTTTCACACACCAGTGAATAAATGATATAACGTAAATGTTAACTTTTTGAAAATTCTGAAAAAGCATGGCGGCCCGCACAAAACGCACTCACGAGCCGCATGCGGGCCACGTGTGTGAGACCCTGATCTACGCCCAAACCGTTTCACATTTCGTTATTCTGACTTCACATTCANGTGTATGGGAGGTTTTGTTGTATATCTGATTATAATCAAAAGAAGCAATGAACTTACAGTAGATCGCTACCGGAGAGTTATTAACCGATAAAGTAGTGAGAACTTTTAATTCACCTTGCATTGGCTGGAAAACTTCAAGACGTCAGATTGCTTAATTGGGAGACTGGCCTGTGCTCCTGCAACAACTAGGTTGACCTCTTAACTAGTGGGGATCTCTGTGGAATCGTATTCTACGGAATAGATTCGATTTCGCAACAACCAATAACTCAACACTGTGTTGTGAATTAAACGTACAATTTCAGAATGTCTAGCCCCCTGCACAAATACAAAGTCATCCAGTTGAAGACTTTCTGGCGACGGTTCTGCCGAAATTGTGTCAGCAAGTGGAACTAAAAAATAGTGAAATAAAGAAGACTAAAAAATGAGATTTTTTTGTGAAGGCCATTCGGCCTCGGGACATGCTATAACGTCGAGACCTTTTTTAGAAATCACCATTAGAGAGAACCCTGTAAGCATTTGGAGGGGGGCAGAGCTGGACTGCTATGCCACTGAGTGTCACGCCGTGAACTGTTTAAGAATCCAATATCTGCCGCTTGTAGTTGAAATAACACTCTTTCAGTCGTTACCTAAGATCCATGACCATAGACTGAAAGAGTGCTATCGCAAATACGAGAAGCATATGTGATTTTGCTTATCTGCCTCATTGTAGCTAACTATTAGCACTATCCGTATTCCAGTGTTCAATTAACTCGTCCTACGGTCACCGGCGTTTCTCGGTACAACGCAGAAACAACTTCATGCAAGGTCTCTACCTGCCCACATGCTTGTCCGGATTCTTACAAATTAACCGCCACTGCCGTTTACACCTTAGGTTAGTTGTTACATGTTGGGATGTGCTTTATTTATCATTTGGATAAGAAATTTTTGTAAAACATTACCCCTACTATTCAATTATGCACTTGATACAACCTGCGTTAAACTTTCACAGCTATCGTAGCCTTTAAAATCCATGCACCTTTTCACTACGCCGCCGTGTTAACCTTTAATTGTTCTTTTCCAGTTGTTCCCCCCAAAGTGGATTATTGTTGCAAGCAATCAACGATCAACCCTCGCTCAGCCGTCCTCACCACATTTGTCTGTCATTCCGTTTACCACGAAGCGCTCAGTGCGCACAAATCTACATCCACGCCGATTTGAGCGTTTGTCACAGGGGAACGTTTCAAACGGTGAGGTTTATTGCGACTACCAGTAATCTGCCATATAATCCTTTGAAAAAATATTTATCTGGCTTTGAGGCAGGTTTTGTATTGTTACGGCGCAAACAGTCAAAATCAAAACCCGAGTACACTCAAAACCCGGAACACGTTCAACGCGACAGCCCCGGCACCAACTAACTCC
>JGI24159J19872_10012449_pt1 | contig 11086 bp, 9 predicted proteins | sample Ectturendosymbi4_FD_19872 | JGI IMG/M metagenome (IMG submission 19872)
TGCTTTTTCTTTGGGGAGAGTGTTCGGGGGCAGCAGCCCTAGGAGGACCCTAAACACCTCACGATCAACAGCAATCTCAGATAGTTCTGCTCGCCCCACATCAAGACGGTACCAAGCATGGTCGGAGATGCAGCCACGCAACCTGGTCCTTGGACAAACTTCGGGTCGCTTTCCAGTGGGTGTAGACCGTAGCCCGAAGTATTAGTTCGCCATTGTTTCCTGGGGCATTTTGGACACACGGCTGATCTAATATAGTTGGGATCTCTCGATTCGGAGAAGTATCTTGACATCCTGGGCTTTACGGATTTCAGACCTGTGCTCTTTGTCACGAAGTGTCACACCGAGAACTCTTCGCAAATATACCATCTCTGTCGTTTGTTCTTTTGACAGTATTCTTTCAGTCGTCGCTTAAGATTCAGGACCACAGGTGAGGATCGGAATAAAGACCAATTTAAAAACTGAAGCTTTGCTTTCTTTGAAAGCTCCCGTTTTGTCACCACGGAGCAATAAACTCATGCAGAACTGCGTTTGCTTTACCAATCAGTGTATCAATCCCTTTGTTCCGACATTTGTCACTCGTGAAAACCACCCCAAGGTGCTTGAATGCCCCACCTGCTGCAGTGCTTTCACGCTCACTTGCAGAAAACACTGCCTTGGGCGTCTTAAGAGACAAAATTCCTCAATCTTTTTAGAGCTGATTTTCGTTCCTTCTAGGTTGCGCGATGAGGACCCTGTTGCGAAGGTCAACGCATGCAGTACCACTTCGTCCGGAAAAAGCAAACGGTTCATCCTGCAGTTCCCAACAGTAACACCCTTGTGGAAGCGTCTATGACTGTCTATTATTCATATAGGCCAGGGCTCTTCAAATATTTTGGGAGAGACTGCATAAGCTATTGCACAACAGTTCGAGGGCCGGACATCTTGCGTCATGCCATTTTTTCGGGATATGTTACGTTCGGCCAAATCAACACATTTTTCGTAAAATTATTCTTCATTATTGGCAAAATGCATTTTGCGGCCGGGTGAAATGGCTTCGCAGGTCGGATTTGGCCCGCGGGCCGAAGTGTGGAGAACCCTGATTTAGACTATGAAGGGGAGCGGTGACAGCACACACCATTGTCGGAGTACAACACCAATGCTGAACGGTTGTGAGTTAACTCCGTCGACAGGGACACAATCTTCTGAACAGGAATATAGTTACTTGACTGCCAGCAAGAGGCGGCCGGCAACACCGTACTCTCACAACACCCCCAAAACGTTTCATCAGGAACCCGGCCATATACTTTTCCGAGGTCGACAAAGCATGTGTATAAGTCTTTGACATGCTCCAAGGATTTCTCGAAAATTTGCTGGAGAGTGGAACTTTGTTCTTTAGCGCTACGGTCGCGACAAAAACCGCACTGGGCATCGTCCAGCTTTGGTTCAATTATTTCCGCGGCATTTTGGCATACACTCTTCCTGGCAGGCTTAGCAAAGAGATGCCGGGGTAGTTGGTTCACTTATTCCTGTCTCTCTTTTTGTGTATGGGGACGATCAATTTGCTAACATTTCGGCACCCTCCCAAAACGCGATGCCACTTGACAGAGACGAGTCAGCCAAACGATCCAGCGTTCCAAACTCCCCTAATTCATTATCAAACAGTTCGCAATTAACTCAGATTTAGCAGCGGCATCAGATAACTTCCTGATGCACAATTCTACGGAAGTTTTCACCTGTGCTAAGTCAAAGCATACCGTCTGAAAAACTTTGCTGAGTTCTGTCAGGTGAGCTGGCAATGTTGACAAAAGGAAAGCACCATGTTGAAATTGTTTTTTTAAGTCGCAGTAAAACAGCACACATTGCATCGTTTTTATTTTCTGACAACTGCTTCCGTGTGGCCCGAACAGCCAAAATCAAACTCCATAGCTCTCACTGTTGCCTCACTCGACAACCACCTTGTTTTGCATGCGCGCTGCAACTGCCGACCTTTTGTCTTCATTGTAGTCTGATGCATTGCCAGGCAAGCCGATCGCAACGGTGAAACAGTAAAACACTTTCATAATTACATTTTTCGTACGCCGCACTGTACAAATCTGCGGCAGTAACCTATAGGAAGCGGCTGAAGCGAAGCGGTGTGCATGACAATGCACAGATACTGTACCAAACTTACAATTTTCGCTTTCAACTTCTGCGACGGAAAATTGTGTCGGCCTATTGACATTGTAGCCCTCTGTTGCAATAGCCATTAGCCACGTGCAGGAAAACATGCTTATCTCAAATGGTTTTACTTCAATACAAGGAAAAAACATATCTAGACCTGCAGAATTAAGGGTGTCATTGCAAAATTTTAGGGCGTCATTTTGACACCCAAAAACGGCTTAAAAAACACTGTTTTAGCCAAGGGTAATTATTAGTCGCTGAGCCATTTCCTGCTTGTTGCCTTCGATTAACATCGATGTGCAGATGGAATTCTTTGCAAAAAAATAGGGTGAAACTGCAGACAGATAATTTTAATTGCAAATTCTTATCGTTCCCATTTTCATAAGCGCCAATATTTAACTAGTTGCAATCTAAGCGTTTTTCTTACAACGCATGGTAAAGCATTGCTACTGTAGTTCTGAAATGGGAATTTGCTGACCCAAGTCCAGGAGTCGCAGGCAGTGGCTTTAACAAAAGTAGGAGCACAGTTTATTTGAACAAAACCAGCAATACGAAACCTACACAAAATCGAATCATATGCATACTACTATTTTGAACTACTCGCACATACAAGAGTAGTAACCTGTATCATATTTACATTCCAAAACATCTTCCGCAACAATCAAATCTTTTTATGACATAGATTTTAAGAAAACTGTTTATTGTTATGAAAATTTCAGCCAAGGCGAAGCGTTATTTTGTAAAGCAGAATAGATTTTGTTACATGAATTTCAGTTTGATGCAGAAAAATAAAATTCACTAATCGATTTAAGAAACGATTGGTCGCTTGAAAAACTAGTCCTCGTTGGTGTTGAAGTAAGCGCAAGTTTTTCAAAATGGCACTACAGCAGCACTGTATCTCTAACTTCAAGAAATAATCAAATCAACTGCACTTATTGCATTACACAAAAATCTTCCTTAAAACATTACGATTGTGTTGCATTTACCTGTACTTTTCAGATAACGTAACTGACAAGATGCTGTCACTTCAGCAGGAAAACATACAAAAAATTCTTTAAAATTTTGAAAATTTTCAGTGACGTGCAAAGCTTCTTGAAGATCGTGGTGAGCTTAATATATAAAGCATTTTTTAGGTCACTGGCTTACAATTTTGCAAATATTTTTTTCTGTAAGTAAATCGTTCAGCCAGCAGCAAGCTAAAAGTTTAGCACTTTTGCTACATCTGAATGAAAGGGCTGTGGTTTAGCTTTACCATATACAGTCAGACCTCGTTTATCCGGACCGCTTTGTTTCGTCAAATAATGTCGGTTTAGCGAGGTATCCGGATAATCGGAATCGAAAGTACATGCACAAAGAGCGAAATTCTTTCCAGAGCAAAAACCAACAAAGTAAACAAAGGTGACGATGTACAGTACAGTAGAACTCGCCTGTGTGGACGCTCAAAGGGGAACCGAAGAAAACTGTAGTCTTATTAGACGAACTGTCAACTTAAGAAAATATCTGGACTGCATGTGGACATGACTAAACGAAACGCTCATAATTTTTTTTTTGTTTGTTAGCAGATCCCGTCGATATACGTAAGCTAGTATGCATTCACAATGAGATTAAACGTGAAAAAGAACTGTACAAGAGACCTAGCTGCGTCCTGCAAGTTCTGCCACTGCTACATCCATTGTGGGTAGAAAATTGACTTTCACACTACCAGTATGATCTAATAAACAACTAAATAACAGTTAGCGCAATCTGGTTTAACGTTCTTTTTCCTATTGATGTGACAAATCCTTTCCTAAATTTCCGTGTCAGAGTCGGACAGCGAAGTTTCCGAATTAAAGGGGTGAAATGCATTGAGAGGAATCCGTTCCTGCCAGTTCTGTGTCGGATAGTGTGGCTTCCGGTTAATCAGAGTTCCGACAAAGGAGGCCTGACTGTAGGCGTTGCCTGCCTACCGGTTAGAATGAATACAGTAGTGCAGATTCGGTGACGCCGTTTTGGTGACGGGACTTTTCGGTGACGGGACGTTTCGGCAAAGGTAGTCGCAAATGTTTTAGACGAAAAAAATGTGTTTTTGAAATGCAGTAGAATTGCCCTATAACCACACCTCAAGGGACCGGAGAAAAAAGCGTCGCTACAGGCGCACTGACCGCACAGCCGAACTACAATAAATCGTTTCTAAAATGGCGTTTCAGTTGAAGGCGGAGTCGGCAAGATTTAAAAGTGTTCTTTGATTAGGATTGTTGCTTACTGTGTCGTGTTTTCACGAATACTCTGATAAGAAAATGACAAACAAGAATTTGAAAACAAAACAAGCTCTAGCTTTGCAGCCAGCTGCTTGAGGAAATCCCCGGCCTGGTCTTCCATCCTTTTGCAACGATTCAAGCTTGCCTCCATCATTTAGCAAAATAGTAAATCACAGCAGTGATATTTCACCAGGAAACTAGTTTCGTGTTAAACACATATTCAGTCTTAAACGAAAGTTGATAATGAAACAACATTAGAAAAACTTCGTGCTGTTGCTAAGAATAAGTGGAAAAAATAAATTATAAAGCCAAAATCAGAACTACTCCACTAGACCGCCAACAAAGCTGCCAGACGCCGATCGCTAAACGGCTGTACACACTGTAGCAGCGCGGTGGCTGCTACATCTGGCGCGCTAAGTACAACATCCCCAGCGGCACGAAAGCTACTGGGAGCTCCCTTTAGCCTAGTGCTTAATTGACAACGGCACATTCACTTTCGTAACACGTCACGAGGTTTTGTCTCGGGCGATCACGTGACTTCAACAGGCCGTAACGGGCATCGGAATATGACTGGAAAATTTAGCCTTGAATCAGAATTCAAACTCGGCTGTAAATTAAAACGGAAACAATAAGGAACAACAAATAAATTGGATTTGGTTAGATATAATAAAATTGACACTATTGCCAGGACCAGGGCCGGCCTTAGCAAGTGCGGGGCCCGATTGGAAGCATTTTTGCGGGGCCCCACTCTGTGACGTGTGGAGAAATTTGAGGGGGCATTAAGTCACAACGATAAAAATAGGTGATGTTAAAGAGCCAGGTCTGATGGGGCAATACCAAACTAAGGGTATCCATAGGCGGATCCAGGGGCGGCTAAGGGGGCTGAAGCCCCCCTAAATTTTTTCAGATACGTTTTTTGATCGATGGTTCCCGACACAGAAACGTCCATTGTAGTAATTTTTTTGTATAGCCTTTAAATAAACCATTTCTTGCTCAGGGATAGAGACGAAAATATTAAATGCAAGGCTTATTTTGCCGAATTTGGGCAGTCCGAATGTGCATATTTCACTATAAATGACTTTTCTAATAAACAGGTTTTTATATAAAAAAATATGGTGCCAATATTATGCAAATACGTAAGTGTTCACATAATGTACTACATTACATATACATTATATAACGCGCACATACATAGGCGTAGCCAGTGGGGGCCAAGGAGCCATGGCCCCTCCAAATTTTTAGAATATCTAGTCATTTTGTGCTTTAAGAGGCAGTATCTCAAACAAAACTCTGTTGCTCAACTGAAATCCAACGTTCTGACTCTCCCAAAATTTCGGGCTGGCCATGCCACTACGCACGTATGTATTTAAACTCTTGTTTCATTTGGGTAAGATTGGGTTTCTTGTAGACAAAAGATGAATAAGCAGCAGACTTGGAACCGTCGCTAAAAACTTATCAATAGGGGGATTTGCCTTTGTGCGGGGGACTTGACATTCAAAATATTGACAAAAACTCCACTAATTTATAGTGTTTCATGTTTCAATTTGGGGATTTGGAGCTTTTTTTCGGGGGCTAAGCTCACCAAAACCCCCGTGGCGACGGGACTGAGCAGACTGTGGACAAAAGTTGAATAAGCTGCAGATCATACTATTTTTTCCTGAAGCTTTCATGAATGAGTACAGTTCATGTTATTACTGTAGCCAAGTGAAGGCATTGAAACTACGCTGCAACGAACTTACAATGCAGTTAACTACAAGCTAGGTTAGAGCGTTCAGTGACAGCGTAAATTCCAAAATAGCAGACCTAACATAAAACGTCGCCTACATGTCAGGTAGGCTTAAAATGAAGAGCGCTAGATTCACTGTAGGCTATGCTAAAAATGACTACAGATTAGCAACAGACCTTCCAGCAGGGATGTAGTGAGGTGGGAGAGCGTGGCAACGGCGTTCTTACACCTTTATGCACTATGGTAACGTTACTTGAAGATTTAGAGTTTTCATTTCAGTTATACGTGTAGCGCCTTGGAGCAGCATAAATGAATAAACGACAAGTTATCTCGTGTATAGCACCGTAGCACTAAAGTGAAACAAGAAGATCCAGTGTGGAAATCCTTATAGGCGAATCGGTTTTCCTTAATATTTGGTGCGGGAACGTCATTCCAGGCCCTTTTTTTAGCAATACACCCTGCCTGCCAGCAACAATTTTTGACCAAATGTTCAGCTCAGCACCAAATCAGATGCTTTTTTATCGACCATTATTCTGCTGTCTCTAATATTTTGTTTTTCAACCTACTGCACGGTATTTATAAAATTGCGTTACCGCGATATAGTCGCGTTTCGTACAAGAAATTCAATGTATGAAAATTTTGGTCATTGAGTAACTTCAAATTTCACGTTTCCCGCTGTGACATGGAAGAATATTGTCTGATCATTTTCAATGACCTTGTAATGCAATTAACACCTTCCAGAGCAAGGTGCCTGCATAATCATTGCTTGCGAGTGTCTTGGTATGTTTGTCTCTACGCGTACCCCAAACGTTTTCTTGGGGGGAGGGAAAGTTGCGCTTGTTTTCGAAATAATATACCTTTTTTTCGACCTTCAAGGTATTAATCGAGAGCATTTCGTTTTAAATAGTTTGTGATTCATAGTTTGGCACTGATAGGGATGTATTTTGTAAACAAATTTCGCCATTTTGGCTAGACAATCGTGATGTGCAGGAGCGTAACGAGGTTAGATGGGGCCTGGGGCAAGAAAAAAGTTTGGCGCCCCCATGTTCGAACCTGAGGTCTCTCGGAAGCAAATGTACTGTTTCGAAAAACGTGCTTATGACATTGTTGTGACTTTTTGGTTACGAGCAGTGATTCGGTGCCCGGGGAATTGTGCCCCCTTTCCCCCCCTCATTACGTCTCTGGTGTTATTCAATAAAACTCGGAAAATGTTCCGAAAATAAACAAATTTTCGAGTCCAAACATCATGAACTTCTATTCCATGAACATTTGCAATTTTCGAACGCAATACGGCATGAATCTTGTACAGACTGCCAACAAAGGTTACTGGCGGCATTTCACGTTTCTTTGTGTAGTTTTTGAGCCACTACTATGCCTCCCCCGCGCGTGTTTTTCCACCTGGACCTGTGCTTGTTTTTCTAATAATAAAACTTTTCCGAAATTCAACAAGTTACTTTTTTAAGGTTAGATAAGTATGAGTATATTTTCTGAATTGTTTTGAAGGCCGCTTCTGCTCCGGAAACGTTTTAGTAAGCCTGGGTAATGGTGAGAATGCGATTTAGCCAAAATGTGTATAGTTATAAACCGTGTGTGTTTATTAAAAAAAAGTGACCTGAGCAGTTGGGTCTTCACTGCTATGCAGTCAGTACACATCCGGATGAACCAATCCTTTAGCCCCCCCATAAAAAATCCTGGATCCGCCTATGGTATCTTTGGGCATGCCCGCAGTTTCACCTCTCCTGCATATATCAGGCACTGAATTGATTTCTAGAGGTTGCTTTAGAGATGTGGCTCAGTAAGTTAATCTTGCTCAGCAACATGGCTATTGTGCAAACCTGAAGACTAGTCTAAACGCTTGGCGCGCAGTGAGCAATTAGCTTTTGCAATGGCACAAACATTTTGTTGTTGCTATGTCAAGGTTCAAAGAAGTGACATGCTTGTTTCTAAGTTCCTTATTTCCTAGCTTGCTTCAAGCAACAATGCATCCTGCTTCGAAATAAAGTTCTTAATATTTAACCCTGTAAAGCACGGTCAATAATTGATGTACACACATTTCCTTTAATAATTTAAACAGTGTTCTTACGTTGTTAAAAAAACAATCTTTCAATTTTTAATCTATTCCTTTTTGAAGTATGCAATAGATCACTACAAAATGTGGTCAGTTCTAAACGTGTTTCTCGCATTGATTCAACAAGCACCGATTTGCCAAAACGCAGTAGCTTCATTCTTCTGACTTCACTCAGAACTTTTACCTTATTGTTCAATTTTAGGCAACAAATTTTTCTTGGAGGTATGACCCCTTGGTGAATTTCAAGAAATGAAGCCAAGCCAGCAAGCACGCCTTTGTCCTGCGAAAAGCACCAAGCAAGAGAAAAAGCAGATAGAACCAAGAGCTACTCCAATAAAATCAGCAACACTGCTTTCCACGCCAACAGCAAAAACTATTCTTATCGTCAGCATAACTACATTAATTTTCATTATTTGACTTGATGAGAAGAAACAACACTGTGGGTGTTTGAGGAAACGGCTGCTCGCCAACGTTCACATCCCTCGCTCGATCATGAAATATCCGGTGTTCATCCTTCTCAGTCTTACCAAAATATCAAACTAGCTATAATCCCACTGCTTGTGTGTTATGTATACATTGCACAACATATGACATGCACCGTGAGCGTTATCACTAAATACCGTGGTAGTTCAGATGCGGAACAGTATCTTAAGTTCAGGAACGCTTTGTTGGTGATGCTGAATATTTTAACCTGATTCTCTTCTATTTGCCTTTTTTAAGTTTTTTAACCGTGGTAAACATTTTAAGAATCGTTTTGAATCTGATAGCAAATACGTTTTGCAAATCGCAAATATTTACTCATGCAGTTAGTAATTGAATGCACGTTTTAAAGGGCAGCATGAAACCGAGGAAAGTCTCTTCAGTAACATGATTATGAATGTGTCGAAAATTGGCGTCCAATGCAATTCATTTTGTTCAAGACAACCAAAGAGAAATTCAAATTATAAAAATTTTAATTTCTCTTCCAGTCTTTTACTGAATAAATTTGATTGTGATATACAGAAAAATTACTGACGTTTAACAATGTCTGCAAATAATCATGGCTTCCCATTAAGAACAAAAGATGTGGCAATGGAAACATCGCAAAGCGAAGGTGAAATGTCACGCAATTCAGCAGAATAGCAAAAATTCGCTTTCGAATCAACACAGAAGCAAAGCTACAGTATTTTTCGTAAACTAATGATGTCGATGTCAATAACAATTATTTTCACATTTAAGCCTTTTCGTAAATAATGTTTGGTTGGAATCTCTCTTTCAACCCGCTTGGGTTGATTCATGTCATATCAACGTTAACGTAATGGATTTCCGGTCTTCAGATAGAACTGATTTTTTATTAAAAATGGATGGGAACAGCATCAAAACTATTTTTTTGTATTTTTGAATGACTCAATGAAATTTTTATCTCTTTTCAGTGAGTCAAAGGAAACATGAGTCCGGTGTCTATGAAAACGTATCTAAGGAAACATATCAAAGAGATTCGGTGAGATCAGCATCCGAAAATGGTAAACATTCAAATATACTACAGCACCACTGTTCTGTGAATGCAGTTCTTACTTTTTTGCTGTAACGTAACAGCTTTTTCACAGTATTGCGAAATTTACACTTTTTGTGAAAAGGACATTTAGAAATTTTTCATATAATATGCGATCCAACTTCATAAATTTCGTTTTTTTAACAAAACCTTAGGTAAAGACATGTTGGTTCTCTACTTTAGTAGATATAAATCTTTGGTATTTGTATTTAGTGCATTACCTGTAACCCTTATTTTCGCAGTAGCCAATCACGAGACCTACCGATAAGATAATTGAAGTTAGAGATTATGTTAAATAACAGCTCACCTTTAAAATCAATTTCGACGGCGCCATTTTTTGAAACGCCTTTACGCTGATGCATTACATGTATCAGAACACTTGCAATACATCACAGCCACAAAGATGATTTTTGTAAGTGGGAAATTCAGCTTTTCCTGAAACACTTTGACAAAACAAATTACCGTTGCTAATATAACCAAACAAAGTTTCCCAGTGCAAAGTGTTGGGTTAAGGACGGTAAAATCGTAATCCTTAATTACGAAGATTACGATGCTATTATGACGAGAGAAGTGCAACAGTTTGGAAAATTGGATGTGTCGGTAGAGGGATGCGACGCTTATCTTGAAAAACTGAGAAAAGATTGCAAAGACCTTATGTTCAAACTACACAAGTTGGTTGCAGTAAATGATGAACTGCTTCTGCGCATATCTGGAATAAAATGCAAGAGCAACTCCAATTGCAAAGTCAACGGTGCATCGGCAAAGATTTTTTGTTGCAATACACCCGCCTACGCCTGTCCTCTTTTCAAAACACATAAGTTAAGCCCGGAGAATTCACTGAACGTGGATATCAAAGACATACCTGTGCGTTTGCTACAGTCTGCTGGGAACATCAGCACCTCACGAATTACTGCTTTTCTAGAATTAATACTGAAACCTATTAGTACAGACTTTTGCAAAAACTGCCCAGACGAACTTTGTCAAGACAGCCGTCAATACATCGGAGACCTGCTCAATTGGAAAGAGCGCCTAACCAAAACTGAAGAAACTGGAAAACAAAAACAAGTATTTTACATTGTTGCGGCAGATGTAAAAGCACTTTACCCAAGCTTGTGCAGAGACACGGTAACAAAAGCCCTTGAATGTGCACTGGAGAAGCATTCCAACTTCAACACCAATGCGCAAAAAATTATTGCCAAGCTGAACGAAATCTACCTAAACAATGTTGTCACCCAATATGGAGACCAGTTATAAACCCAAAAAAACGGTGTTGTAACCGGCGACAACAACTCGGTCTCATTGGCAAACATTGCTGTACATTACATCCTACAGCCTATTGCTGGGGTGCTACGTGAAACAGCACTTTTCCGCAGATTTATCGATGA
>JGI24159J19872_10012450_pt1 | contig 11086 bp, 9 predicted proteins | sample Ectturendosymbi4_FD_19872 | JGI IMG/M metagenome (IMG submission 19872)
TCTTTTCACCTTTCAATAAATGTAATCATCATTGTGGTATCATTTAAAATCCTGGATTTGTGCCCAATCGCTTTGTTTCAATAATTGTGAAACACCCTCTAAATTAAATTAAATTAAAATTAAATATAAACACAAAATATTTGAACGTATTGAGCAGTATTTAGCATTGTGTTGACATTTTGTGGCTTGCCGCCGTGATGAACAGTTTAGTTCCCTGTGCAAAAACTTCTGTTAAATGATATTAACGCCTTATAAAAGTTTAATGGTGCTAATGAACAGGTAAATGAGACGTTTATCTATTTTTTGTGGAAATGAGCTTGTTACGTTTCAAAACATTGCCACGTTGTTTTACTGCAATGTCAACCTTAAAACGGTAAACCACCTGACGTATTCAACGCCGAAGAGCATATTTGTTAGGAATGATTGTTGCTTTTACATGTTCTCCATGGTTTCAAGCTAAAAGTATAGTAGTGGGCATTGCCCCCGCCGTGATCTCCTGCATCCCTGTTGGAAATTGAAACCCGACGTGAGGCGTACTGCCGGAACAATGTATCTGGCCCTTGTCCATGATTTTTATTAACTCTCGCAAAACTCACACGAATGTCTAAAAAAAGGTCAAATACACTTGCGACCTCTTGATTCGAGTGTTTTTGTCACGTATTTTTGCTTTTCCTTCACCGAGAATGCAGGTCTAACAGCTAACAGGTTGTACGGCTGGAGCTTTACCAAGCCATGTTGACACAGCATTCCAGGTTTCGAGACGAAGAGTTCAAGACCGAGACTCAGAAAAGTGGGACCAATTCTCCCGATAAATATTACGAACCTCATATGACAATGAGAAAATAGAATAAATCCAATGAGAGTTTGTAGAACCCTTGCAAATCACGTTTCTTATCCGTTCAGTTCTTTTATAGAAAAACAAGGCTTGTTAACTTTCCTGTAGAAACTGGGTTTATATAATCTGCAAAAGTTAAGTATGGTTCTTAAGATTTTACTTCCACGACATCGAAATCAAATTTCTTACCGCCACACAAACGCCAACTGCAATATCGGATATCAGATCTTCTCCAGGGTTGTTGCTCAGAACGGCTTGAATGGCACCGATTCCTATCTGACACAAATCGCATGTGAGTTGGTCACCAGTGATCAAGCTCTCGAGTTTTTGCTTTTTCACATCAGATAAAATGTCTCCCTGGTTCAAGATCTTTCGCAGCAACAGGCGCCCAATTTTTCTGTTAAAAAACAAATACGCTTCACATAATTTTGAACGCATGGAGGTGAAAATTTGCTGTTAGCAAGCAATGCAAGTTGCGGACGAAACCAACAAAGCCCGGCGTCAAGCGAAATTTCTGACTTACGACATCACTGACTTCACGCTATCTGCGCATGCGCAGAATGGTATTCCAGGCCATGCATTTCGTAAGCTGTGGGTGTTCACTGATATATCAAATATCTAATAACTGATTATTAGGGTTTAGGGTTAAGATTTAGGGTTAAGGTTAGCGTTTAGGATTATGGTCAAAGCTAGAATACGAAAAACAATTGACGTCTAAGACGAAGTAAAATATTTTTCAGTGATTAGTTGTTCCCAAACTGTGACTTATTGTGGACTATCTGACGTCAAATCAAAAGGTTTTGTTCTCGCAACAGACATAAAAAAATTCCTGGTCAAATTTATTCCTTTACTCTGAGAAGGGAAATAACAGACATTCAAGATAGGTCAGAACTTTCGCAGAAATCAGAAATTTCGCTTGAAATGTCACACGAAATTCCTGACTAGGTCAGAAATTTCGCTTGACACTAGGTTGCAAAGTATGATTTACCAGCCACGCTTGTTACTTTTCCACGCAATGATATCCAGACACCTCTAAAAAGAAAAACGTATAGTTTGAAATTTTTGTGCATCCGACAAAGAAGCAACTTGTTACGAGCTTATAGAAGCATTATCGGCAAGGATTCATAGTAATCTTCTTTCAAAGTTTTTTTACTCTTTACTCTTTCGAATCTTTTGCAGCTAATAATGTTTTGCAGTCAGCAAGCGTGTGAATGAAATGCAGTTTTTCTCACCTTAGCAAAACCGAATCTTGCCTTTCGAAGGTCTGCAGATTTCCACCTCGACCCTCCTTTGTCTTATCATTAAGTGTCAAGAGTACGTCAAACTCCGTTTTTTCAACACCATCCTTAAATCTCTGCTTCCTTTCCGGCTTCAATTTTGTAATAGTTGTTGAGCTGACAGCGACAAAGATGCAGCAAAGAAGGACAGTAGCAAATTTCAAGAAAAAAAACGGCGTCATTTTATTTTAAAGCTAATGAAGCTCTCCTACTGCCCAGATTATTCGAAATCTAGTTTTGGGCAATAACGCTGCTGTGGACAAGCAAGGCATTGTTAAATTTTAGATCTTGTAGCTTTATATAAAAGAACACGTAATCTTGTATAGGCTAAGTCTTATGAACAGGATGCAGTTGTGGTCAATGCACTGATTGCTTTCATGCATAGGTCGAACTTTATTACAATACGAAGCACCATGTCTGCACGTATCTTACCAAAATATTGCTTTTAACCAAACTTTGTTCTGCAATTTGCACTCACAATTTTAACATAACGCTGATACAATTAATTTTAACAAAACGCTACTACAACTTTTGGCACAGCACATTTTTAAAACAATGTTTGACAGCCTCCTACTGNTACCAACTCAGTTGTTACCGAACAACATGTATACTTGACCAAAGCTTGCCTGAAAACAAGACTGCTCGATAAGCAAGAAGGCAATTGCATGCTAATAAGATGTGCAAGGATAAAACCAACAAATAACCTGATCGATGTATTTGCTTTGTTCGGGCATTATTTACCTTTCCACGCCTGTCACGGGATTAGTTGGTGCAGTAAAGCGTAAGAAATGCATAGTAACTTCGTGGAGACCATATTCGAACTCAGTTATTTGGTTATTTCTTGATTCTACTGAACTGTTTAGGAATTTACCAATTCTCGTATATCACCCTAGATCTGAGCAAATAGGTAACATTTTTGCTGAGAGTAGTGTCATTTCGCCTTTGCTTTTTCTTATCTGCATTTATGATATGACAAAAGCTTCCTCGTTTCATACTACTTTATTTGCTGATGATATTAATCTTCATGTTTCAAAATCTTATTGTACTTGCGTTTGGGGTGATATCGAAACTGAGATTCACCTTTTCTTTTACTGTAAATTTCATGATGCCGCACGAGCGATCCTTTCCAATAGGGTCTGTAATGTTGTAATTGACAACAAATCGTCTGAGCTCTTTGATTGTCTGAATAACGTTGAGTTGTTGCTTATATTCTTGTTTCGCCTGCCTGATGATGAGCCATCACATATCTCGGATGCTGTGTTTTGCGCCGTGGATGATTTTCTTAAATCTTGTAATAAATTTTGACAACATCTGCGCGACCTTGTGCATCATTCATGGGAGATTCGTGCTTTTCTGTTGTATGTTTTGTTGATGCCGATCATCTGCAATTATATCTACATGATGTGCCTGGTGCGTCGACCTCCGTTTCAGATACTGCTGTATTCAATACTGTTGATGCGTTCCTGAAGTGCTGTGTTAGATGCTAGCAATACGGTGTATTCGTTTTTGCATTTCCGTTTAGTTTTTAGTTTTTCATGCGCTGTATTTTGAAAGCTCGACGTCACACGACAAGATTGCACCAGTCAGGTTACCGCCTGAAGAAAGATTGTCGTTAATTAAATTGGTAAATTATATGTCAAACTCCTGTTAATGTTCTTCAGACTACTGTCAACCTTCAGCTATGTGAAATTGTCCACTGGCTAAGAGCCAACAAGCTTTCTCTTTACTAAATAAAACCAAGTTCATGCTATTAAATTCTCAAAAACACAATCCTATTTCATTTAAATTAATATAAATAAGCATAGCATTTTCCCCAAAGATAACCTGAAATACTTAGGTGTTCTTCTTGACAATAAGCTAAAGTGGAAACGTCATATACAACAGGTGAAAACTCAACTATCAAGAGCTTGTGGAGTTTTTTCCCTATTAAACACTTCACAGTTAGTATTGAAAGTTGTCTATAACTCATTAATCGACCCCTACCTTAATTACTCAATCCTCAATCGGGACCTGCTTCAAACGCAACCATTCAGCCTCTCATTAAACTCCAAAATAAAGCTACAAAACTAATAAAACCAACTAACACGGCATCTCTAGAAGAACCTTTCCATCACCTAAACATATTATGCCTTCCCAAATTGTGTACTTCATCAGTAGGCAAATTCATACATGCTTAGTACAAAAAAACTGCTTTGGAACCACTGTGATGACTATTGTATTCCACTCAGCTCCATTCATTCTTGTTCCACAAGAATAGCAACTTCTAACAACCTGTTTTTACCTAGAGTTAAGTCTTCCTCAGGGAAACGTTCCTTTACATTTGTTGGGCCAAAAGTGTGGTCTTCAGTACCAGACTGCATTAAATCTGCAACAACTTGTACCTTTAAATGGAAACTTAAGAAACACCTCCTACATGAAAAAGATACATAATTATGAACACTAACAACCTTTCACTTATCCGTAAGAAAATACTGTGAGCTCTAATATTTTGTAAATTTTTTATGTATATTTACTTTTTTGTCTGTTTTCTTTCCTGTACACATCCCATTCTTTTCGGCATGAAATCACACTCCATTTTTTTCTGTTTTTTTGCTCTGTTTTTCTTTTGTACCTAATTCATCAGTTTTTGTTAATTTTATTTCTTTTTTATTTTTGTATTTTGTCTAACCACATTTTTAACCACAACAAATTCTTTCAATAAAATTCGATCCACTCATCTATGTACATAGGCATGCACTTTCACCTGTAAATTTACTTCACCATGTTCTGTGTTTGTTTGTTTTCCTAACTTTGCTTCTTTGATCTCCAACTGTTGTTTTTCAACACTTTTCAAAAAGTGATGAATGAGGTTGGTTGACGAAATGACCGTCGTGGTCCTTCACCATTCCTGATGACACAGTGCCATTCTTTGTTTACATTGATCAGCTACTACGCCATTGTATTTTTATTTGCTCTAATGTTCACTGACAGTTGGTTTACTTAGTGTGCGATGGCTTTTTGTATTGCTTCTGTTTATTAGCTGAGTCATATGGAACAATAAACCATTACCATGATTTTAACTTGAGAAACTTTCCGAGAAATGACTGATATCCACAACGAAGTCAAGTCATACTTTTTAAAGTAGAATCAACGTTTTTGATGACGTGGTTACTGAACAAACCACTAATAAACCTCCTCAGTCGTATATGTTTTTGAAGTCTACCGTCTCAACCAGATGAAGGACATCATCTAAGATGCATGCAGATTTGTCTAATCTGTTTTTATTCATTCTTCGTCAAGCCCAGCGCATATTTGGTCTATATGAGATTTTGCTGACAAGGCTAATAGTCTTCGTTCAAAAGTCACTGGCTCAACCGCCAGGCTAGTGAACTGGAAGAGAGTACCACTATCCCATCAGAAATAAAAACAAGCACTCGCCGAAACCGGTATTTATCTCCCAATTATTCTTTAACACTTAGAACTACAATATTTAAGATATAGCATGAAGTATGAAAAATTTCATTTTGATCACAGTTTTGCACTCAAAAATATATTTTAGTTCCAAGGTTTTGAGATTAGATGCCTTATCTTGCTGCGTTTTGTAGAGCATTTTTCTATATCCTCAATAGTTTGTGTGGCCCACTTCTTACACGTGTTGTTTATTGTATCCGCTAGAGTTCAGAAATATCTGACGTTGTATAAGCTTTGCAAAACGAGCACATAGGCATAAATTAAATTTTTGGGATCTTCAAAACAACGCCGAACTTTCATCCAGTCAGACAGCGTGCCTTGATCAGGGCAATTGACAAGTACTTAACCTCGTTTTTGCAGAGGGCATATGCTACAGTAGACATCAAATGACATGTAAAATAATGAATTATCGAGGGAACTGTAGGAACATCATAATCAATACTTTTCACAATGCAAATTTTTTGTAATGTACCTTGTTTTATTTTTTTATGTATTTTTACAGGACACCAACCGCTCAACCAGCAGTTTATGATTAGCGCCCCGCTATTTGAAGGTAAAAAAAACAATACTCTTTGATTTTAATCCGGTATTATTACTTTTTGACTCCCAAAACAGATGGTTTTGCCCAAAAGTCAGACACTTTACAAACTTGCGCTTTACTCCTATGCTTTGGCTTCATTGCCTTAATTAGCGCATATTCAATTTTTACATCCTTTGTACTCAAACTGGGACAAACACTTATATGTTTATTTATTGTTTGAAAAAATGTTGCACAAACATCACTGTACGGTTGAAGATCCATTCTTATGGTACTTACCAACTTTTCGATCGCAGGGTACATTAAGACAAACTGCAGGGGTGGTTGATGGTCACCTCACAGAATAGGTTTACAAAAATGACTTTCGGACTTCCTTACTTTTTCTATTGTTCTTGCTCCGAGCAAAGCTTATATTGTCAGTTTCAAAGGATGTGTAAGATATACATATAGGCCAAGTGTAAGGCCTACCCCATGCAGTAGTGTAGTCAGAATTTGCGATTGGAGGAAGCTAAACTAGGTGTTCAAAATCTGATTTCAACATTATGCAAATAATTTCGCAATGTCCTAGCTCCTTCTGTCTGTGACAGTGCGATTTTAGTGCGAATGCATGTCAGACTTGTAATACAATTTTCAAACCAGCTTGCATAGTGCATCTTTACGGTGCTTTTGGCGTTACTCAGTGAAAAAAGATTTATTGATTTTAGTAGATCACAAAGCTCTCAGGAAAAAGAAGCGAGATACCTTTTATCATCAGATGCAATCTTCTATCAATTTAGTATTGCAATTTTTTTAATAGCGCAGAACAAATCTTGCAAAATAGCTGGATCACAGCAAGTTTACTTTTCTTAAGGCCTTGCTGTAAAACATTTAGTTGCCGCGGCAATGACACAAACGATTTTCGTGACGTAGGGACATAAACTGGTAAAATTTTCATAAACTGTACCTAAGGATAACAAAGTGAACTGCGGGTAAAGATCCCTAGACCCAAAAGTGCTCAAGATAAGAAGAAGCACACATTTTCTCCGCAGATATGTGAATTTATGCATAGATAATGTAGATTGTTGTTCCCAACGAGTAACTTTGAGAAGTAAAATCTTTGTCTTCCACATGATGATTTCAACACACGGTGTTCCATATGTCATTTGCACATGCTGTTTCTACCTCTGCATAGCAACTTTTATATTACGCATAAGTGAAACCCAAGTTCTGAAATGAACACCATTGCAAAATCTTTTCGAAATACTACTTATAGCCAAAGGCGCAATAAGACTTTTCATAGGGGTGAAGAAGGTATATGAGTACAAACCGTTTCAAAACAAGGATATGTGATTTAAGTTGATGAATTTCATTTTTAGTGTTTCAAACTTTCTTACAACACATACGCATAAGTCTAATTGCTGCATACACAAGCTGGACTTTTTTTGGCTGTTATCTCTCGTCGAAATCGGAAGTAAAAAGGCTATAGAAATTTATTAGCTTAAGGATATTTTAGCTCTTGGTAACCAAACCTGAGAAGCACAAGCTTGTTCACTAAAATATAAACGACTCTGGCATCCCGAAGCTTTTTCGTGACCTATCGCAAAAATGACCTAGCTTTTTTGACGTACAGTGGCTTATCTAGGGTATGGCAGGCATGGCACGTGCTATGGGCGCCAGTTTGACGGGGGCGCAAAAATTGCTTGGCAAAAAATAAAATCTTTATGTACAGTTTCTTGAACTTCTATTTTGCGCCCCGTGCATATATAAACTGCAAAGGTGCATCCAGGGACGGATTTAGGGAGCGCAGGGCCCTAGGTCATTGTAGTTTTTGGGGCCCCATGCTGGTGTTACCCATTTGGTCGCTTGTCTTAAAAACGTGAAAATATCCCCCTCTTCCATGTATTATACGCTCAAAATTTTATCTTTTGTGGTGCCGACTTTGGTTCTACGATTGCCTTAAATCTGCAACAGAAATTAGAGCGTTTCCTACATTCCTCTCAACAGCAAATGTCAATGCGCTCTTTTCTTGGAATTTACAGTTTTTTTTGTAGTACAGAAGTTCTCTTTTTTAAATTTCTGTGGTTTCTAGCTTTTATGCAGGTTTATTTTTCGGATATATACATTTTCCTGCGGGACCATGTTACCGCCGTCGAAAGCATCGTCTAATTGTTGATCTGATTAGCTGCACGTAAACTCCATTTTTATAGTAACCACATAGCCTTTTTCATCGAACAAACGAGCACAATCCATTCAGTGGACACAGGGTTTCCAAACAGTACAAAATATAGTTTTTAATTTTCTATGTTATAGGCCAGGGGTGGGCAATTAGCGGCCCGCCACATCGTTTTCAGTGGCTTGCGAGAGTATTCAGAAAAAATCCTTAAATGTGAAATTTCCTTCAGCTTAGTGCTGAGGCTAACTTGTCAGAGACTTTCTTTTATTTCCCTTAGAACGACGGCCCTCCGCTAGAAACGGCCCTCCAAAAGTGACCCCTAAGCCAAATTAATTGCCCACCCCTGCTATAGGCAGATGGTGAATAGCACGAAGACACGTTTTGCACAACAAAGCATTTTCGCAACACCCTCAGGCTTCATATAACCATATGAAGTGAGCCCAATGAAGGCACGTTTATCCAAGTAAAACTCACGATAAACTGTTTTAATTGATTTAACTAACATCTAGAACTTCAACAAGCAAGCTCTATAGGCTGTACTGGCAATCTAGTTGGAAACAAGAAAAATAGGATCCGCATCAAACACGCTACAAATTTGCCTACTAAGGCTCATATATTCCAGAAACAGCGTAATTGACAAATGCCTAACTACTAGAGACCACTGTGCTGCAAAGGCTACAGATCTAGTATTTCAGAAGCGACTAAATGATTTAATGCTACAACAACTTCGACAACTGAAGCCCATCACTGATAAATTAAATTACGAAATTTTGTAAATCTCTACTTTTGCTGTAAAAAATAACCTGTACAGAACAACAAGGTATGCTGTAAGACAGGGGTAGCCAACGGGGACACGTGGGCCACTGTAGCAAAATGACGTCACTGTATGCATGTTTCTTTAAATTCATGATCAAAGCGAGCTGTCCGTGTTTTTATCACTCCAATAAAAATGTCTGGCTACAACATTGCTCTAATTCGAAAAAGATCTCGCTATTACAAACGCTGGCTTAAAACCAAAAACATAAACCACAAACTTCTAAATAATAAAACCAGAAACCTAGTTCAACGCAAAATAAAACTGGCGAAACAAAAATATAACGAGCGGTTCATGAGCAAACTAAATGTTGTCACAACCTCTGATCTCAATTATTGGAAGCTTTTAAATCAAAAATGGAAGCCTAGCAGAAAACATAGTTACCCACTAAATGTGAATGGAAGGCCTATACATGATCGTATTAAATGCAATCTTTTCAATGAATACTTCACTTCCATTTCAAATTCTCCAAATAACGATTACCAAAACTTACCATCTTCGGACTATCTTACCGATCAGCGACTACTATCTCCTGTTATTGAACCTTTCGAAATTTTTCAGGTCTTAAATAGCCTGAATCCTAATAAATGCAAGGGATTTGATAACCTGCTTAATCGGATTCTTAAAATTAGTAGTCAATCACTCGCTACTGCCTTCAGCCTTCTCTTCAATTTTTTTTCTCCTCTGAAGAATATCCCACAGTTTGGAAGACTGCAACTGTAATATCTCTTCTTAAAACAGGTTCTCAAACTGAAGTCCAAAACTATCGTCCAATTTCTTTGTTACCTTCTCTCTCAATAGCCTTTGAGAACCTTCTACACAAACATATTTACAACTACCTAGAACACCACAAATTATTGATTCCAAACAAATCTGGATTTCGGAAAAAACACTCAACTCTTAATTCTTTGCTAAGTACTTGCAACAATTTGTACCAAGCTTATGACTCAAATCTCTCCTCTAGAATAGTATTTCTTGATATATCCAAAGCTTTTGATCGCGTTGATCATACATGTTTGCTCTAAAATTCAAGAACTTGGTAAAGATGGCCCTTAGTTAAATCTTTTATCCTCTTATCTCTCTCAGCGTTCTCAAGTCGTTTTCATGAACAGGACCCTCTTAGACCTCAAATACACTAGTTGTGGTGTGCCTCACGGATGAGTTTTAGGCCCTCTGTTTTTTTCTGATCTATGTCAACGACATTGCTAAAAAATATCAATGCATCCATTTCTCTTTTCGCGGATGACACCACTCTATATTATTCAGCCAAATGTCCTATTCACTTGCACAGGGTACTTTCTCAAGATCTTTCCACGTTATACAACTGGTCAAGAGTTTGGAATATTAACTTCAATCCTTCTAAAACTGCTGTTATGACAATATCTAACCAGAGGAACATCCATCCCCCTTTATTTTTCAATAATATTCACCTTTCCGAAACCGATACAAATAAACATTTGGGTTTAATCTTTAATCACAGTCTCCCTTGGCATACTCACATTCTCCACCTTCATCAGAAAGTAATGACCAAAATAAATCGTCTTCGCTCATTTTCAAATTCATTACCTCGCCACTCTCTCCTTACTATTTGCAAAACAAACATATTACCGATTTTTGACTATGGAAGCATTGTGTATGACAACTGCTCCTATAGCGACAAACATCTGCTGGACAAGGCCCAACTCTCCACCGCAAAAATCATATTAGGCTGTTTCTCTCTTCAGATGTTNTACTTGNTCTAAACCTTAAAACCTTAATCCATCGCAGAGAAATATCTATACTTCGCTATTTTTCTAGAATAATTTTTCGTTTGGTACCCTGCCCTTTCCCTTTGAATCTCTNTAGATCGTTCGGTGAATTTGTTCCCTACACTTTGCGCCACAATCTAGACGTTCAGATACCACTTTTTAAAAAATCACTGGCATTTACTTTTTTCTCCGAAAGGCCTGTAGCTTATGGAATTCTCTCCCCCTGTAGCTTATGGAATTCTCTCCCACTCGAAATTAAATCTTCTCCAAGT
>JGI24159J19872_10012451_pt1 | contig 11086 bp, 8 predicted proteins | sample Ectturendosymbi4_FD_19872 | JGI IMG/M metagenome (IMG submission 19872)
CAACTTCCACAGCACTGCACATGTAAATCGAAACACCATTTTCCGTACACAATTGTGCCGGCCTCACATGAACGAAAGCAGCTTTAGAAAATGAAAACAATTCACATGAAAGCGAATTAGTTTTAATCACGAATTCCATCTTGACACAGAGGCAAGTAAGCTGTTGATAGCCAACTAGTTTCATCAAAATATTCTTACTACAAAGCACATAAAAATAAGCCATCTTCCAACGGTTTGGTGACTACTGACTAACCCGTTTTTGTGGTAGCTATGGACATTTTGTGATTGTTGTGTAACCATAACAAGGTTATGCAACCACTATTACGAGTGTACAACGTGGATGGGGTGAGGACTATTCAATGCAGTATGCAGTTAACCACAGCGAGGTTTCGGCACCAGTGGCACCTAAAGTAGCATAGCAGCGCTGCAAATAGGTGTGTATCGGCATGTACCTGATAGCGAGATGCAACAGTAGGCGTAAAATTTATTTTGCAGATTATTCCCAACAAAGTCGTTCATTTTATTATTCACACCGAAATTTTCCTCTCACAGATCCTAAAAAGCTGACTTTTCAACCCTGCGTTGATCTTTGACTGTCTTGTCATACGTGAAACACGCACCACCTCTAAACCAAAAAAGTTTCAGACAAATAGACAATGTGCAATATAATTTCACACAGATCCCTGCACAGGCTACGTTCAAATTTTATATCATCATCACCTCAACGTAACTTAATCTTTCGTTTATCATGTCGTCTGTCAAATTCATCTACGAAATCATCTAAATCTGTTTTTCAGGTAGTACCTTTCAGTTTAAAGCATATCAATGTTGCCCAATCTTTCACTGGTAATGGAATTTCTGGGAAATGTTTTTACTGATTTCATTTTTGAAAAATTTCTGTTGCATGAAGCACTCGTGACGGGAAGAGTTACAGCTGCCAATAACAATCAAACGCAGCTTTTCAAGTACAGTAGCTATAAATGACAAAAATGGTTCGAGCAATATACGAAGCCTCGACTCTTTCCGAAGCAAATTCTTTGCCAAAGTTATTTCACGTTTTGAATCATTTTCACTAACTGAATATGATTTGTGAATTCCTTCAAGTGCGTTTCTGATGGAAATTTTTGACCTCCGGGGCAAAGAGCTGAAATACGCGAAAGAATTGCTTCTGAATCATTACAGAAAATCCGTACAAAATTCTATGAGGGCCCAGGACATGTGGGTAGAATTAAAGCTGTAGTCACGAACCACTTACGTAAGATGTTTCGAAGTCGTATAAANAAGGCAGCCGAATGCAATACCACAGCCAGGANAAATTGAGATAAATTAACTGAAACCAATTCCTAATGCTTTCACAAACCTGTTGCTACTGGGACAAGCAACAATCTGCTGACAGTAATATAATCCAGCTCCATCTCACATTGAAATGCACAATAGATCAATCTTTGTGACTGTTTCTTAGTCTCGAAATGAGTTTTTCAACAGTACGACCACTGTCTGACTAAATTTCATGCAGGATCCGAGCAACCCCTGGTTTGTGTCGTCATAAACAACTCTACTTACCCGACCGTCAAAAACAACAACACAGCTTGTTATGCATTTGGGAAATATTGAATGCAAGCTAGAGGGTTTTCGTTTAAAGTTTTGCTGGCCGAAAGTTATCTATTGCATATGTCTAAGGTTGTCAGATGGCCGGTATTTTACTGCTAATTTAGCACAGGCCGGTAAAAGGCCGGTATTTTGAAAATCAGTGTCTGAATGAAGCCGGTATTGTGAAAATAGATAATAATTTGCCATAACTTCCAAAAGAACTAACGCAGAATTTCTCAAATTATAATGACTCTTGCAGTGAATCTTGTCAGGACAGTTTCTTCAGCGAAGTTTATTTGCTGCTGTTGATGCAATCCTTGGTGCGATTGTCACGTCACACACACACCAAAATGTAACGAATCAGCCAAAATAGGGCAAATTATTAATTGTGGCTTAACAATTCTGATTGTCTCTGTTTTCCTGTGCCGCTTACGAATTACGACACAACTTAGATCTAGCACTGGCGCTGTTGACAAAATGGCCGGTATTTTGACAAAACGCATTTGGCAACCCTACATATGTCAACCAAACGAACTTAAACGGGAAATTAAGAAAAAAAACTGGGGCGCCAAACGGTCGGCCAAGCAAAAATCTGTGGGGCCATGGCCCACCCAGCCCCCCCCTTATAATCGCCACTGATGCGTAACGAAATGTTATTCTCAACGCAGCGAAGGGAGCTTCTTCAGTTTGGAACACACGTGAAGTTGAGAGATTGATTACATAAACCTAAAAATCATAAATCTAACTACTTTGCATCCTAAAAGGTGAAGAAACGTGGAAAACAAAAATATCAGCCCAGTCAACATCAGATTTGTCGCCAAAACATCAGACATCAGAAATTTCTTTGAAAACATCAGAAGTGGCAACACTAGTCACATAAACCCTGAGGGCAATAAAAAACTTAGAGGAGGCGTACCTGTTATTGTGTGCGAGAATTTCAAACAATTTCACGGATTTTCGAATCTCGGTTGGTAGAACTGGCTCAAATGCTTCCATTTCCTCACAAAGCATATGCACCTATGCATGTTACTTTTTAGGGAACCGTTATTTTTGATGCTTTATAAGGAACCGTTATTTTTGCAAACCTGTTATAGCTATTCAGTTGGCTTAATAAAACTAGGTGTATTTCAAAGGTTTTTGCCAATCCAAGGTTGCCTCATCAGACTTGTACGAGAGAAAAAATAAATAGCGCTAAAGAATGATTAAGCAGCACAGATTTGCAATTACGAACTGAACTGAACTTTTAGAAGACAAGTAGCAGTAACTACTGAAGCATGACCTGCCAAATACGAAATGCTTATATAACTAAAACAGTTTCAAGACATAAACCGTCTCTACCTTAACTAAGCGCTCTTGAAAATGCTAGGCTACACATTACCGCCAAACAATCACCGTTGTTAGGATAACAGAACAAATATTATAATGATTAACAACTGCTGTGTTTGATCTCGGGCAACAGTTTTATTATGCTACAGAAATTGGTAATGTAGCCAATGGGGTCAGCGTATGCGCTGATCAGCCATAGCAGACAAAATAAAGACAATTGTTTCGGATAAAGTGAACTATCGCGGAACACAATCTTCAAGATACGTAGTGGACGAAAGGTCTGCAAAAAGTGGTGAAATGGTTTCTGGACGCAGACGATAACGCAGATTCCCACCGAAACCCAATTATTACTTTTGACCCATTTACAATGTTCCTTGAAATTTGCATACAAATTCAATCCCTGGTATTTGCATTAAGTCGACAAATTAACAAGCAAAAAGTATGCGAAAACAGTTAATCTCCTTTGCGCAGGTAGAAAAGTTTTTGGAAAATATCAAGTTCAAGGGACGGGTTTCAAACCCAAAAACACCCCCTTGCGTACGCTCTTGTTTGTTACTGACATGCATAAAATTTGTCGAAGGCACTTCCGTTAGCCTTCTCACTTACGGTAAAAAGAATTCCATTTCTAAACTATGTTACAATCACTCACAATTGCTTACTTCACTGCTGTTTAGATCTCTGGTTATGGTTCTTACTCCTGCTAACTATACCAGTCGACACTGAAGAAAGATAAAAAATGGGCTTTGCACTTCGACAAAATTAAGTAGAGAGTTATGACTGCAGCTGTACATTACAGCGTGATGACCAAGCCGTAATAAAGTCTTGCAACAGTTAAATCAGATAAGTCGTTTCGATAAACTGTCGTTCGATAAACTGTCGATTCGATAAACTGTTGTTCGATAAACTGTCTTTCGATAAACTGTCATTCGATAAATTGTCGGTTCGATGAACTGTCATTTCAACAAACTGTCGTTCGATATATTGTCGGTTCGATAAATTGTCGTTCGATAAACTGTCGGTTCGATGAATTGTCATTCGATGAATTGTCGTTCGACGAATTGTCGTAGTACCCGTTCAGACTGGGTGTCCTCTTATTGCTTTTTATGGGTAAAATACAGGAAAAGACAAGATTGACTAGCCTGCACTGTAGCCAAGGCTACAGACATTCAGTGGAGCAAAATGTTGACAGTTTGTGATACCGCGTACGTGTTTTTCAAAATAATCTGGATAAGTGGATCTCATCTAGGCTAGTTTGCGTTAACTTGAGAATGTCGAATTGTGCATATGAGAGTAGATCTAGTAAGCGAAAGAAAGCCACTGCCATAGCAGATACACTACGAGCTGTTACCAGTGTCGTGGCAAGGCAGCCCCGTACCCCCCGGTCGTGGGGCTCCGACCATTCGTAGGGGCCCTACAATATATCTTGTATTAGTAAGTTAGACATTTTTTTAGTGAGGTAGGGTCAGTGGCCTGAAGAGGTCTGGTGATGCCCGAGATGACTGCTTGATTGTATGACCCCCTTACTAATTCTAGCATTGAGCAGTGGAGTGGCGTATCGTGGTCAATGTAACTGGATATACGCTGTTTGTGACGTCACAATATGACGTCATTTTGGCGCTGGTTTGGCGAAGTTTGTTGACACAACGTGCATATTATTCCACACTCACTCTCCTCACTTGTTATTGTAACCTATAATGCGTCACTGTAATACACATAAATTAATCAGCGCTCCAGGTTAGGAGACCGGAGCAAAAAACACCACTAAAAACTAAGATAGAGCAGTTCATAGCTTTAAAAATATACGGCAACGCATTAAAACTGGGGAGTAGAACACACGCAGTGCTACGTCAGAGCAATTCACAACTGCAAAAATATAAGACTGCGCATAAAGAGTGCAGTAAAACACACTCAACGCTACGATGGGGCAGTTCACAAATTAAACATATGGTTGCGCGAATGTCTCGTCGAATAGCAATCGAGCGGAGAAGGAATGCGGTTGGGATGGCGGACAGACAGGGTTGACAGTTGAAACTTGCTAAACTACACAAGAATTGAAAATGTGCATAAAGCACGCAAGAAAATTTTCGTCTTTACTAGGGTTTTTTTAAGAAAATATTGGGAACCCGGTTTCGATATGTAGGGACCCGATTTCTCTGATTCTAGGGATCCGACTTTTTATGATTTTAGGGGCACGATGATAATTTTCTCTGATTCTAAGGACCCGATTTCAAATTCTAGGGACCCGAATCGGGTCCATAAAACGTCTTAAAAAAACTCTGTCTTTACTTATATGGCTGTTATATGTACAACTACTGGGGGGCAAAACCGATACGCGTTTGTGAGAGTCGTTATTATCAATCCTCCCAGAACCGTCGACAGAAAGTGTTCACTANGGGGGCTTTANCTTTGTGCAGGGAGGTTTGATAGTGGAAATTTGTTAAAATCTTCACTGATTTATAGTGTTTCATATTTTAATTTGGNGGCCTTGGGGCTTTGTCTGGAAGGGCGAAGCCCACCAAAGCACCCACGTGGCGACGGGACTGAATCCGCCTGAACTGCCAATTAGTGAGGAAGCTCGAAATGATGCACATATTGCAAGCACAGGTGTGAAGCTGCATTAGCGCACACCCAGGGTTGCCACATCCAAAAACTAAGCGGGAAACTACTGATGCATCAAAACGTCAGCTAAACCAAGCAAGTTGAAATAGGACAGTTTTGAAAATTGGCTCAGAAAATCATACGGTCGTAATTAGTTTTCGATTATTTTTGTAATTTTCCTTTGATAGCTTGATCTGGCAAAGTCACGTCACTATAAGTTTAATTGGGTGTGCGCCGCACACCTACAGAGTATAGGTCCCTGGTATTGAGGAATGTGATATTTTCTGGCGTTTGAGTATCGTAAAAACTAGTGTTGACAAGGAACACAAGTTTCGAAAAATTAAATCCATGCAGCATGTGTCAGTAGCCTTACAATAGAAAAAATCATCTTGCTACAGCATTTTTAATTTTGGTATTTTCACCCTTTTGAAGCCCGGGGACGTCGCCCCATTTGCTCCCCCTCTGCACGCCACTGGGTACGGTGGGCTACTTTCTGAAAGCCTGAACCACGTATGGGCAAGTCAGGCTATTTTAACCACGTACGAAATTGAAAAATAAACGAAAAGTATTACGACGAAAAAACATTTATTCAATAATTCACTTTTTACTACACAACTGTTTGAGATGGAACAAATCTATACATAGCTCTGTTCATTTGCATCAGTGATTCCCAACCAGGGAGGAATTCCTTCCCAGGGAGAAATTTGACGAGTGCAGGGAGGAATTTTCCACTTTATATTTAAGTAACTTATTCATTTTAAGTGTTGTACTTCTTTTTTGTGTTGACATTGTCTCTTTCAATTAGTTACATCACTTTACACAGTAGTCCCCGCTTATTAAGCCCACATTTAATAAGTCCACCCGCTTATTTACCCCAAAACTGCCCGGTCCGGAATTACTCCATTTATTCTTGCATATGAGTATCATTGCTGGTATGGCTACCATGCGCCCTCTTTTTGAAGTACATGTCCACTTTTTTCATGAGAAATGAAATATTCTCTGAGGACATTTGAAAATGTCCTCCTGTTTGCATTCGTCTTTTGCATAGCTATAATCATTGGTGTAACTAGGGCTTTGAGTCAGGGTGAAAAACTTAGCTAAAAGGAGCCCACCGACCACTGTACAGGGCCCACTAGCGAACACTCGGAAAAAACGTGAGAAATGATGGTGAATCCGGATGTGGATAGCTATACTAAAACCTAAATCACCGGAAAATAATCCGAAAAACGCAAAAAACAACAACCTACTGAAAATCAAACGAATACTAAAACCGAAATATCACTTAAGGTGGCGGTCCGGTTTTCCTATTTAGATTGCCAGGAGGGGCATTTTGCCCCTCAGCCTCCCGTCAGTCCCGTCACAGGCTATGATATACAGTATTGTTTTTGCATACAGTGAGCTGACCCTACACTCTACTGCAACAAGATACGAGATAGTGGCGTAGCTTAGCTTATGGGAGAGCCTGCGAGTTGTCTAATTAATCTATGTTTTGGTTGAGTTAATTCTCGGCTGTAAAGGCGGGAATGTTTTCACATTAACCGTTACATAACAGTGGTAAATCTTTTTTCAGTATCTCAATGACCTTGGCATTAGAGTGCGGACTGCTGATGCCATCATACTGTACTAGCTTTGCTAATGAACCATGATACAGTGATCAGTGTATTGTACATAGCTTGCTTTAGTAGCTTATGGTAATTATAGCGAATCCAGTGGTGCAAAAACGTGGTCGCGCACACCCACCGCGTGATCAAAAACTAAATTATTTTGAAGCTGAGTGAATTACGTGTGGTTGCAGTTGCACAGTTCGAAAAGAGTGAAAACACTATCGTGACTTTGTGGCTATTGAGTACCAAAAATTTATTTCTCGTAGCGTAACCAGGTGTCTATCACTTTATCGCAGCTTGCCAAGGATGCTTCAATTGTACCCAGCTTCAAATTCGTACTTCATGTCCATCGACACTGTTGTTCTGAAACGTTTTTTTTTTTTTGAAATTTTTTGAGCGAATTCTGTTCACAATAAGACATTTGCAGTAATTTTTGGTTGCTTTGATTGAGCAAGTTCAGAATACAGAGAAGTCCAAAGAATCAGTGTTGAGGTTGTATCGTGTTTCGCCACTGTGAAGGCAAGGATTCAAGAGAAACAATCAGACGTTCATATCAAGCCCAGTTAAATCAGCACTAAGAAAATTCAGCGAAGGCAAAGATCACGACTGTGATTCATTCATGTCAGGTGTATCTGTATTGTACAAGTCTTGTGTTTCACATCTGGACAAATGGACCGCTTCATTTGCTGAATTGAAATGCTTTGACTAGATTCCTCCGTTTGCAAACAACTAATTGCGAAAAGGATGAAACATGTGAATAGTACCTGCTTGATAGAAACGTTTCTATTGATGAAGCTGAAGTAAATTGTTTGTCCAATACCAGGGGGCGTAACGTGGTTAGGTGGCGCCCAGGGCAAGAAGCAATTTTGGCGCTCCCAAGTTCGAACTTGAGGTCGTTCGGAAGCAAATGTACTGTACTGAAGGAAGTACTTGTGACATTGTTGGGACTTTTCAACGCCCCACGCAGTCATTTGGCGCCCACCGCAGTTATTCGGCGCCCGGGTAATTGCGCCCCCTTGCCCCGTCGTTACGCCCCTGACCAATACCAAAACTTGTTCGAGTTCGTGCAAAAAGAGCATCAGTCAAATGCAATGTATTGTAAAATGATGGAACCTGAACGATGGGCAAAATATTTTGCAACTTGCAATACCATTTAACGCTTCAAGAACTGATAAAAAATTGGAAAGTTTTACATCAGCGTTGTGGCACTTTATGCTAATGTGGAACGATTTTTTCCTTGATGCAGCCACACAAACCATGATGCAACACACAAACTAAAACGAAAGAGAAACCTTTCTGAATGGACCAGTTTCTAGTCTATTCAAGCTGGTGTGCAATTTAAAACGTCTTTTATGCAAGCAGTTTCATAAAAATGTAAAAAGCGATTCTACATTTTAAAGAAATTTAAGAAATCTGCAAAATATTCATGGGCTAAAATAGGTTAAGTAAATAAGGACTTTGTTTTGTGTGTTTTAAATGAAATGTTGTCTGCACTGGACGTTTTACTTCAATGTTTAAAACTAATCAATAGGCCTATTTGTTATTTGACTTGTTAAGTGCAGATAACACACTCAAGTTAGTGACAATCGTAAATTGGTCTCCTTTTTGCGCTGAAAATAAGGCAGCCCTATTGAGCTTATTATTGAATAAATGTGGACAGAAGAATAAGGGATCGTCACCTTTACAAGTGTAGAGCGTAGCCTATCCAAGTGGTTCTAAATAGCATTAAAAAGCACAAGAGGCGAAAATGAGAGAGGAAGAAGTTGCAGATAAGTCAAGAAACATTCAAGTTACTGTTTTACAGTGACAGTGGAGTCCAGCGGAGACGTTTCTGCGAACCTGTAAGAGGACAGAAAATCGAAGAACATGTTACAGACTTAGATGTGTTGTCTGACGCTATCACGGGAAGCAAAGATATCGGTCCCTGGTCATCCAATATACCGGAAAAAATGTGGTAATATTGGTTGAAAAGCGAAAAGTTATTTTTAAAATATGATGTTCCACAACACAGAAATGACAGAAACTCGTCACGGCAATGCACCACAAATCTTATTCGCCGCCGGAACCACAATGCCGAAGTCGTTGAAAGAAGTTGGCTTTGTTTTTCTCCTTCACAACTTGTTTTTATTGTTTCTCATGTAGACTGATGTGCGTGGATACGACTAAATGTGCGAATTTCCTTATTAGAAAAGTAATCTGCGGCTGGAAGCATGCGGAGGAGCCGAGCAATCACTGGAACAGAAAGATGCCACGATTACGTTTAGTCGCAGATGTAATTAATCACTATGATGAAGTGATACAGAGCCAGCTAGTCAGGTCAATCAATGCCAACAATATTGGAAATCGCTTCTGCAACGTTTGGTTTCTGTCGTATAATTTATTGCTGAGCTAGGACTGACGTATAGAGATGATGAAAACGTTGGATCGCCCAGAAACTTTTTCCAAGCAAAATTTCAAAATAAGGAAATATGATACTTCTGGTGACTGGTTTTGCAACAGTTTCACAAATCGCTAATCATTGTCAATTATCATGTTGCATCATAAAGTTTTGTTACACGTGAGTTAACAAATATGACGTCACAAGATCACGTCATAAATATTAATGATCTGTGGAAATACTAGTGACTTCATCGGCCATCCCCTATCTAAAGGTTCTATATCTGATCCGCACGTGCGGCCTCCCACCACACGTGGGCCCCAGGCCCCCCACCATCTAAATGCGGCGCTGATAAGCCCATATCCCGCTTAACAAGCCCAATTTTTGAAACTATTTGTTTAAATTAGGTGAAAAAGCGTCGCAACTCACACTTCTTTGTTTTGCTTTCGACGGTTTCACACTTCGGTACCTTGCTGACGTAGTTCTCAATTCGACTGTTTCGTCACAGATCGTTTATGTGTGCCGTAATCGGTAGGCAAGACAACTGGTGCTCTGTAGAAGTTATTGTCAAAATGGCGAAAAGACATGCAGACGAAATGAATATTGTTTTATCGAAATAAACAAAGACAATTACTCGTTGCCTGTAAATGTTGTAACCGTGTTGAGCGATTTAGCAACTTTTAGCGATAATACAGTCGGCCATACTCATTTATGCGCATGAGAGTGGCGAAAATTTGCAGCCCGGGTAATAAGCCCACCTGCTTAATGAGCCCAAAATCGTATGGTCCCGAGGTGGGCTTAATGAGCGGGGACGACTGTATATGTAAGTTATTTAGTGGACTATCACATGTTTTTGTTCACAAACTGTAGTGCCATTACTTGACAGCAAATTGTTTTTGTCCCACTTTTATTAATCAAGTTCTATTCGCCAATAAAGACCATGTTCCAATTGCAGTTATTACTAGCCTACAGACCTGAACAGGGGAGGAATGAAAAGTTCCAAACTGAGCAAAGGGAAGAATGCATCAAAATAGTTAGGAACCACTGATTTACATTGTTTATTTTTGATTCTTGAATGTTCAACGTAATCAATAGTTCCTAAATGAACAATTTTATAAATATTCAAGAATTTTCAAGGACACCGGAAAATATTCAAGGACAACAAGATGTTTTTCAAGAATCAAGGACATAACGCGTTTTGATAGCAAATTCAAGGACAGTCCTTGTGTAGCAGAACAATCACATTGTTTACTACATGTAAAAGAACTTAAAGTTACAAAAACAGAACTTAAAAGGCAAATTGGAGACTAACTGAAAGACTACTGAATAGCTGCTAGGCTGTACAAGTGCTGGAAGGCTGTTGGACAGCTACTGGAAGGCTGGAAATACAGCAGTCTCAACCAAGGAAATCCGAAATCAATGAAGCATGAAAAACGTCAGAGATACGTCAGAATCTCAGAAACAAGTGGATTGAAAGCTTACAAACAAGTCTGTCAGTCCTTTATAAAATTACAGGGACCTTCCCAGTGTCAAAGCAACACTTTATCAAAAGGTGTAAACATCTTGTGACTTTTAATCACTTATCAAGTGA
>JGI24159J19872_10012452_pt1 | contig 11084 bp, 5 predicted proteins | sample Ectturendosymbi4_FD_19872 | JGI IMG/M metagenome (IMG submission 19872)
TTGAGCCGTTGAACAGCTCTCTAGCGCAATCGGCGGAGGAGCTAGGGCATTGGTAAGGCAACCGAAAACTGCTGTTTTTTAGGCCGAAATTGAAGTAGGAATATATCGTAGGCCGGCAGCCAACGAGTTAAGGTAAATGTTAGGTACCCGGTGTGGGCCTGTAGGGACCCATTTTCTCTGATTCTAGAGACCCGATGATAATTTTCTCTGATTCTAGGTACACAATTTTCAATTCTAGGGACCTGAATCGGGTCCCTAAAACATCCTAAAAACTGTTAGATTATTGACAAAGTTCATTAGAAAACATTACGTTTACAAGCAGTAGCATAACATGAAAGTTATAAATAATTGGTAGCGAACTGGCATTGCTTCGCATAGCAGTACATTATCAGGAGGGTATAAAAATAAATGCAAATAAATGCTGCACGTTTCTTGAAGTTTTCATCGTTGGAAAAAAAATCTATGTTCTCAGCACGGTAAACATCAGTCTTATTCTCTCCTGAGCTTAGCATGTTAAATTGTGCTTTACTTTGCGATTCATCAATGCTTATTATGAGTGCAAAAGATAAGAAATCAGAAGTTTTCAGCAAAAATCTGATGTGAATTTCTTGCTAGAACTCATACTATTTCTTTGAACAACGGGCTTTCAAACACATCTTGGCATTTGAGTTAATGCAAACTTGTGCGTGTTTGAACGAATACATGAGAGTCGACCATGTGTTTTGCGCTTGCATGTTTTGCCCGGGCAGCACCGTTAGCTGGAATCGTCAAGACTGCCACAGGCAAAGCATACAACGAGTGAATAACACCTAGTCAATTGGGACTGGTCTGTGTGTAAATGCTCGGACACAAATGTAGTTTTCTAAACTACCATTTTCTTGATTCTGTCATAAGAAATAACAAAGGTCCTCAGGCATTGAAGGCAAAACCACCGACTGCTTTTCCAGAAATTGTTTATATTACCGTTATCTTGAGTTGCATTTCTACTAGGAACTGTTCTCTGAATCGTCTGAACCTGTGATTGTTGTTTTTTTGCTGATTTGCTCATGGTAACAGCGCTGCTTGTAAAAACTACCAGATTAAATTACTGAAAAAGGTTTGGTATATTCTCCTGGTTTTGTGTACTTGATTTAATTCATTTTCCATTCAACTTGAGGCACACCAAGACGATTAAAATATGAATGTGTGAAAACGAACAGAAGCTGGAGCCTGAGCCATGAAAAAAGAGTTCCAGAGCCAGAGCCACACTCATGAAAACCAAGAGCTCCAGAGCTGGAGCCATGTTCATGAAGAGCTGCGGAGCCAGAGCTGTGACATTTTTAGGACGCCTCCGCAGCCCGGAAATAATCCAAACTGTAGCCGGGCACATAGACGATCCAGAGTAAAAATTCAACAGATAAATTATTTTTAGCAACAACCTCCAACGATTATAATAGTAAATTGAAATTTGCAAGGAAGTAACAAGTCATAATAGTAGGATGCTGAAGTTAACTCAGTGATCGATTAGCGGCTGAGCATTTTCTCCCCCTTGGTGTTTTTTCACCCCCTATCACCCCCTTGTCCATCAAAATTGTCCCCAAGGGGGCGATTCCACTCACTTTGAGAAACACTGTTCTATAACTACTATGTCTACAATCAACAGCCTACACATTTGATGGAATTTAGATACAACTTTTACTTCATGCCTGTTTTTTTTCTGCTGAGACATTTTGGTCAGTGTGACAATTCAGTTTGTCCCATAGCAGCATTAATACTCAATTAGCCTGTTTACATGGCGCATTTCATTGTGGCCTAATTGTGGCTTTTGGTTGATTGTGGCTTTTTATTTGTTGAGTCACGCTTAAGAAAGTCACACTCTTAAACGTGACTCAGAAAATAACAGCCACAATGTGGCCACAATGAAATGCGCCATGTAAACAGGCCAAACGTAACAGTAGTCACTAGTCTATATTTTCAGACATTGTGACTTAATTTTTTCAGTCATTTAAAAAAATTCACTCTATGACTGAAAAAAACTAGCTTTATAATGCCAGTCTACACGTTCAAACTTGCAGCATTCTATCAGTTCTGACTTCTGAGTCCGCAGGGGTTAGTGATTTCAGTCCACATGTCATTTTCGAAGTTTGGTGACATAGAATCTGATCTGACAGAAGCTAATTGCATTCAACATGTGTCATCATAAGAACATTCTGCCTTCTATACTAATATAAGTGCAAACCTATTACAATGCTAATTAAATGTGTCAGAGAAATCAAACAATGCTTCAAAACTGAATATGATTTATTATTTGATTTTTTTGACTTTTATTGTTAGATTTAAATCAATCAACATTGCTTGGATGATTTAGGTTTCAATACATTTTCCATCATCGATTTAACATACATATTTACATTTCATATTATGTACACTTTTTGAACCACACCCTTGTTTCCTCTGTCCTTGCTCCCAATATTTAACACCTCCACAGCCAGTATGATTTCAACCTAACACCGGCAGTTTGCATGTGTCTTTGCAATGGAATAACTCCTCCACCAATTGTGCTGGAGAGTTGTTCCAACCCTTAAAAGACTTGGTAAGTCTTCGAGTCCGAGTCTGCAATTAAAACAGTTTTGGTTGTGGGCTTCAGATTTTTTGTGAGTAATGTCATAAGTGGAGTAGTTTTAGGCCTTTTTGGGCCACTTTATCTGGACATGGGCCCAAACCGCTAGATGGTAGTATTTCACTCTAAGTTTTATTGGAAACCAGGCTAAAATCCAAGTCTTCTGATGCTTTGGATGACTTACTGGGGTTTTGGATTCAAAAGTTATGACCTAAAAACAACAAAATTTGTAATTAATTCAATAATTGGGAAATTAATTAATTTGTTGTTTTTAGATCATAACTTTTGAACCAGAAACGTTAGGAAATTGATCAAAGGCTCAAAAGACTCTGATTCTAGCCTACTGTAGTATCCAATGTAAACTTGAGCGAAATACTTCCGTCTAGCAGTGGGCCCTAGGCCAAAAACCACCAAAATAGCCAAAAACCTACCTCATTTATGACATCACTTACAAAAAAAAAACCCAAATTTTTTTCGTTGCAGATTTGAAGACTTCCCGAGTCTTTTGAGAGTTTGAACAGCTCTCTGGCGCAATCCGCAGAGGAGTTATGCCGTTGCTAAGACAAATGAAAACTGCTTGATTTTATACTGATTTCAAAGTACTATATTCGTAGACTGGCATATTTTTAGGACCTGGCCTTCTATCATTGGCTGTTTTGAATAAACATAAAACTTTGCATACCATTTTTGTTTGGTCAGTTGCATAATGCAGACACTAAAATATTTGTTGTTTTAGTGCACTGACTGCATAATTTTGCACACGAATCACAACTGTTACAACATTTAGTCTTCCATGAAACAGTTAACAAATTCTTTCAACATCCACGAAAAGTCAAACTGAAGACTTAATCTAATAACAACCAACTGGAAAATCTAAACTGCAAGAGCAAATGCACAACAGGTTATGCTTGTCAATATGTCAAAGCAGAAAAGTAGAAACAAAAAGAGTACTTTTTGTCTTTAGCTTTGTTTGATCTTGCACTTTGAGCAGAACCTTTCATTTTGTTCAGCTGCATCACATCATTGAGGATGTCCGCAATGAACTTCTGTGCTGAAAGTGACACCAAACGAACTCTGCAACATTTCCCATGGTAGCATCATCATATTATTATCAGAACAGAAACATAGCATACACATTGTACACATGGCATACAGTTATGACTAACAACAATCATCATATGTAACTTACTACTACACACAGACACGCTAAAATCTCAAGCATCGGTTGTGCACCAACCAATTTCTATTGGATACCAGTTGTAACCTGTTCCTGTTGAAAGTTCGCACAGTCACATGCGAAAACTATTAAGAAAATTAACAGATTTAAAAATCAAAGCACTTGATTGGGTGCAATTGCAAAGTGTACTGCTAAACTGGTATGAAGACGGTAAATACTGAAAATCTGCCAGGTATCTAGTTTGTTTTCACAAGCAAAAAGTGTTGAAAGCAATAACATAGCAATCATTCTGGTTAGCACCATAAGTCGTTCAAACAATTTCTTTCCTATCTGAACAGTGATTCACAAAGAAAAAGAGCCCTTAATTGGCAATCTAGTCTATTTAAAAAATACACCAGCACCTGACATACAAAACATCAGAGGTGCTCTTTTGTTGTGCCTGGACCAGCGTAGTATAGGCAAATATACTGGGAAAAAATGCTCTGAAATTACACATCGCCAAAGCTAAGTGTAAAATCATAGTGGAAATTATAAAAAACAGCCATTGAGGTTTAGCCAGCTTCATTTAAATAAAAAAGACAACACAGAACTTGGCCGAGCTTGATTTTTTATATTCCACATACAAAGCATTATATCTTCATAGTACATTTTGCACTTTCATTAAATCAGTATCCATGCCTTCAACAAGAATCACGAAACTTAAAACAGCTACAATGTGCACATTTAAGTAAACAGTTAATTTTTTCAGAAAACCCTTTAATGACAAGCAATATACACAGTTGTGTGCATTTAAATAACATGTGGAAGTACACCACCCCGTTGATGAAAAGTTCCACAGTCAAAGTGAATTGGGAGCCAGTGTATGATATACTCATACTTTGAAGTCCCACGTGAGCTAATTTTGTGTCACTTTGCACCACCATCACTCACCAACCGATTGAGCTAGAAAGCTGTTCAAACCCTCAAAAAATGCAGAAAGACGAGTTCTTTCGATTAAAAAATATTGGGAATTTTTATATTTGAGTTTTTTTGTGGGTGATGTCATAAATAGGGTAGATTTAGGCCTTTTTTGCCCACTTCACCTGGCACTGGGCCCCAACCCCAAGAGTCAAATTTTTGTTTCTTTTTCTAAAATCAAACTAGTTAAAAATCTGCAACTTTAGAACCTTTGGCTGGGTTTGAACAACTCTCTAGAGAAGGGGCCTCCAAACTACATCCAGCAGGCCAAATGCGGCCTGGAAAGCTGTTATATCTGGCTTGCAAAGCATATTTACCAAACATTTCTTGATTTCATAGAATGTCATATATCCCGAAACAATCACATTACAGAAGACATCCAGCCCTCGATATGTTCTGTAATAGCTTATGTGGCCCTCAGACAAAAAAGTTTGGAGACCCCANCTCTACAGCAATCAGCAGAAGAGTTATGCCATTGCGAAGACACATGAAAACTGCTTGATTTTAGGTTTATTTTTATGTACAATATATTTNTACGNCAGCAGCAAAGGCATTAAGAAAGAAACAAAAAATTGCCACCTGCAGTTGGGGCGCAGGGTAAAATGACATCATCCAAAAAGAACTCAAACCTACCCCAATTATGATGTCACCAACAAAAAACTCAAATCCACAACTTCCCAATATTTTTATCAAAAGTACAAGACTTTCTGCACCTTTAGAGGATTTGAACAGCTCTCTAGCTCAATCGGCTGGCGAGTTATGGCCTTCTGCTAAAATGGCCAAGGTTACCTTGCAGGACTTGATTTTTTATCCAAATATTGTTTTTTTGTCCAGAACTTTCAAACCAGAAATGCTAGATGGCAAATCAAAGACTCTTAAAGACTGGAATCATATCCTAGTTTCTACTAAAACTTGAGTGAAAAAATTAGCGCTTGGCGTTGGCAGTCAGTGCTCCGTGACCTCGGCCAAAAAAGCCTAAACCTACCCCATTTATGACGTCACCCACAAAAAAATAAAACTTCCCAATTTTTTAAAATCCAAACTATAAGATTTGCCACATCTTTTAAGGGTTTAAACAGCTCTCTAGCTTAATCCGCTAGTAAGTTATGTTGGTGCAAAGTGACACAAGAAATGTGGCTCATACGAACTGTCCTAGAGCCTAAGGTGTTAAGTTCTTCATCAAAATCAACAGGTTGTTCAGCTAAGACCTAATAAATTTGAGGTTCTTGCACACAAACTTATTTAAGACTGCAATGAATTTGCAAACATCAAAAATAATATCTACAATCAAAAACTTCAGCAAACTTAACTGAATGCAACTCTAATTATCCTAGCTTGTGCAGAAACACTGTGACTAAAGCTCCCATCCTTAACACCAGTGGTGCATCTAGCCTGGAAAAAAGGGGTCTGTCACGTTATCAGTATCACTTTTAAGAATAAAATCATCCCAATCAACCAGTCTATGATGTAACTTTCAATCCCAGGTTTTGCGCAGTAAGCAGAGATGGTTGCCTGCGAACAAGGTCATGGTTTTTGACTATCTTAGTGGCCCAGGTTTGTGCAGAATTCCATGTTATATGCTTATTCATCGCACTGTAGTATTGTCTTTCAAATGTGGTTCGAGTGTTGCAAAATATCAGCATCGGTTATCGGCAATGAAAAATAAAAACATCGGTATCGGCCAAAAAAAAACTTATCGATCGATCTCTACCTAAAATCTAATCAAACTTGATTAGTAGGACTAGTTAGCCGAGCGCAACCAACTATTCACTGTAATAGTGGTATTTATCTCATAGCCAAATTTCCAAATCATCATTGCTTTTGGTCACAGCGCATTTATTACATCACCATCGATTTTTGTTCCTACAGACATGGTGCTGAAAAGATACTTAGTTTGTCGAACATTCAGCATATGTCATCCATACAGTCACGGAAGCTGTTTATCCATACGTAGATACACTTATAAAATCGAAGCTGACAATCAACTGCACATCTGCATCTGTGGAGCGCTATCTATCAAAGATGGCAGTGTTATAAATGCACTTGCGAAATCACTGCGGAGAAGAACGATTGAGTTGGAATTGCTCTGCTGATTTTACATCATAATGTAAAAGTGACTTGCTCAAAATCAATATGGGACTTTTTGCGCAGAAAACAACATCGTCAACTGCTCAATTCTAAAAAGGCTATTTTAGAAATACAACCTTTGACTGATATGTTGTTCAGATAATGTGACCACACTTCCTGAGGCTAGCTATCACGGCTTTCATTATGAGAATTTCCTCATAAAAATAAACTTCAGTTGAAACGAACCTGCATTACTTGGCATGACACAATGGAAGGCCTAAACTTATTTGATTTAGTGGTAACCTGGTAGGTGTAAACAGCACATAAAATTTAGGCCAAAGCTACAAAACGATCGTGATTGGACAATGTCCTCTCGCCATGAAGCAAAATAAAACAAAACAGCTCTGCATGTGTGTGGTAGTGTACAAGCTTCTGACAGCTTTGCTTGCATTGGAGTTGGCACATGCCAGAGGAGGAAATTCCGAAACACGTGCATTCAACGCAATATCAATTTAAAGTGTTCAAAAATGTGAATTGTTTCATGTCATTGCGCAGGCGCCATTTAGACAAGGCAGGGACGTTGTTGTTTTGTAATAGTATTATGCAACTGCCGATCCGTTTGAGCCCTTGAACAGCTCTCTAGCGCAATCGGCGGAGGAGCTAGGGCGTTGGTAAGGCAACCGAAAACTGCTGTTTTTAAGGCCGAAATTGAAGTATGAATATATCGTAGACCGGCTCTCAAAGTGTTATGTCAAGTACCCACTTGAGACATTGCTCTACACAAATATACATTATTGTAATTTCTAGTATGATACCAGCAAATACAAAATTTTGGTTACTATTTTAATACCAGAGCAGGAATTAGCAGTTCAATAATTTTTACCAGTTTTAGTTTAACAACCCTTAATAACAGAATTCAAAGTACAGAAAATGAGTTCAAATTATTTCTAAATAGCATGTCAAATTTTCATAATCATATACTGTATCTTCACAACACACTCTTATGTTTATATGCAATTATAACATGTAATATTATGGTAATAAATACAACATAAGCACACATTAAAAAAACTACTTACATCCTTGGATCATCTGTATTAACACCAGCTTTGTTGAGGTAGTGTTCAGCAACTCCATCAGGAATCTATTTAAATACATATACCTTATTGATGTCATAAGTAGGTTTAGTTTATGAGGTTATTTTTATGAATAAATGTGAAACAGTACCTTATGGACAACAATGTTATGAATAAATGAAATATTTGTATGCAACTGACCACAAACTTGATAATTTAATTCTTGACATATCACATAAAACAATTGTGTGTTGAAGGAATTAACGATCATAAGTATAACTGCCCACAACATGGAACTACTAAGTTCTAATGATCCACCTCATGGCATAGATTTCGTGTGACTAATACATCCTCTGACAAGATTATGAGCAAGTTGAAGATATTACTCTATCTATACTTATCATTAACAACAAAGGTTCCCATGGTGATACCTTTCCTGTCCAGTTCAGCTTTAAGTTATTATTTATTAACAAACAGCCAATGAAGGTAGGCCATGGCCTGAAGAGATCATTGGCAACACAAAGACCAACAATGAAGAAAAATGACACACATACAATACACACAAATAAAACAGTACAAACAGAAAACGTATCAAACGGTGAGGTTATATTAAAAGGGTGGATTTCTGGACAAAAACAGACACGTCTGTCTAAACAAGCGCAATGAAGGACTTTTAGATAGTTTAGGGTGTCCAAAGAGAAGTATTTCAACCAATTCAGCTCGATTCAATGCAGCAAACTCAGAGTGGGAAAACACATTTTCCTCGGCGAGAATCTTAGAGACATTTGTAAACAACATTCGACGTGAAGTACAGGTGGAAGGACACTCAAGAAACATGTGAACTTCAGTCTTAATAGCACCAAATTGACAGATCTGAATGTAGTGGCCATCTATGTTCAATTTACTATGTCCTAAATGAAGCATACACAAGATAGCAGTTGCGTTAGTATTGCAACCATGCAAATGCCAAGCATTAGTTTTTTTTGGTAAGGAATAAATCAGATACTTTGGAGCTTAAATTATGAAGGTAAGTGGATAGAGAATTCCAGAGTTTTGAGTCTTTATGAAAAAAGAATTATGTAAGGAATGTGTTTCCAGGAAAGTAGTTGAACGTTCGTATGGAAACGTGAAGAGTAGTCGGAAAGATTTTTAAAAAATTTCGGAGCAAGGGTAGATAGGAACAATGGACATGGTCCGAAAAGGATGGAACGGAAGGCTTTAACACATCGAGCACCGGTTGTCTGGAAGCTTGCCCAACTGCAGACCGCCGGCCCACGGTATACTCATACTTCACTTTAAACACCAACCGTTGAGCGCCGGGCCGTATGTTTTCCTCTATAAAATACGAACATTTCGTATAAAGTACGAACATTTCGTACAAGTCTCTAGCAACCAGAAACATATATTTATAATGTTCACTGACGTATGGTGTGGTCAGGAAAGCATTTCAATGCAACCATGGTATATTTTGCCTGCAGTCACGCACGCGTTTCCCAGAGTGTGGAAATAAGATCGGCCTGCTGCAACCATGTGGCTGATTGTCTCATCACATTACATTTAATTGGGAGCGGTTTCTAATGTAATGTGGATAAACAATCACTCAGAAACTTTCTTACTGACTTAAAACCTATCATGTAGAGATTTGATGATTTTTGCTTGAGGACAAATATTTTTTTCAGCAGCAAATAACTGCTTCAGCCGTGTTTGATGCTGCTTCACAAATATTCGCTCTTGGCAGATTTCAAATGACCCGTTAGTGTAAAGCATTTGTGAACGCATGCCAATGCAGAGTGCATAAACAATTACTCTACTCCTGTTTTTACGGAGTTAGAACATATCTTGTAGAGATTTGGCCTATTTTTGTTTGAGGATAAATATTTTTTTCGGCACCAAGTAAATGCTTCAGCCGTGTTTTCGACGCTGCTTCACAAACATTCGTTCTTGGCAGATTTCAAATGACCCGTTAGTGTAAAGCATTAGTGAACGCCTGCCAATCCAGAATGCATAAATAATTACTCCACAACTTATTTTATGGAGTTAGAACATATCTTGTAGAGATTTGACAATTTTTGCTTGAGCATAAATATTTTTTTCAGCAGCAAGTAACTGCTTTAGCCGTTTTTTCGACGCTGCTTCACAAACATTCGCTCTTGGCAGATTTCAAATGACCCGTTAGTGTAAAGCATTTCCAAACGCATGCCAGTGTGATGTGGATAAAAAATTAGTGTCAGTTGGAACATCATGTAGAAAGTTGACGGTTTTAGCTGCTGCAAAATTGTTTTATTTGCATTAGCAAGTAACTACTGGACCTGCCTGTTCGGCTGCTTCACAAACATTTGCACTTGGCAATTAGCCCTGCTTCGCAAACATTCGTACTTGGCAATGCGTGCTGCTTCACAAACATTCGCACTTGGCAGTCTTCAAACGGCCCGTTAGCGCAAAGCTATGGTAAGGCAGGAAGGGTATCGTGAAGAATAACACCCGTTGATTTGCGAAAAAGCAGTAATTCAGTGATCACGGCTTGTGGACTTTTTGCTGAGTCCCAACAATACATGTCAATGGAGATTTAGAGTTCAACACAGGACAACAAAAATTGCTGCCAACAATGGCTCACATTGCACCCTTGCCGCTCGTCCTTTACCATCGCAATAATGCCAAGCACCTGAACGTGCGTGCATAACTTTTTCACAAATCTCAAACCATATTTACGACCAGCTGATAAAAATGTTGTAGTTTTCTCTTCTCATTTCATGCACTACTATCTTGACATGCGGCTGCTACAAGGTAATCGCAACATGTTCTGTGATATTCACATTTTTTCTGCAACAACAGCAGAAGCGTTACATTTCAGCATCCAAGAGCTGGCAATTGTCGAATGCTCAGGCCATGTACAAGTAACATTTTGTGTTGTTTTTTTGTGCAAAGAAAATTTTGTGTGGTTTTTTTATGCAAAAATAAAATTCTGCGTGTTTTTTGTGGTACAATGTGTGTAGTAATTTTTTTTTTCGGAGTTCAGTTAGTGCAACGAAAATATCTATGAAGGTCTTACGTATTGAAACGAAATAGTACTGTACGTTTCAGTCAAATCAAAACCAAATTGAGTTATTTAGCGATTGGCAAAGCACAGCTGAACGCATGTGCGTTTTCGGATGGAGTCGAAAAGCAGAAATGCTGTCTAGGACCAGGTGATATAAAAACTGTCATAACT